>Ga0209542_10006824_pt1 | contig 22046 bp, 27 predicted proteins | sample RifCSPhighO2_01_FD_184028 | JGI IMG/M metagenome (GOLD analysis project Ga0209542, IMG submission 184028) | Soil microbial communities from Rifle, Colorado - Rifle CSP2_plank highO2_0.1 (SPAdes) (version 2) | ecosystem: Environmental > Terrestrial > Deep subsurface > Rock core/Sediment ... | reverse complement strand
GGCAACAAAAAATTTTCAACTCAAGGCGAAGGGAAGAACGCTTAAGAAAAGTATATATAACAGAAGGACTGCAATTGAGAGAGTATTTTCAGTTCTTAAAAGAACGTACCATTTAGGAAAAGAGGAAACCAGAGGAATCATTAATTTTGCAAAGAATACTTATCTGACCTTAATTTGTTACATGCTCAAGCTCTTTGACATTGCTAAAACAAACTAATTGGAGTTTTGTACCAGACTAGAGGATCAGTAATCTTTTAATATTGAACTGTTTCTGGTAAAATTTGATGGCGCCCTCCTTGACCGGCGAGGCAGGCCGAAGTGGCGGAATTGGCAGACGCGCACGGTTCAGAACCGTGTCCGGGTAACCGGGTGTGGGTTCAAGTCCCGCCTTCGGCACAAATTTGGTATAATATTTTGCGAGCCGAGGTGGTGAAACTGGTATACACGCAAGATTGAGGTTCTTGTGCCCTTTAAAAAGGCGTGCAGGTTCAAGTCCTGTCCTCGGCACAAATTAAGTTTTGGCTGATATAACAGGCTAATCTCTAACTGAGCCTCACGTATTTAGGGACGTTAGTGGGTTTCGTACTGCTTCTTAGTTCGAATCCAGTTTCCACAGTTCAAATACTCATAAATGAGGTCCTAATGTCGTTTAATGCCCGCAGCTACGGATTTGGGCTCGACCTAGCTTTGAAATAATGTTTGACAATTTAAGCCACGTTGTGTACACTTCTTGTATATGAATGTGACATCCATACATGTAAAGATCGACTCGGATATTAAAGACCAGGCTCAAAAAACGGCAGAAGAACTAGGACTTTCTTTGAGTGCTGTTATGAAAGCATTGCTGAAACAGTTCATTCGAACACAACGCTTGTCAGTTGGCGTAGGCGAAGAACCCTCAACATATATGATTGAAGCATTGAAGAAATCAAACAAAGAATATAAAGATGGTGATACTTCTCCAAGTTTTGCTAATGTGAAAGACTCTTTTAAGTGGTTGGATGAGTAAAAAGGTATGAACATCAAGTATTCAACCACCTTTAAGAAACAATATAAAAAAGCACCAAGAAAGATACAAGAAAAGGTAAAAGAAAGAATTAGTCTATTTGTTCAAAATCCTACAAATCAACTATTAAATAACCATGCGCTCACAGGAAAATTCCAAGGATACCGTAGTATAAACATCACAGGAAATTGGAGAGCAATATATTCAATACGAATAAATCTTAACTCCGAACGGGAATATTATTTTGAATTGGTCGGTACGCATAGTCAATTATATAAATGAATATCTTAAGTAGAATTACTTTTCAAGCAGAATACATTTCTAAAAACCTCTGGCTCTGCTGAAAAATAGACTATGGATACTTCCATTCATAAGTTCTGAAATCGTCCACGATTCCCGGCTTTTTCCATCCACATGACACTCCATACGTCTAATACCTAAGCGGGGAAGGATCGGAATTGAAATGCTAGTCTTAGTCTCTCAAAATCTGCTATAATCGGTTCAAGTTGCATTGCATTAAGTGCACTAACTTAGTGATTAGTTATTAGTAATTAGCTATTAGTTTTTGGACAAAAGACTAAAGACCAAAGACTAATAAACGAATAAGGGTACTTAGCTCAGTTGGTAGAGCGTTGCGTTTACATCGCAAATGTCGGGGGTTCGAGCCCCTCAGTACCCACTAGGCCGAAGTTGCCAACGTGGTCAAGGCGCGTGTCTGAAGAACACGTTATCGGTGTTCGATTCACCGCTTCGGCACCCACATATATATAATAGTATGCGCGAGTAGTTCAGCGGTAGAACGTCTCGTTGCCAACGAGAAGGTCGCCGGTTCAATCCCGGTCTCGCGCTCCAAATTATTGCAATAACTAAAATTATTGAGTTTCTTTCCAAATTCCTCTCTTCTTCTGCCATCCCCAAAGAGTAATTTGATGGGTTTGTTATAATTTAGACTAGTGAATTACTTCAAAAGGAGACTTAAGTTTGTCTTGGTAGGAATAGGCTTATTCTTATTTGCAATTTTAATAACGGGAATTTTTGGAGGAAAAACAAAAACAAACGACAAAAAATCTGTGGAGGTAAAATCTGCAAAGACAGAGATTTCTAATTTTCCGACCAGTAACTCCCCCACTGTACTCCCAACAAGTTTAATATCAAGTAACAAAGAATTTGCCCAAATCGTAAAAGTAGTTGATGGTGATACCATTACAGTTTCTATCGATGGAAAAATAGAAACAATAAGAATAATTGGAATTAATACTCCGGAGACTGTTGATCCGAGAAAAACAGTCGAGTGTTTTGGGAAAGAAGCGTCAGATAAAGCAAAAAGTTATTTTGAAAATGCTCAGAATAATGTATGGCTTGAGGATGATCCGGGACAGGGAGACAGAGATAAATATCAAAGGCTTCTGCGATATGTATTTACAGATAACGGACAGGATGATTACGGCATTATGATGATTTCAGAAGGCTACGCTTATGAATATACCTACAGTACTCCTTATAAATATCAGGCGATTTATAAAGATGCGCAAATATATGCTCAAAATAACAAACTTGGTCTTTGGGCGGATGAGGCATGTCGGACGCAAGTTCCTGCTTCAAATTCTAAATTACAAATTCCAAATTCCAATAAAACAATTGAAGGCGATAAGGACTGTTCGGATTTTAAAACGCAGAGGCAAGCGCAGGAGTTCTTTATCGCAAACGGCGGTCCGCAAAGTGACCCTCATAAACTCGATCAGGATAGGGACGGAGTTGCCTGCGAAAGCCTCCCCTAGTCGTAGAAAAACTCTACTTTTTTAAATGCGTTTGCAATTATTATATTTACTATAGATGTTAGTCTAATAATCTGAATCATTAGACTTTACGGTTTGAATACTTCATAGTTTTGTAGTGTAGTATAGTTACAGATGGTAAATTGTTACCTATAAAATGAGCGTAGAATTAAAACAGCAAGGAGAAAAAAGAGAGCAAAGTTTTGGAATAAAAACCATAGTCATAGATGGTTCGCCTATTTTAAAACCTTCTTATGCTACATATCTAAGCGATCACTGCTTTATTAATTATCTAGAAAATTCAGACTTCGTGTAACAACAAGTCATAAAACAATAAGTATAATCGGCGAAAATGACATTAGAAAGCTTTACTAAGCGACCTGCCACTCCCGAAGAAGTAGCAAAAGAAACTTCTCTTCCATTTACAAAAACTAAGATTGAAGAAATCGCAGAGCAGTATTCAACACCATTTTTTATTTATGATGAAGAAGGTATTCGGCAAAATGCTAGAAATTTTGCGGAAGCATTTTCTTGGGCACCAAATTTCCGCAATTTCTTCGCAGTCAAAACATTACCCAATCCGCACATACTTGCAATTCTAAAAGAGGAAGGCTTCGGAGTAGATTGCTCTTCTTTAGTAGAACTTACAATGGCGGGAAGAGTTGGTTTTTCCGGAGATGAAATAATGTTTACATCAAACAATACTCCCACAGAGGAATTTGCGCTGGCAAAAGAATTAGATGCAATTATTAACTTGGACGATATTACCCATCTGCCATTTTTGGAAGAACACGTTGGACTTCCACAAACTTTAAGTTTTCGTTATAACCCCGGACATCTGAGAGAAGGCAATGCGATTATCGGTAAGCCAGAAGAAGCAAAGTATGGGCTAAGAAAAGATCAATTATTTAAAGCGTATAGACAGGCAATGGAAAAAGGAATTCAGAGATTCGGTCTGCATACTATGATTGCATCCAATGAACGGGATCCGGAATATTTTGCAGAGACCGCACGAATGCTTTTTGCGCTCGTTTCAGAACTAAATGAGCAAGCAGGAATCACAATATTATTTATAAATCTTGGTGGAGGGGTGGGGATCCCATACCGACCGGATCACAAACCGGTTGATATGGAAAAAGTTGCTCAATGGGTAAAGAAAGATTATCGAGAAATGATAGCCGGAAAGGGTCTTGATCCTTTACAAATAACAATGGAGTGCGGACGTTTTGTAACGGGCCCATACGGGTATTATGTCGCAAGAGTAAGACATATAGCTGAGAAATACCGATACTATGTAGGACTTGATGGAAGTACTACCAACATGCCAAGAGTTGCGATATATGATACTGCGTATCATCATGCTACTGTTCTAGGAAAAGAGGGTGCGCCTCGAGAAATGGTTTACGATGTCACAGGGTCACTTTGTGAGAACAATGATAAATTTGCAACCCAGAGAGAATTTCCCAAAATAGATCCTGATGATATTGTCGTTGTTCATGATGCAGGAGCACACACAATTGCAATGGCAAATGAATACAACGGCCAGCTGGTGCCAAAGGAGCTCTTGTTAAAACCGAATGGATCAGTTCTTCAAATAAGAAGAGGGAGAACAGTAGATGATTATTTCAGTACTATCGAAAACTTCCCTGGTTTTTAACTGTTGAATTCTAGATTGGGGTTGACAAGGATAATCAAATATAAGATTATATATGCGCCATGAAAATTACAAGCTCCGCTTTTAAACACAAGTCAAAAATCCCAAGTAAATATACTTGTGACGACGAAAATATAAATCCTCCTCTTGAATTATCCGGTATATCAAGAGAAACAAAGAGTCTGGTTTTAATAATGGATGACCCCGATGCCCCATCTAAAACTTGGGTTCATTGGGTCGTTTATAACATTGACCCATCCACTACAAGGATTGAAGAAGACTCTGCGTCTTTGGGAATTCAGGGTATGACGGATTTTGGGAAACTCAGTTACGGAGGTCCGTGTCCTCCATCGGGCACACACAGATATTTTTTTAAGCTCTATGCGCTTAATACAATTTTGGACGCTCCCAGTAGTCTAACCAAGCAGCAAGTTTTAGAAAAAGTGAGAGACCACGTTATCGAAGAAGCAGAGCTGGTCGGTTTATATAACAGACAGTAGGGGGTGAGAGCGATGAAAGATGATTCAGTCGGAAAGGTAGTCCATTACTACGACAAAATTGGAGTTGCTGTAATAAAACTTGATAAGCCTTTAAAAGTAGGAGATAACGTTAAGTTTGTCCACGGAGAAAATGAATTTACACAATTAATCGAATCGATGCAACTTGAACATGCTCAAGTTGAAATCGGGAAAAAAGGACAGGAAGTTGCCGTAAAAGTTGATAAGGAAACAAAATCCGGAACACAAGTTTACTTAGCTTAAATTTTTCCAATCTACATTACTTCCGTTTGGCTGAGCTGCCGAGCTTGGATTCGGACCAAGATAAACGGATCCAAAGTCCGTTGTCCTACCATTAGACGACCCGGCAATACTGGTTAATTTTATCAGATTTAAGAGCTATAAAACAATGTTTGAAGATTATTTTTCCGAAACTAAAAAGTCTTAACTAGGATACCAATCCCCGCAGCCCAGATTAATTTTATTTGACTTTTACACATACATAGGAGTAAGATTAAGCCTTAAAACAGAATTGTATGTTAGTCCTAACAAGAAGAATAAAACAAACAATAGTAATTGGAGGAAATATCACTGTTGTTGTACTTGGCGTTGAGAGAAATAAGTTTATTTGGCTTGGATTCGCAGCTCCTGACGATGTAGTTATCACATGTGGAGAACTTGTGGGTTCTGAAAACACACCTCATTCACCACACAAAAAGACTGAAGGAATGTTAATCCTTACAAGAGAGGCGAATTAAAGCGTTTTAATTGGCGAGAATATAATTGTTAAGATAACTGGAGTAGAAAGAAGCAGGGTTAGAGTGGGAGTAGCTGCTCCTTTAAATGTAAGTATTGAGCGAGGAGAATTACTTGACGAGAGAAGAGTATCTAGATCTAAAGAGGGTCTTTAGCAAAAACTATTATCTCTACAGTTAAAACTATTCCAAACACAGTCCCAGCGCGCCAGCTCCCCGACTGTGCTCAGGGCTTTTAGCCGTGAGAAGGAGAAGGATATAAGGTTTTCATGAAAGCCGAATTTGAAAAACAATCTGAAGAGCAAATAGAAAGTCCGCCTTTAAAAATCCTGCCAGGAATGTCAGTTGTGGTTGGTTCTGAATTTATTCTTCAAGTTTATTTCACTCAGGTAGATTTAAGGCTGCAAAACTCAGCTTATCTGGGAATTTTTGCATTATTCCAAACACAAATTCAGCGAGAAGATGCGAAAGATAAACAAGCAAAAAGTCGAAAACAAAAACATGTCGGAAAAGTAACCTTCCTTTCTTTGCCTTTTTATGATGGTAAAATTTTAATTGGCAAAACAAAAGTTGTCTTCAAGAGCAGAACTTTTGACAGTTTTGATATCAATATTCAATCATTAACTCCTGTTGATGTCAGGTTTTTGAATCATGAACTGGATGTTTCTGATAAGTTGGAAGCTCAAAGCATTTTAAATCCTGATTGGTTTGAATCTTCCCTAAGACCAGCAACTGAGGAAGATATTAAAAGTCGTAAAAGATTTGAAATAACAAGAGCTCTTACAAACTTCCAGCAAGGCGCAGTAACCCATGTTGAATTAGGTTTCTTAAAAAAGAAAGGATTAATCCCACATACTTATTCAAGGTTCCGTCGCCATAAATAATACCAGAAATTCGAACTGTTCCCTCTGGTTTGTGATAAAATTTAGTTTTATGAAGAAAGTTTTTCTTTCCTTGTTCTTTGCAGTTTTTGTAGGATTAACACTGCTCTTCGCATTTTTAAAATTCCAAGATTCCAAGAGATCTACATACTCTCCCCTGCCAAATTTTCTCACACTCTTTGAAAATAGGCAGGTTTCAACGCTTAACATTTGGCTTCCCAACTTAAACAGCCGGGCAATCGGAACCATTAAGACGCCGGAGGTCTCGGCCCGCGCTTCTTTAATTTATGATTTAACAACAAACAGGGTTATGTTTGCGAAGAATGCAAAAGAAAAACTTCCTATGGCATCGATTACAAAAATAATGACTGCAATTATTGCTCTGGAAAACAAGAAAAAGGATGATAAATATTTTGTAACTCACAAAGATTTAGTTGGAGAAAATTCAATGGGACTTACAGCAGGAGAAGTTTTATCTTTGAGAGAACTTTTGTATGGGCTTATGCTTCGTTCAGGAAATGATGCCGCAGAAACTTTGGCTAATAATTTTCCGGGCGGCAGAACTAAATTTATAGAAACGATGAATAATAAAGTGAAAGCTTTGGGACTTTCGGATACTAATTTTACAAATCCAACCGGACTTGAAGGTGATGGTAAACAATATACTACAGCTTACGATCTTATTGTCATAACAAAATATGCTGTTTTAAATTTCTCATTGTTTGATGAAGTTGTCTCGACCTTTGATTATAATATCCCACGGACCAAGACTCACAAAGCGTACTTTCTTGAAAATGAGACGAACCTTATAACAAGTTACCCAGGAGTCAAGGGAGTCAAGACTGGATATACGCCTGAAGCCGGACTTTGTCTTGTGACATATCTTGATTACGGCGGACACAAAATTATTGGAATACTTTTGGGAAGTGATAATAGGAGGGATGAGATGAAAGAACTTTTGGATTATTCACTCAGGTCTTTAGTAGTCGAGCCACCTGCCCATGATTAATTCTTACAAGGATACTCCTTGTTACGCACGGAAAGGAGTATCCTTATCAATAACCGAGAAGGTTGAATCAACCGTTTATTTAATGTAAAATTATATGTGCGCCGCGGTGGTGGAATGGCATACACGAGGGCCTTAAGAGCCTTTGTCGGAAACGACGTGAGAGTTCGACTCTCTCCCGCGGCACTAAATCCGAACTGTTTTAGTTCGAACCTACGAATCGATTGATATAATGGGCTGATCTCGCTGTCAATAAAATTCCTCACTTTTGTTCTTTTTAGAGATTGGTCAAAACTTAGCCTCAAAATGGTGTTTGACTCCCAGCCACATCTTGCAAGGATTATTTTCTCACATCGTGCAAGCAATTGACTCAAAAAAAGATATTGACAAATTGTAAAATGTACATGTATAATATGTACAGATGATTGATTTAAATAAGATTTCAGGATTTCAATGGGACAGATGGGATTTAGACAAAAGTTACAAGAAACATGGGATTACACCAAATGAAACCGAAGAAGTTTTTTTAGATGAAGGTGTTAAAATAGAAAAAGACATTAGGCATCAAGAGCAAGAAAAGCGTTTTATTGCCATAGGCAAAACTACTGAAAACAAAATGCTTTTTGTTATATTTACTATTAGAGCTGATAAAATTAGAATAATATCGGGAAGAATGACTAATAAGAAAGAAAAGGAGGTGTATCAGAAAGATAAATAATATATGAAACAATTAAAGCAAATACCACATTTTAAAAATGAAGCTGAAGAGAGAGAATTTTGGCAAACTCATGATTCGACAGAATACGTGGATTATAGTTCTGTGGAAAATTGGAAATTTCCTAATCTAAAACTAACTAGTAAACCTATTACTATTCGTTTACCACAAACTTTAATTGATAGAGTTAAAATAAAAGCTCATCAAATGGATGTCCCCTATCAAACTTTGATCAAGCAATTAATTTTTGATGGTGTAGTAAGGCAGGGATAATATATCAGGTGAAGCACGCTCCCTGAGTGCTTTTGAATAGGTTCAGTAGTAAGGAAACTGAAACAACCAGCCTGAATCAAAAAGCATTCGAGGAATAAACAATTTTCTTTTAATTCACTTTTTTCGTATAATATGTATTTGAAAGTTTAGTACATTTGGGTATAAATAAATCGCTTTCTAGATTTTTTTACTCTTGATACGCAAGCATTGTCTGATGAATCCATGGAAAGAAATGTTTGATTAAAAATGTACCTGGGGCACATTTCAACAAGCTCAGTGTAAACAGCGGGGACTAGCTCAGTTGGCTAGAGCGCGCGGTTTGGGACCGTGAGGTCGGAGGTTCGAGTCCTCTGTCCCCGACAAATTTCTTCAAATAATTTCGTCTTTTTGCTATAATCCGCTCAATGGTAGAAGCTTTAAGGGATACAGGTGCTGAACAAAGACAGCGACCGCCATTTTTCATAAGAAATGTTTTAGTCGCACATGCAATTGCTTTTGCAGCTGGTCGGATGTTGGATGATGGCTTAACTTCAGATGGACGAAATTTACTATATAAGCTTGTAGTAAAAGCCTGTCGCGGAGAAAGGGTTTCTATAAGTCGAGAACTCCCTTTTGCTTATCAAGGAGCAAATCTTAAGATAGAAGTGGATGGTCAGAATAATATTCCTTCATCGGGGCCAACAATAATTATCGGAAATCATGTTCGGGGAGGACCACTTTTAAGTAACGGACAGTTTGTAGAAACGGCGAAGCAGGGTTATGATGCAAGATTTGATGTACAAGAGGAAGAGATACGAGAACCTTTTGTTATTATGCAAAAAGGACTCGGAGGATGGATAGGAAGACGGTATGGTACGGGTATATTTTACAATATTGCTGCAAATTCTCTTGGTTGTGAAATCGTAGCAATTCCTAGGTTCGGTAAGAGCGGAGATAATAAAGAATTTGAGGTCGTAAATTACCAAGGGCTTCGATCTATCACCATCAAAAGGATAATAGATGGCGGAGCGGCGCTATGGCTTCCTCAAGGGACACATAGAGAACCAGATGATTTACGTTTTCCTGAAAAAAAAGGAACAGGATTTTTAACAAAAATTTATGATGAAGATCATGATGTTCAGCTTGTTCCGGTTAGATCCATTCCTGATTCACATGGAAATGTAAAAATTGTTTTTGGGCCGGCCGTAAGCATTAGTGAGGTACTTGAAAGAGGAGCAATTAATTATTTTGCCCAAAAACATATCGCGCCTTTGAAATAAGCTCATCTAAGTTCTAAATGGAATCCGAACACCTGTTGAGATAGAATACAGGGTTATGGGAAACCATCATACAAAATTAACTGCTCAAGAAAGAGATATGATAGCTATCTGGATTGGAGGTGGAATAAAACTCCGGGAGATAGCAAGAAGACTTACAAGAAGTGTGTCAACAATCAGCGATGAAGTGAAGCGGAATAATTACCAAGGGAATTATGTTGCAATTCATGCACAGTCTGTTACTGATGAACGAAAGATTAACGCACGGAGAAGACATCCATTAAAAGATACAGCAACTTATGCATATGTACTTAAGAAATTGAAGTGTGGTTGGTCTCCTGAGGAGATAGCCGGAAGACTGAAGCGTAAGGAAGGAGAGACAATAATCTGTCATGAGACCATTTATCAATTTATCTATGCAGAGGAAAACAAGGAGAAAAAGCTCTTTGAGTATTTACCAAGAAAGCAGAAAAAGAGAAAAAAACAATCAGGCAGAAAAGTGCATAAAAGCCGTATTCCTGACCGTGTCTCTATCCACCAAAGGCCTGAGGAGGTGAATCAAAGAAAGGTTTTTGGACATTGGGAAGGAGATACCGTTGAAGGGCGTGGGCATAAGGATGGAATACACACAGAAGCAGAGCGAGTATCAAGAATATTTGCAGCAATAAAAGTTGACGCAATAACAAGTGAACTAGCAGTTATCGCACAAAAGAAGATTTTTTCAGTGTTACCGGAAAAAGCAAGAAAATCAACAACACTTGATAATGGGAGAGAAAATCATTTACATAGTCAGCTAAGAGAAATCAACATGGATACATATTTTGCAGATCCATACTCCTCCTGGCAGAGAGGAACAAGTGAATATCACAATGGTCTTCTCAGGCGTTACTTGCCAAAAGGAACATCATTTGCTGACTTGACCCAAGAAGAGCTTGATGATATTGTGTGGGAGATAAACAACAGACCCAGAAAGTGTCTTGACTATCAAACACCACAGGAAGTTTTTAACTCATACATCAGATGTTCGGATTCAACTTAGAATGTAGGTTTGTCAATGTCCTATAACTTTCTTAGCTCTTCTTCTATAAATCCGTCTATTTCTCCGTTTAAGACCGCATCCGTATTTGAGGTTTCAAAACCGGTACGAAGATCTTTTACCATATGATATGGGTGAAGAACATATGACCTAATCTGATTGCCCCAACCGGGAGTTTTATATCCGCCTTTTAATTTTTGTTCCTCTTTTTTTCTTTCTTCTTCTTTTAATATCCAAAGCTTTGCTTTTAAGAGTTTTAGCGCATATTCTCTGTTTTGCCCCTGATATCTTTGACTTTGCGCCGTTACCACAATTCCCGAAGGTTTGTGTTTGAGCCTTACCGCCGTTGAGACTTTCTGTACATTTTGTCCTCCGTGACTGCTTGCCCTGTAAAAATCCCAGTCTAAATCTTCTTCTTTTATGTCAAGTTTTTCCTCTTCTCCTAAATTCGGCATAACCTCAACCAGAGCAAAAGAAGTATGTCTTAATTTATCCGCATTAAAAGGAGAAAGTCTAACTAATCTATGGACTCCTGCCTCCCCTTTTAAATATCCATATGCATATTTCCCATTTACGCAAAGAGTTGTGCTTTTAATTCCAACTTCTTCGCCCAAGGTCTCATCAAGCTTTTCAAAACTCCAGTTTTTTCGCTCAAAATATCTTGTATACATTCTAAATAAAACTTGTGTCCAGTCCATTGCCTCAACGCCGCCTTGCCCTGCATGAATAGAGACAATCGCAGGGCGAGGGTCATAGAGATTGGACAAATATATTAAAACTTCAAGCTCCTCAATAAGTTTTTTTGCTTCCTTGAGATTATTATTTGAGATAAATTCCTGCAATTTTTCCACATCGCTTATTTCTTTTTGAAGATCTGCTAATTCTTTCATTTTTAATGCAGCAACTTTTTGATCCTGCCAAAAAGAAGAATTAGAACTTTCTATCTCTATTAATCGCACTCCTTCTCTTTTTTCTTCTATATTGAGATTGTCTAGAAGTTTTTTTGCTCTCTGCCTTAACTCATCCATAATTTATTTAATAAAAAAGCTAAAAACTAGAATTACTGCAGATAGTCCCATAATAAAAACTGTAGATAATCCTAGAATATTAAGAAAAAGACTATTGGTTCTTTCTCCCATAATTTTTTTATTATTTGCAATAAAAAGAATCATTATAATAAGAGGAGGAGCTATTATACCATTTATTACCGCGGTGTAATAAAGCGCCACGATCGGATCGATTCCAATAAAATTGATCAATAATCCAACTAGAGTTGCTATTATTATGACCCCGTAAAATCCATGAGCTCTTTTGAATTTCTGATATAGACCTTCCCTCCACCCAAAAGACTCAGAAACGGCGTAAGAAGCAGAACCGGCAAGAATTGGTAATGCTAAAAGTCCAGTTGCGATAATTCCCACAGCAAAAAGAAGAAAAGCATAATCGCCTGCCAATGGTTTTAAGGCAAGAGCCACATCTTCGGCACTCCCGATTCTACCTATGCCGTGGGTGAATAGCGTTGCGCCTGTTGTTATTATTATAAAAAGCATCACCAGGTTTGAAAAAAGCATTCCAATTACTGTATCTAATCTTAATTTAGATATGTCTTTTGGAGTTATTCTAGGCTGTCCGGCTCCCATTCTTCTTAGCTTATGATGCGCAACTTCTTCTTCTACCTCTTCATCTGCCTGCCAGAAAAAAAGATAAGGAGAAATTGTTGTTCCCAAAATTGCAACAATATTAAAAATATAAGTTTTATTAAATTCTATATGGGGGACAATCAAAGAAGCGAAAACTTCCTTCAAATCAAGTTTTATTGTAAACGCCGCGATAACATAAGATAAAAGGGCAAAAGCTAAATATTTAAGATATTTCGAATAGGTTTTGTAAGAAACAAAAATTTCAAGAACAAGTGTTAGTACTACCATTCCAATAAGCCAATAAATAAATGGAAAGCCAAAAACAAGCTGGGCCGAGGCCGCCATTGCTCCAAGATCTGCTCCAATATTAATGGTATTTGCAAATAGAAGTAGAAAAACAGTAGGATAAAGAGCTTTTTTGGGATAATGAAGTCTTATTACGCCGGCAAGACCTTTCCCTGTAACAAGACCAATTCTTCCGCACATTTCTTGGACTGCCACCATCAGGGGAAAAGAAAAAAGAGCTGTCCAGGCTTGGGCAAATCCAAACAAAGCTCCGGTTTGAGAATAAGTAGCAATTCCGGATGGATCATCATCGGATGCACCCGTAATAAATCCAGGTCCTAAAATAGAAAAAAAATTCTTAATCTTTTTCATTTTACAAGCCTTTGCAAATATTATAACAAGCTTCTTTTGCCTTATCTTTTGGTAAATTTTGCAGATCCTTAAGATCGTTTATTAAACTCTGAATCTGAGGCGATGAAGATGCTATCTCTTCAACATTTATATTTTCCGCTTGATGTTTTATTGCCTGGACTTGTCTTTGGACAATGTCTTCAAGATTTTGATCAGACGCCGATAAAACCTTTTGATTTTGAGCTCGCTGCGATTTGGCATCAAAAGGAAGCCTATTTCTAAATAGGTAAATTGCGCCTCCTGCCAAAAGTAGAAGAACTATAAACGCGATGCTTACTCTCTTCTTATTCCAGGATTCCTCAAATTTTACCTCTTGCATGGAATTATTGTAGGTCAACGTAGATTCTTTTGCAATAAAATAAGGATTAAAAATGATATAATATAATTGTGAATCTTAGAAACCTTCAGGAAAAAATAAAAATATTAAATGAAAAGACTAAGCCCCACTATAAGCTTTATTCTCAGGCAGAAAAAGAAATTCTTACAAAAACAGTAAAGCTTAATGAAGAGGTTGGCGAATTGTGCAACGATATTCTTTCTGTTTTAAAACTTCAAAGACGAGCAAAGCTTGAAAAATTTGATAAAAGAAATATTTACGAAGAGTTTGCCGATGTAATAATAACAACAATTCAACTTGCCCAAACAGCAGGAGTTGACATAGAAAGAGCAATTGGTGATAAATTAAAAAAGATCGAAGAGAAATATATTAAAAAAGATGGGACAATTTAATAAAATCTACTCAATAGTTTCTAAAATTCCAAAAGGTAAAGTCATGACATACAAACAAATTGCAGAACTTGCATATGTTAAAAATCCCAGATTTGTTGGGTTTGCTTTACACAGAAATAAAGATATTATAAAAGTCCCTTGCCATAGAGTTATAAAATCCGATGGAACACTTGCTTTAGGTTACGCTTTCGGCGGAATGAAAAAGCAAAAAGAAAAATTAGAAAATGAGGGAATAGTTTTTACAAGCAACAGAATAGATCTAAAAAGATTTATTTTTAATTGATATATGGAAACTGCAAAAACTTATGCTGTAAATCCTAAAGAAGATAGAGAAGTATAAAGCTTCTCTGGTGCGCTGGCTAGAATATGGGCTATATGTTCATAAACCTGTGGATTCCAAACAAGTCCTGTATGCGTACCAGAAACTTTAATGCTAGTAGCCCGCGGATCCGGATCAATACATGCATGCCAGTCAACTACCCCATCGGACTTAGTATAAATATAAGTTGACCTAACTCCTTGAGGGAGAAGCTGCAATAGTTGCTCTTTTCTTCTTGCAAACTCTTCTGGGTTTCTAAATGAAGGGATTATAACTTTACCCAGTGCCAATACAAAGGGGTTCACAGCTTCTTCAAAGTCTCCGTCAATAGGACTCCCTAATGCGGTTACGCTTTCTATATATTCTGGGTATTCATGTCCAACTCCCCTTGCAATAACTCCGCCTAAACTGTGGCCAATTAAATGAATTTTTCTTCCTTCCCGTTCATAAATCCTTTTGGCTTTTTCAGCTACTTCTTCGATATGGCTCTCCGGGTCTGTGTTGATGACAATGTCAGAAAAATAACTTCGATAATTCATCCTTGATAACCAGGAATTTAGAGGCATAAGATGCCAATCCGAATCTATAAAGCCTGGAATTGTTATTACTGGACTTCCGTCGCCACGAGGAACGCCGATACCATGCCAGACAAGGCTTGTGAAGAGCCAAAAAAGTTCTGCATTAGCTAACCCCTCATAGTGTAGAGGTTTGCGTCCGTTTTCGGGCGGGATTCTGGTTTCAACGCCTCTTTCGGAGAGGGCTACCGCCATAAAGATAATTCCTTACCCTGATTAAATACCTTTTATCTTGACTTGTCAAGATAAAATCGGTTCGGCCGGTGACACAAAAACTTAATTTTCAAAATAATCGTATACTTTTTTAGATATATCTGCTATTCGTTCTTCTGCGGCAGCGGGCGAATTACTCTCGGATAAAACTACGATAATATAATCACTCTTTGGGCCGTAAACAATACCTCCGTCATGCGTTAAAGAATCTATCTCGCCTGTTTTATGAGCGATTATAGTCCCAGACGGTAAATATTTAGGCAATTTATCGTTCAGTTTTTGCCTTTTTAAAAGACCCAGCATTCTATTTGAGTCCTGCGGATTTGCGAGTTTTCCTTTGTATAACTTCTCAAAGAAAAGTGCTATGTCATACGGTGTAGATGTAGGAGAACCACCGTCAGTCCCCACCGTTGACTCATCAAAGCCCTCTTTTTGTAAAAATGTCTTTACGCTTGATAGTTTTATTTTTTTAGTAAGAAGAAGAGATGCATAATTATGAGAAATCGTAATCATCTGTTCTAAAGCTTGGTTAACTGTAAATGTTATAGTTCCTTCGGTTAATTCCGCCGATTCGGAAGAAATATTAAATTTATCATTCAATACTTTTATATCTTCGCTTAACTCTTCGTCTTCTTTTAATTCTCCGTTTTGAATCTGATCAAATACTATTGCCATAACCCAAATTTTGTATAAACTTGCCGTTTCAAAAACCGCGTGTTCGTTTATGGCATAAAAGTCTCCTGTCTTTAAATTTTTAATGACGGCTCCATACGTTCCTTTTGTTCCTTCAAGAGAATCTTGAACGATATTTTTTAAAGAATTATTTTTAAAAGGCGCTACAATAAAAGAAATGGTATCCGAGATGGGTGAAATTAGCCCAGTTTCATTTTGTTCATTTTTTACGAGTTGGTTAAATATAACCAACAAAACAAATCCCGTTGTAAGAATGACTCCTAAAAGTTTGATTATTTTTATTGAGCTGCGTTGATTCCTCATCTGAAGTAAATAAACAATTAGTGATTAGAAAAAGCAAGAAGTATTTAATCTTCTGCATGAATTTTATTTTAGCACAAAGATTATTATAACTAGTATTCTAAGGGGGATGTTACCTTGATAATGGAAATAAGACTATATAGGAATATAAAAACCAAACTTGAATTTTAGAATTAGAAAGAGACTCAAAACGAGAAGTGCAAGAATAAACAATACTAAGAATATGGGATCAATGCTTGAATTATGCTTTGCAGACTTTGCCATAACTCTATATTTTCAGAAAAAGAGAGGTTTGTCAATATATCTTTTCGGATCAATCCTGCCAGTGGCCCTTCGGCTGGCTCAGGATAAACATTTTAGAAAGCTGGTTTTTTAGAACGGGCATCTGATACTTTCTTAGCTCTTTCTAAAAAGGTTTTTTGGGCAACTTCTGCATTCTCATCTTTCCCTGCCCAAATTTCCATTGCTTCACCCTGAAGAGCCCTGGAAAAAGAGAAAGTGAATGGCCAGGGAGATTTAGATTTGCATAATGCACTTAAATTATCAGTTGCCATGTCAGGAGACTGCCCTCCAGATAAAAATACAATGGCTGGCAATTCTTTCGGTACTGACTCAAGATAAGCTTCTATTGTGGCTTTGGCTACCTCCTGTGGTGTAGCTTGGTTAGGATTATCTTCTCCACATGTAACCATATTGGTTTTTAAAATTAATCCTTCCAAAGCAACTTTGTGTGCAGCGTGCCTTTCGAAAACAGCTTTTAGGTTTTTAATAGTAACCTGTTTACATGTTTCAAGATCATAATCCCCATCTCTTAAAACTTCTGGCTCAATGATAGGAACTAATCCTGCATCTTGGGTGATAACAGAATATCTGGCTAAAACTTCTCCATTAGCATCTAGGCAAGTTTGGGTAGGAATCTCATCTCCAATTTTTATTACTGTTCTGAATTTGGCAAATTTAGTCCCCATTTGCACATATTCCTCATATCTTTTTGAAAGTCCGTCTAATCCTTCCGTAATTTTTTCTCCGGGAAAATTTGGTAAATCTATCGCTCCTTTATCAGTTTTTATTCCGGGAATAATCCCCTTGTTTTGTAAGTATCCGCAGACAGATTTTCCTTCAATTGTTTGCCTGATTGTTTCGTCAAATAGAATCACTCCGGATATGTAATTCTGAATACCTGAAGTCGTAAAAAGAATTTTTCTGTAAGCTAAATTTGTATCAGGATTAGATTCTAGACCAATTTTGTCAAATCTTTTCTGGATAGTTTTAGAAGATTCATCAGCTGCTAAAATTCCTTTTCCATTTGCCACCATATCTTTAGCAGTAGATTTTAAGACTGTTACATCCATTGTTTCTACTTTACCACATTAATGATGAATTTTTCTAGTTATTTTTATGCCATCCCTGGAAACGGACAAGGTTGTAACTGCATGTCCGCCGTTTTCTTTCTCAACTCCTTTAAGATCAAACCATTTATTTTCTTTTGTTATTGCAGAAATCGAAATAAAACAATCCCCTTTTTTTCCGGAAACCAAGTCGTCAATACTCCAAACCTTTTTGTATCTTGATTGAATCTCTTTGTCCGCAGACCATCCTCTTCCTTCAACTGCAGCATTCAAAGCTTTCCCTGCAACTGCTGCCAATATTCCTTCCTCAAATCCCCCGATCCCTAAGACTAAATGTATTCCCTTTTTATGGGTGCTAGGATCCAAACAAGATAAAACGGATGGCAAAAAATCCCCAGCCGAAATTAAGATTAAATTAACTCCAAATTTCCCACAGGCATTTATATAACGTGCATTTCTGTCACGATCCATCACCACTACATTCACCCCAGATGGCTCCACTTGAAAAGTGTCTACAATTTCTGCCAGATTTTCTTCAACAGGTTTGTTTATAGAAACCTTACCCTTAAGTTGAGGCGGACCAAATAATTTATCCATATAATCTATATCCGAAGGTGTCCCCATTAAACCCCTATTGGAAGAAACAGCTATAACAGAAACGACCCCGGGAGAATTTAGCTTAGCAGCTTTTGACCCTTCCACAACATCATTAACCATATCCAATTTTAAATTCCCGCTGCCAAAAACTCCTTCCAAAGTAGGTAAAGCTTCTCCATATTGATGGGCATGCTTTCTGCCCTCAGATCCCACAATTTTCATAACAAATGGGATATCGGTTAATGCTGTTCTCATAGCATCTACACCTGCTTGATCAATTAATTTTTCCCTTTTAACAGATTCTTCTTCTGTTAATAAATCTTGCGGAGTAAAACCTTTTTCTTTTATGAGCATGGAAATGCTTAATGCAGTAAGCTCTGTAGCACGAGTAATGTAGTTTGTAACTTTATTCACGTTTTTAATCCTTTCAAAAAGACTCTTTTTCTTTTTCAGCATATATGTAAATCATACCAATTCTAGATTTACTTTAAAAATAGCTCGGCCAGTGGAATTTCTTGATATGCTATAGAAATAGGGTGCCACAAAAGCTCATTTCACATATCTCTTAATTTAAATTGGAAAAAGCGAAGTGGAAGGAATTATTTGTTTTGGAGTTGAGGCAGAACTAAAGTGAAGTTGCGAAACCGCCTGCTTTCTATCTTCAAAGTATTCCATCTTAATATCATATTTAACACCTTCTAAAAGTTCTATTGTTCCGGATTTTTCAGTAATTGTCTGTTTATTCCAGTTATCTATAATAAGCTGGTCCTCTACCCAAAGCCTTACTCCGTCATCGGTTCTTGCATAAAAAGTATAGGTTTCAGAAAATTGCGGAAGTATTTTCCCTGTCCATCTTGCAGAAAATGTGTTGCCACTAATTACTGGATCCGGTGAGCCTGACCCCCAATTGAAATTAATTGTGGGGTCTATGCGCGAGAATGTTCTACCGGTAAAATCCATATTATTATAGTAAACCGCTGTTAATCCGTTTGTTTGCGGTGACAATGAAGGAGTCGGGCTTGGAATGGGTGTGGGAGTTGGTGTTGAAGTCGGCGTTAAAGTTGGTGTAGGCGTTGGCGTCGGTGTCGGGGAAGAAATACAATCTAAAGCAGCACATGCATCAATTCTACCGTATGTCCAATAAATTCCTGTTTGGGCTATTTTATCAGCACTTGACTCTATCTTATTTCTAACATCGCTATTACTAAAAAGAAGATTATTAGAAAATACCAAACTTGAAAGGGCTGAAACAAAAGGTGTTGCCATAGATGTACCAGATAAGTAAGCATAGCTCCCTTTATATGTTGAGTAAATAGAAACTCCTGGCGCTGCCAAATCTACCCACCATCCGTAACTGGAGAAACTAGCTTTATTGTCGGATGAATCTGTTGCTGCAACAGCAATTGAATTTGTGTAGTAGGCAGGATATAGGGCTCTAGAATTATTACTATTCCCTGCTGCAGCAACAATTACTACTCCTTTTCCCCAAGCATAATTGACTGCGTCCTTTAATGCCTGAGAGTCGTAAGATCCTCCAAGGCTAAGATTAATAACTTTAGCTCCATTATTGCTCGCCCAAATTATTCCGTTTGCAATCCATGAATAGTATCCTGAGCCATTGTTATTCAAAACTTTAACTGAAACGAGCTTTGTGTCGTAACCCAAAGATGCAATTCCTATAGAATTATTGGTAATAGCACCTATAATTCCTGCAACGTGTGTTCCATGTCCGTCACCATCAGAATCAGGATCTGTTGTAAAGTTTGCTCTTTTTATTACTTTTCCGGCAAGATCTGGGTGTGACTCATCAATTCCCGTATCGGCAATTGCGACAGGAGCATTGTCAGAACCACGAGTTTTATTCCATCCTCCTTCTGCTTTAATTTTTGGAAGACCCCATTGAGATAAATAATAAGGGTCATTTGGAGATTCTACTTTTTTAGCAATGAAGTCTGGCTCTGCATATTTTATTTTACTGTTTTTTTTAAGCTTACCTATTGTATCTTTAACTTTGTTTTTTGGAACTATTACTCTTTCTACATTTATCCTATTTAATCTTCTTTCCCTTTTTGCTCCAACTGAAGAAAAAACAATATCTTTTTCTTTTTCTAAAGTTCTGTCTTGAAATTTAACCAAAACTGCATCTTGAGCAAATTCTTCCTTCCCTTGAGCAAAAATTTTAAACGAGAATAATATCCCTGTAATTAGGAGGAGAATGGAAAATAATATGAGGAGTCTAGCCATTAACAATAACTTATCAAATAATTCTTAAAAAGGCAAGATAAGTTAGACCAATGGATCTTCGGCTTCTCTCAGGATAAACACTTTTTGCCTGCCCTCCTTTGGAGAGAACTGCTATCATAATAAAGTACCAAGGAAATTTATTCTCATTTGCCATCTTGACAATTGTATACAATATACATACAATAATTGTATACTTGTAGTGAGGGGGTCGAATCTATGCAAACACAAACTTTAAATATCGCCTTACCTAAGGAATTGGTTAAGAAAGTAGATGAGATTGCCAAAAAAGAATATCGCAATCGCAGCGAACTTATAAGACAGGCTCTAAACTCCTACATCGAAAAAAAGAGCAGGTGGGATAGAATATTGGCCGAAGGAAAAGAGTATGGCAGGAGAATGGGCATTAAAAGCGAAGAAGACGTAAATAGAATTGTCTGGGAATATAGACATGGTCGCAAATCCGCAAAATAACCCTCTGAGAGTTATTTTAGACTCTAATATTTTAATATCGGCTTATGTTTTTGGTGGTAAACTGCAAATAGTTTTTCAGCAAGTTATTGAAGAAAAGATTGAAGGAATTACTTCCCAAATTTTGATAAGTGAGTTCCTTGATGTGTTGCGAAAAAAGTTTGTTGTTGCAAAATCTCAATTGCTTGAAATAAAAGAGGAGATTGATGATACATTTGAAACAGTTTTTCCAACTCAAACATTTAAAGTCGTAAAGGACAATGATGACAATAGAGTTTTAGAGGCCGCTATCGAAGGAAACTGCAAATACATAGTTACGGGAGATAAGGAATTATTAAGGTTGAAGTCGTATCAAAATGTCAAGATTGTTACGGCTGATCAATTCTTAAGATTGGCAAAATTTTAATCCGGTCAGTGGTGTTTTTTTATTGATGCTACTCTGTAACCAGAGGTTTTTTTGAATAATATTCTTTTTCCTCAGTAAACATTCTGGGTTGCACATCCTGCCACCGTTCAATTTTAATTCCGTATTCGGTCATATATTTTCTAACATTCTCCCATTTCGTATTATCAAAAACTGATAATCTAAAAACGCGAGAGGGAAATATAACAATCACATCGCTTCCGTCTTCATTATAAAGATGAGCGTAGTATAGTTCGGGAATTAAATTACTTTGAATATCAGAAATGGCTCCTTCAAGTTTTTCGATTGGTATCTCTGTTAGATAATGGATCCAGTTATCTCTATTACTTTTTCTTTTCTCGAGTATTTTATATTTTTTTAAAAACTCTTCGCTTTTAAATTCTGTACTCAGCAAATTACCGTGGTAAATATTATTTTTCATAAACCTAAATCTCTATGGAATATCGGGATAGTGACACCTCTTGTATTTTTTTCCACTTCCGCACCAGCATGGGTCGTTGCGACCGAGTTTCTTTTTTCCGCTGACAGCTGACCGGCCACTGTCTACCGCAGGTTCTTGAGACTTTGTTGCCGTAGTCTGATTGCTGTTTGCTGTTTGCTGTTTTTTCTCGCTTACTTCGCGAGTCCGTAGTTCCTCCGATATCGAGGTGTCTCCTGCGGCTTGGGTCACAACATGCTGATGTTGATGAGCAACCGGTGGCGACTGCTGCACTTGTATCTTATAGATTCTGTGAACTACCTCATCATCAATTGCGCCGATGAGCTTCTCAAACATAGCAAATGCTTCATTTTTGTATTCGACTAAAGGATCTCTTTGGCCATAGCCCCTAAGTCCTATTCCCTGTCTTAAATTTTCTACCGCGTCAAGATGATCTATCCAAAGATTATCTAAAACCGAAAGCATTACAAATCGTTCGACTTGTCGGGCTAAATCCTGCCCCATTT
>Ga0209542_10006823_pt1 | contig 22048 bp, 18 predicted proteins | sample RifCSPhighO2_01_FD_184028 | JGI IMG/M metagenome (GOLD analysis project Ga0209542, IMG submission 184028) | Soil microbial communities from Rifle, Colorado - Rifle CSP2_plank highO2_0.1 (SPAdes) (version 2) | ecosystem: Environmental > Terrestrial > Deep subsurface > Rock core/Sediment ... | reverse complement strand
AAAAGTTCCGATTTAACGGAAACCGCGGAAGAAATGATAAATAAAGAATTGCCGAACGGCAATTATACGGTTAGAGCGTTTTTGATAAATTCAATTACCCAAAAATATGCAGTTTGGCAGGAAGAAATCAGCAAATAAAACCCTGCGCGAGCCGAATTCCCCGCCCACAACTATGCAGTTGCCGGTGGGGTTTTAATTTCACAAAGCCTTTGTTTTTAATGATTTTGTGGTAGAATAAACGAAATGGAAGACAACATTTCTAAAATTAAAGACAAACTGGATGTGGTGGAGATAATCTCCGGCTATTTGAAAGTTCAGAAAGCGGGTATGAATTTCAGGGCCCGCTGTCCTTTTCATAACGAAAAAACACCTTCTTTTTATATTTCTCCGGAACGGCAAATCTGGCACTGTTTCGGATGTTCGGCCGGAGGCGATATGTTCGGTTTTGTGAAGCAGATAGAGGGGGTCGAATTTCCGGAAGCGCTGAAAATACTTGCCCAAAAGGCCGGTGTTACCCTTCAGCATTTTGAATCGGCCGTTGCCGTTGACGTCAAAGAAAAATTATTTGAAATTTGCGAAAAATCGGCTAAGTTTTTTGAAAAGCAATTATGGGGCGGCATCGGGGGCGGGCGAGCCCTGGCTTATCTGCGGGAAAGGGGCTTGGCCGACGGGGCCATTAAGGATTTTCGGCTTGGCTTTGCGCCCGATAATTGGCAGGCCCTTACCGGATATTTGCGAGAATCAGGATACCAAGATGGCGAGATTGTGTCTGCCGGAATGGCAATAAGGCGCCAATCAGCAATCAGCAATCAGCAATCAGCAATCGGGTCGGGCATTTATGACCGGTTTCGCTCAAGGATAATGTTTCCGGTCTTAAATATCGGCGGTCAGGTCGTCGGTTTTACCGGCCGGATATTTGAAACTCAAAACTCAAAACTCAAAACTCAAAGTCCAGAAGCGGAGCCGGCAAAGTACATTAATACCCCGCAAACCATGATTTACGACAAGAGCAGAATTTTGTACGGACTGGATAAGGCCCGAACGGAGATAAGAAGAGCCGGTCAATGCGTTTTAGTGGAGGGCAATATGGACGTTATAATGTCGCATCAAGCCGGCGTTAAAAATGCGGTGGCGACTTCCGGCACGGCTTTAACTCAAGAACATCTTCGACTTCTGGGGAGATATGCTCCAAATGTCGGTTTTTGTTTTGATGATGACCGAGCGGGAGCCTTGGCGACCAGAAGAGGCATAGGTTTGGCTTTGGCCAAGAATTTTAACGTAAAAATTATAGATATTGACGACAAGGACTGCAAAGACCCGGCTGATTATGTAAAAAAGCGCGGTCAAGACTGGTCACAATTGGTTGCCGCCGCCAGACCGGCGCTGGATTTTTATTTTGAAAAAGTAAAAAAGAATTTTAATTCCGCGTCTCCGGAGGATAAAAAAAACGCCATTGCTTCTTTGGCGCCATTTATTAAAAGACTGGTCAGCCAGGTGGAAAAATCACACTGGCTTTCCCGGCTGTCATTTTTATTGCGAACGAAGGAAGAAGCGGTGGCGGCTGATATTGCAGCCGCCAAAGACGATTTGGAAGTCTATGAAGCGGCCATTTCAGAAGGAGCGGAAAATTCGACTGGCCCCGCCGCCAAACAAGCAGATACCCCGATTGTCGCCGATATCTTGACCGAAACCTTAATTTCCATTATTTTAAACAGGCCGGCGCTTTTTAAAGACAAACTTAAAAATTCGGAAATTAATTTTTTAAATTCCGAAGCGGCGGAAATTCTCGGCAAGCTGGCGAAAATGGATTTGACAAGTTTTAAGTTCGGAGAATTTGTGAAAGATTTTAACCAGGATTCGGCGTTGAAACTGGAATTTGCCAACCTGAAAGCCCAGGAAACCTGGCGGGATTTTAAGGAAGAAGAATTGCTGGAAGAATTTGCCAATGTGGTCAACAAGCTCAAACGAAAAAAAATAAGCGCCGACTTGCTTTCGCTTGAATTTGAAATGAAAGAAGCCGAATCATTGAAAAACAGAGAAAGGATTAATGTTTTGACGGCTAAATTTTCGAAACTGGCCAAAGAATTGGCGGACAAATAAAAATGCAAAAGAAACATCAAAAAATAAAAAAAGCGGCGAAAAAAAACAAAAAACTCGTCCCCCAAAAGACCAAGAAAGGGGCGGTTAAAAAGAAAAAACTTTTCCCAAAAGGCGGGAAACTTCGCGGCCGAACGGGAAGCATCCATCCGAAAAAAGGCGCCGTAAGCGAGAGCGCCATTTTGGGTTTGATTGAAAAAGGGAAACACCGCGGCTTTGTCACCCAAATGGAGGTTATTAATGCTTTTCCGTCCATTGAAAAAGATATTAAGGGCCTGGAGTCTTTATATGAAAGGTTGGAATCGGCCAACATAAATGTCATTGAATCAGGCAGGGTGTTCGAGGAGGAAAAGGTCAAGGAATACGACGAGAAAAAAAAATTGGAAACTGAATTCGGGGAAGTCGCTTCGGATTCGGTCCAGATGTACTTGAAAGAAATCGGCAAGTATCCCTTGCTGACGGGCGATGAAGAAGTGGAGTTGGCCAAAAGAATAGAAAAAAACGATGAATTTGCCCGGCAAAAACTTGCTCTTTCCAACTTGCGCTTAGTGGTTTCCATCGCCAAAAAATACGTCGGCCGCTCCGCCAATCTGGGGCTTTTAGATTTGATTCAAGAGGGGAATATCGGTTTGTTCAAAGCCGTGGAGAAATTTGATTATAAAAAAGGATATAAATTTTCCACTTACGCCACCTGGTGGATAAGGCAGGCGATTACGAGGGCCTTGGCCGACCAGGGCCGGACTATCAGAATACCGGTCCACATGGTAGAGACGATTAATAAATACCAGCAAGTGGTAAGACGGCTGGTTCAGGATTTGGGCCGGGACCCTCTGCCGGAAGAAACGGCCGCCGAAATGGGCGTTGATGTGGAGAAAATCAGGCACATCATGAAGATTTCCCAGGAAACCATCTCGCTCGAAGCGCCAGTCGGCGAAGACGATGACGGCGACAGCGCTTTGGAAAGTTTTATTCCCGACGAGGATTCCATTTCGCCGGCCACATCTGCCGCCCGCAAGATTCTCAAAATTTATATCAACGAAATCATTTCCGACCTGACTCCGCGCGAACAAAAAATTCTTGACATGAGGTTCGGTCTGACTGACGGCGTCACCCATACCCTTGAAGAAGTCGGCAAAATTTTTGCCGTTACTCGCGAGAGAATCAGACAAATTGAATCCAAGTCTCTGGAAAAAATTCGCCAGCATCAAAAACTCGGCAAACTTAAGGGCTACGAATAAACAGAATGTCTTCTTGACTGAAAATTTGCAAAAGATTATACTTAAGACAACTTGAGAAAGGAAAGGGCAGTCTACGGAGACCGCGACTCTATCCCTGCAAGGATAGGTTGGGCGTCTCCGTTTTTTGTTGGCTGTTGTTCCTTGAGAACTCGGAGGTGAGGAAAATGCGCGCCAAGACGTTAAGCGGGTTGTTATTTTGCCTGCTATTTGCGTTTAATGTTGCAAAAGCCGGTAGTATCACGGCTGAAGCCGCGACAAATGAGTCCGCGCTTACCGAAACGGAGACGGAATCTATCGGCAGAATTTTGAATCCCTTGAAAGATTTTTTGATTCTTTCGGCGGAAAAGAAAGAGGGGAAGGATTCTGTCAAATTTCCACCAGGACGGGAGATTGTCATTTCAGACGAACCGGTTTCAAAAGAACTTCTCGCCAATTTTAACAAGCTCATAATTATTAAAGTTGAGTTTCGACAAGGCAAAAAGGCATTCCAATATGCCGGCACCGGTTTTCCGATAGGGAATAGTTTGGTTGCCACCGCACTTCATCTTATCCTTCCCGAAAATGACGATTTAATTAAGGCCGACTTTAATCTTAATTCCCGGATGACGATTTCTTTGCAAGGCGAATTCTGCACTGAAACTCACTATTCAACCGTACCCTTGTTCAAAGTCGGACAAGGGTCCAAGACCCTTGAGGACATTCTGATTCTTAAGGCCGACATGTCAGCGCTCATGGCTGAATATGACAAATTGAACGCAAGTAATGCCTCTGCCGAAAAACTCTCCTTGCTGCTTTTTATCCAAGCGCTAAAAGAAGGTATTCCGGTTGATAAAAAACCGGCGCTGAAGGGCAGTAATTTTGTAAGCGGGTTTTTCAGTCCTTTCAACGTTATCAGACCTTACATTTTCAGTGACAAGTTTGTCATGGAGCTGATTACAGATTGGGTAGAAAATACCGGCGTTAACAGAATTTACGGTTTTCGAGGCTGCGTCGAGCCTGGTTTTTCCGGCGGGCCGATTTTTAACGAAAAAGGCGAAGTGGCGGCGATGACCGTTGGAAGCAGTTTTGGCCGGAACTTTGTTTTCGGAATCCCGATTGACGATGTGCTGGAAGTGGCGAAAGCAGCCACTGAAAAAGAAAAGAACGACGAAAAGAAAGAAAAAAAAGAAGAGGAGAAAAAATAAAATGAGACATTCTTAACTCCGTTGTTGAGGTTAAACCTCAACAACGGAGTTTTTCTGTTGGGCTAATCACTAATTAATTGTATAATAAAATGAATTCTCCTCGCGGCTTGCCGCGAGGTATCAAGAGGAGGCTTCGCCTCTTGATACCGCCGCAGAGCGGCGGAGTATTCACCCCTTTTAGCTTCGCTCGGACAAAATGTAAATAAGAATTTCCATTTTGCTCCTCGCTCGCTAAAATAAAATCAATCGTTTATTGTTAAAAAATGGTTAACTCAACTAATCAAAATCCACAAGAGCAATACAAGCAAAAACAAGCCGCTTCCATCAGTCAGGACAAGGGGCTGTCGCTTTCGCCGTCAAAAAGGGAACTGGGAGAACAGTACGAAAAAGAACAAACAGGACCTTCGCTTGCGGAATCAGGGGCTGAGCAAGAGTATGCGTATCAATTAGAACTTGTCCGAGCGCAACAGAGGATGAGTGACGAGGAAGAAGCCGCCCGCTTGGAAGAAGAAAGCAAAAAGCCGGTTCCGATGAGCTGGTTGCTTTTTTTGTTTATGTTGTTGATATCGGTTATCTTGGATGTCATTGATATTTTTACCGGCGGAACTATCGGCTGGTTGATTGGTATTTTTGGCGACTTGCTTTTATTGGCGTTTGTCGGAATAAGCAAAAGCGGAAGGAAACAATTCAAAAAGATAATTATCGGATTATTGGGAGATTCAATACCGATTGTCGCGTTTTTGCCGATAAGGTCAATATTTTTAGTTTGGGCGTTTATGTCGTCCCGCAGTACCAAACTGCAAGCCGTCGGCCAGATTGCCAGCAAGGCTGCTCTTACTCACCCCGCCCCCAATAAGTAAATAAGTATTACAAGTATTACAAGGACAGTGTATTACAAGGACTGTACATATTACAAGTATTACAAGGACAGTCCTTGTAATACTTGTAATACTTGTAATAGAGCCTTGTATTACTTAAGTTCTATAATTTTTTGACGGGAAGTGAAACCGGAGATAATTTTAATACGGGCGGGGTGGATGCCGAAAAAATCGGACAAAGCTTTTATTATTGCCCGATTGGCCAGACCTTTAACCGGCGGTTCTTTTACCGACACGATAAAATTACTCTCGTCTACCTTCTCCACCTTTTCTTCAAATGAATTCGGTTTAGCTTTTACAACAATTTTCATTTTCTTAGCTAAGCCATTAGCTCTTTGGTTTGTCTCGCCATTTCTCCCATCTCGTCGGTGGTCAAAACCGCGATTTTTACTTTGCTGCCATCGGCGCTTATCAATCCGTCCGCGCTTATGACGGCCTTGTTTTTATCTTCGTCCAAAACGATGCCTAATTCTTCCAATCCGGCGCAGATACGGGAACGCATTATAAACGACCTTTCTCCGACGGTGGCGGTAAAAATCAGTAAATCCAAGCCGCCCAAGGTCGCCATGTATGCCCCGATATATTTTTTTACCGCGTAAGCGAAAACATCCAGAGCGTTTTTGGCTTCTTTATTTCCGGCTTTTTCCAATTTGAGCAATTCCCTGATGTCATCGGAACCGCCGATTCCCAAAAGACCGCATTTTGAATTGAAGAATTCTTCAAGTTCGTTCGGAGCAAGGCCGGCATTTTTAGCAAGATAAATTACGGCCCCGGCGTCTATGTTGCCGATGCGGGTGCTCATAACCAGTCCTTCAAGGGGAGTGAAGCCCATTGATGCGTCAACGCTTTGCCCGTCCTTTACGGCGATGACGCTTGAGCCGCTGCCGAGGTGGCAGATGATTGTTCTTTTGGCTCCTTCGCCGAACGTGTTTTTAATTTTTGGAACAAGAGATTGAGCCGATATGCCGTGATAGCCATAGCGATAGATTTCAAATTCAACGGCTGTTTCTTCCGGCAGGCCGTACAAACGGGCCGGTATCGGCATGGTTTTATGAAAAGCGCTGTCAGAAATGCCGACCAGGGGTATGCCGGGCATAATTTCCAGAATCTGTTTTATTTCCAAAAGTTCCGGCCGGATGTGGAGAGGAGCTTTTTGCTCCGATTCCTTCAGTTTGGCTAAAAATTCTTTGTCAATTACCCGATTGGACAAAAAATAAGAACCCGGAGCGACGATTCTGACGCCAATGGAGCCGATATCATTTGCGCTGCCGATAAGCCGTGCGTCAATCAGCAGCCGCAAAATATAATTCACGGAGTTTTTATATTGTTCCGCCGAAATTTTTTCGGTTTTTTCTCTGTCGCCGACAACCGTAGTGGAAATCAAATTGCCGCCCTCCGTTTCTAAGTGGGCCTTGAAAATTTCCGAGCCATTTTCATAAAGCGCGTATTTTTTTGACGCACTCCCTGGATTTATAATTAAATACATATAACAATCAATTCTGCCATACCCAGTTTTCTATTTCCTCCATATCAACGCCGAATTTTTTAATGTATTCGGAGTGTTCTGCCAGTTTTCCGTCGTATTTTTCAGTTAGCGTCTTGGCTTTTTCCTCGGAGATTACTTTTCTTTCCGCCATTTTCTCAAAAACCTCTTTTGCCAGATGGAAACGGCTTGTGCCGTTGCGCACCTGCATATCAAAGGGGGTGGTGGTGGAGCCATTTTCAATATAGCCGTGGACCGAGAAGCGTCCGTCGCTGCCGGCGTCGAAAAGAACCTGCTTCAATGTTTCCGGATAACCATGAAAATTGAAAATTACCGGCTTGTCTTTGGTGAAATAATCAATCAGTCTAAGCGGCACGCGGCATTGAGCGTTGCCTATGCCCAGGGCCGACACCTCCATAATATTTACAAATCTTATTTTGATTTCCGGCGCTTCGCGTTTCACGATCTCTACGGCGGCAAGGCATTCTTTGGTCAGATAATCACCGATTCCGCAAAGGACGATATCCGGGTCCGGGTCGCTGGCGAAATCCCAGGTCATAAGGCCCCGCTCAAGCTCTTTCTTTGCCAGAACCGGAGTCAGCCATCTTGGTTCAAGTGTTTTGCCGGCGGCGATTATGTTTATTTCATTTCGCGAAGCTAAGCATTTTGACAATGCAACCAAAGCGCTGTTTCCGTCGGGAGGAAAATAAACATGGATGAAGCAGCCGTGTTTTTGAAGCATATTGTCTATGAAGCCCGGGTTCTGATGGGAAAAGCCGTTATGTTCCTGGCGCCAGCCGGATGAGGTAAGGATGTAATTTAAAGACGGAACCCGCCCTCGCCACGGAATTTCCCTCGCCACTTTCAGGAACTTGGCGTATTGGTCGGCCATACTTGAAATAATCTGGATAAACGCCTCATAAGACGCGAAAATCCCGTGCCGGCCGGTTAAAACATATCCCTGGAACAGACCCTGCAGAGAGTGTTCACTTAACATTTCCATTACCCGGCCGGAAGGAGAAAGGTCTCTGTCCCACTCTTTGACCGGCCGGACGAAAGCCCGCGAGGTTTTCTTGAAAACGGCGTCCAGTTTGTTTGAGTAGGTTTCGTCGGGAGAGAAAAGGCGGAAATTTTTTTGTTCGGCATTCAGTTCAAACACTTTTTCGAGAAACAAGCCGGCCCGCCGCATACTGCTTGAGCCGATTGTTCCGGGTATTGAAGCGTCTTCGGTGAATTCTTCAATTTGCGGTAAAACTAAATTTTTGGTTGCTCTGTCGCCGAAACAATTCTTATTGTTTCCCATCCGCATTTCTTCTTCCGGCGCCAGACTTTTTATTTCATCAATAAATCCGGATTCTTCATTAAACAATTCGTTAAAATTGTAAGAACGCAGCCATTTTTCAATTGCCTTCAGTTCTCCTTTGTCGGTCTTGGCATTCGGCCCTACAACCTGATGAGAAGGGAAGTTGCCTTCTATCTTTTGGCCATGAAGCTTTTTGATTCCCGTCCACCCCTTCGGAGTTTTCAGAATAATCATTGGGAAGCGCGGAGTGTCAGCCGGCAAAGAGCCGTTTCCGGCTTCCTGCTGGATTTTGCGGATTAACCGGTAGGATTTTTCCAGCGTATCGGCCATTTTTTCGTAAACCTTGGCGCCTTCGACTATAAACGGTTCGTAGCCGTATCCGTAAAACAATGATTTCAACTCACGGTTGCTCATCCGGCCGAAGATTGTCGGCCCTGATATTTTGTATCCGTTCAGGTGCAGAATCGGCAAAACGGCGCCGTTGGTCTTCGGGTCTATGAATTTATTCAAATGCCAAGCCGCGGCGGTAGGGCCGGTTTCCGCTTCGCCGTCGCCGATAAGGCAGGCGGCAATCAAATTTGGGTTGTCAAGAATTGCGCCGTAGGCGGTTGAAAGGGCATAACCCAGTTCGCCTCCTTCCAAAATCACGCCGGGAGTTCCGGGGTTTGAATGGCTGGGGAAGCCATAAGGCCAGCTGAAATTTTTAAACAGATAAGTAAGTCCGTTTTTGTTTTGCGCCGCTTCGGGATAATATTTGCCGAGTGTTCCCTCAATGAAAAGATTGGCCTGCAAAGCGGGAAAACCGTGGCCGGGGCCCAGAATAAACAGCATCTCGATGCCGTGTTGCTTGATGAGATAATTCAAATTGGCATAAACGAAATTGATTCCCGGGCAAGTGCCCCAATGGCCCAAAAGACGCGGTTTTATGTCGCCGAATTCCAGTTTCCGTTCCAACAAAACATTATCCGTCAAATATATCTGGGCGGCGGAAATGTAATTTGCGGCGCGAACGTATTTTTTGATTTGTTCAACGGCGCGAGGGTTGTCCATGGTTTAAATATGCTTTTGACTTCTCGGTCTTAGGTTATTGCAAATAATGCCAGATAAAAAACAAAAATATCGCCAAGGCGGCGAAGACACCGGTGAAAAATGACAGCCAAAGCCCCTTTTTTGCCGAATTGCCGCCGGACTTGAACGGGCTCAAATAAAACAGGACCAGGGCCGCGGCAAAGAAAATTACGGAAATGAAGCTCTTGGAAACCCAGTGATGACCGGATAAACCGGCCAGAAAATTTTTGAAAGCGGGGGATAATTCGCCCCCAATTGTCATGGCGGCGATTAAAACAGCCGTTAACGAGGCGGCCAGGGCTGACGCAAAAACAAGCTTGATTTTTTTCATGCTATTTGATTCCCCACCTGGCGGCGGCGGAAATTATAAAACCGAATAAGCCGATTAGCAGGCCGAAAAATACGACAAGTCCGGTCAGATATTTCAGCGGTTTTTGGAGATTTAACGCCTGGAGCTCCTCTTTGTTTAAAAACGCGGCAATTGCGGCGGTAACGGCTAAGGGAATAATCAAAAGAAAAATATGCTCCTTGGCTTCCATAAAAATTGCATGCGCCCACGGAGCAAGGCCTTTTTGGATAACCGGCTTAACCAGTTTGCCGTAATAAAAAACATAATAATACCCTCCGGCAAGCCAGCTTAAAACAAAAGCGGTCGTTCCGCTTATCGCGGCCAGAACCGCTCTTTTCTTGCTTCGGAAATCGGTCGCAAGCTCCCAATAAAGCCAGAAAAAAGCATCGATGCCGGCAATGGCAAAACCCAGATGCAGACCAATCAATACCGGTTTGTTGTTCAGCAATTCGATTAACGGCATAAATTAATTCTATGATTTTTTCTTATTCGCCGCAATGTTGATTAACCCTTAAAAGCCGAGGACCTCTTTGACCAAAATCAATGAAATTCTTCCGGCGGAATTTTTGTGTAGTCCATAGCTTTATTATCCATAAATAATTGATAATTTTCAAGAAGCCGCAGATTGACAATTCTTGTTTAAAAGAATATGTCTTAGTTTAGGCCTTGTTATTTGTCAATCTGGAGGTGCGGAGATGGAACGGCTGGCGATGGAAAACAAAGTGAAAGAAATTTTCAGTGGATATTTGATGCAGGAAGGCAGTTCTTTTGAAGACGCGTATTTCGAAACAATACGCGCTCTCGGGCGTCATGCTCTTTTGGAAGCAATACCGTCGACATTTAACGAAGAAGAAAGAAAACTGGTCCAAACCGCCTTTGGCATCCAAATGCATTTAATGTGGATATCGGCATGGGCAAAAGCCAACCCTTCCGACGAGACGACGGTCTTTCCCGATAGCGTGACATTTGAGAAAAGTGAGGCGGAAAAAATCGCATCAATCTCCGACGATCTCTGCGCTTTGCTGGAATTTTTAGCCGAACATCAGGAAAAAATAGTTGACGATAAAACCCGGGAACAACTGACCAAAGAAATATGTCTGCAAAAGAAAGAAGATTTGCAAAAATTAATCGGCCGCTTAAGGGTTGTAATTGACGGGCTAACGCCCGAGGAAGCAGTCAAGGCCACACCGCCGCGATTTATTGTCGATTTATATGACTTTGCCGGAATTTTCTTGAAAGCGCTGTTTGGAGATAAGAAATCCCGGACATTTTCAAAAGAGTTCAATGATTTTATACGAATTCTCAATGAAATGTGCGGCCGTTACCAACAGAGCTTTAACGCCTTCGATATCGGAAACGGCTCAAAATCCAACTAATACTCTCGGCCCCCAGGGCCGTTTTTTGTAAAAAAAGAGGTCCCATGCGCGTCGCTGGATGCGACGCGCATGGGACCGAAAAGCCGGAGTCAGCTATTTGGGATTTGGGTGGTCTGCGACCTTGCCTTGAGGAAGTTCAAGGTTACCCCCGGATTTCCCCACCGTCGGACATACAAGGTATTGCCCACCAGGCAACAGGCATCCTTGGCGGTGAATGCGTTGTTGCGGCGGTGTCGGCGAAAAAACTCGTCATTGCCGACCACCATTGTTACCAGTCCTTGTTTTTCCGCTTCGGTGAATACATCACCGAAGGAAGAACCTGCCGCGAATCCTTTCAATCCCATTCGTTTTCCTCCTTTAAATTGGAACCACCATATAAGTATAACATATCCATAAAATTATGCAAGGGATTGTGTCTAAAGTGTTTGGAATTTAGACGGAGGCATATTGGCGAGAGTAAAATCGGCGGCCCTTTTTAAGCGGGCAACATCTTGTTGGAGTTGAGAAAGGGATTCTGTCATACCCTCCATTGTTTCCGCGACCGCGGGAAGCGGGGACATTGTTTCAATTTGTCGTCCGATGCAATTTACAAGCGGTTGTATTATGCCTTCGGTCAGTATTTTACATAGCAGGACCTGGTTTTCCTTAATCTGCCGGAGAGATTGGAAGCTGTCTTCGACGATGACGGCCCTTTCCCGTTCTGACTCAAGAAGGGCTTTGGATAACTGCAACAATTTTTCTCTTGCTTCAAACGGCAAACTGTCAATTACCGTCTTTTTTTCTGCAATTAAATTTTCAAGGCGCGTAGCCGTCTTGCTCATTTGGCGTCCCCTTGTATGGGCGCAAATACTTGTTGTAATAATAAATAAAGTAACAAAATAGTCAAGACATTTTTTGCCTTATTCCAACTTATTTCTAAATTTATTGCATCTACAATTTCCCCCTTTTGGTATTTACTGCTATACTCAAAAAGTAATTAACTAATAAAAAATATATGGCCAAAAGAGACACGGGATTAAAACACCACATCAAATCGCACTCTCACAAAACCAAGAAGCGATTAGAAATAAAACGGCTTAGATTAGAAGACCAAGGAAAAAGAAACATGAACAAGGGATAAGCAGAACAATAGATATAGACATAGCTTAAGAAAACTAAGAGTATCTTTACTTAGGCTCCCCGCTGTTCCGGCTGTCCGCCGCGAATCTCCCGATACTTTTCCTTATATTTCTCAATTGTCGCTTCTACCTCATTATGCGGAATTTCTATCCGCAATAAATCAATGGCATTAATGGTATCGTAGATATCCAACTTATTTTGCAATTTGTAAATAGAATCTCGCCACAAAATTGCTTTTTCGTATTCTCCTTTCTTCGCCGCTTCTCTTTTTAATTTTTCCATCATATCAATGAAAGCGCGATATACTCCTTTCTCCGCTCCGCCCTTGCTAATCGTCCTATCTTTGAAAGGAATGCGGAGAATTGATTTTTGCTCTTTCATTATTTGCCGAATGCGGCCGGTTCTCTGCCAATTAAAAGCTGTGGAAATGATTTTGGTGTAAAAATCGCGGGCTCTATCAACCTTATCTTTGGGAATATTAGGAATCGCCTCCATCGCCTCCAAAAGCCGCCAAGCACCCACTTCAATCATTTCTAAACTCCACCAAGGCTTGGCTGAAGCCCACCAAAAGGAATCGCTTGCCAGTGATGCATCAATTTTATTTCTAAAGATGGGGTATGTGGGGATATCAATCGGCACTTTGTAAAACTCCCCCAAAACCATATTCAGGAAATCCCACTGAAATTTATGGATAACATTTTCGGGGTCATTCCAGGAAAGAAATTGAATATTGTTTTTAATATCTTCGACACTGGAAGCCCAAGTGGATTTGACCGGCGAAACTTCTTCGTAATCTTTGTAATGTTTGGAAATGTCAGAAATTTGAATCAGTTTAAATTCCGGCGCCGCCAAAACATCAAAAAGCATTTTTTCCAAACCCGGCCGATGATGACCAAATGTTTCCACGTCCATGGCCGTAACCAAATAACGACCGCTCTTTAAGTCATCTTTCATTGCCTCTTTTAGAGTTTCTTCGGAACGGACAACCGCGCTCATTATCAAATTACTTAATCTCCTCTCGCGGAAAAAAACTAAAAGGTTGGAATCTTTAATTTTATAAACTTTTTTATAATCAACGTGGCCCGGTTCTCCTCCGCAAGCAATTTCGTCTAAAATAATCCACTTGAATCCCAAATCCTCTAAAATAGGCGCAAGTTCTTTTTTATAAGCCATTTCCGGCAGGAAAAATCCCTGCGGCTTATATCCCTCACCCAAATAAAATTTATTAGTTTCGTCGTTAATCTGAATTTGACGGATAACTTCTTTCTCTTCCACAAGCGGCAAAAAAGCGTGATATTTAGAAGAACCGGTAAATTCCACTCGTCCCTCTTTGCCGAGTTCTCTCAATATATCAATAAGGTCTCGATACCTGTATTTATCAAAAAGTTCCAGAAGCGCGCCGTTAATGTTAAAAGTGAGGCGGATTCTTTTATTCTTTTTTACGCCTTCAAGAATCGGTCGATAACTTTGAGCCACAATCGCTTCCATTATGTCCTCTTGCTGGCCCCACGGTTGGTAAAAATGTAAAAAGTTAGCCCAATACATAAAATGAATCAGCCGTTTGGCTGATGATGATATTTAATAGTTTTTTTAAACAACTCAACGTATTCGCGAGCTGATTTAGTCCACGAAAAATCGGCTTGCATGGCTCTCTTTTGAATATCGCGCCAGAATTCGGGATAGCGATACGTCTCAATGGCCCTTACCATCGTGCCGTAAAAAGCGCGATTATCAAACTTTTCAAAAACAAAACCGGTGCCGGTTTTGTTCGTTGGTTCATAATCCACGACGCTGTCCGCCAAACCGCCGGTCTTGCGGACAAGCGGCACCGTACCGTAGCGCATCGCCTCCATTTGCGTCAAACCGGATGGCTCAAAACGCGAAGGGATGATAGTTGCGTCAACGCCGGCATAAACCATATGGCCAAGAGCTTCGTCGTAGCTCAAATGAATGCCAACTTTTTGGGGATACTTTTTCGCAAGTTCTTGAAAAAAATTCATAAAGCGCCCTTCGCCCGAACCGACAACCACCAGCTGCATATCAAAATTTTCCAGCAGTGACTCGCCCGCGTCCATAAGCAAACCGAGTCCTTTTTGATCGGTTAATCTTGAAACAATGCCAAAAAGAGGAATAGTGTCGCTAACCGGTAAATTAAATTTCTGCTGGAGAACTGACTTGTTTTTCGGTTTTAAATCCAGTGTTTTTGTGTCGTAATGAAATTGAACATTTGGGTCGGTCTCGGGATTATAAATCTCGGTGTCGATGCCGTTTAAAATCCCGGAAAGTCTTGACCGTTTCTCGCTTAAAAGCTCATGCAATCCTTCGCCGTATTCCGGCGTGGTGATTTCCTTCGCGTAGGTTGGCGAAACGGTGTTAATGACATCGGCATACATAATGCCCCGTCTCATAAAATTAAGCTTCAAAAGCCGCGGGTCATTAAAAGCTGGGATCGCTTCCTTACCCGAATCATAATCCATCTCGGATACGAAATGATGATCAAACATTGCCTGAAAAGAAAGATTATGAATGGAGAAAACAATGGCCATCGGCGAAAGCTTCGGGTCGCCTTTGTAGATAGTATGGAAATAATTAGGGATAAGACCGCTTTGCCAATCAGCGGCAATAATCACATCCGGCCGCCAAGACGATACTCTTAAAAATTCAAGCACCGCCCTCGAAAGCAACGCCCATCTTATGGCGTCATCGGCATAACCGTAAACATTGGCCCGTTTCTCATAATATTCCATATTCTCAAGAAAGTACGCGATGGTTTCGCCCGAATCGCTGTCATACCTCAAAATATTGGAAACAAAAAGGCCGTGCGGGTCTTCTTCCTCAGAAGACGCAGGCCGCAAATCTTTAAATTCTGAACGCAAGGGATATTTTTCAAGATCAATCGCGGCATATTTGGGAATAAAAATACGGGCATCGTGGCCTAAATCCCGAAGAGCTTTGGGCAAAGAACGCATTACTTCGCCCAATCCGCCAACTTTAATAAAAGGCGCCGCCTCGGAGGCAACAAAAAGAAGCCGAAGCTTCGGTTCTCGCTTAAAAATATTAATCTGGGAAATGATATTGGCCATGAACATTATTAATTATAACCTATGTTTTTCTCTTATTTTTACAAAACCTGTTGATACAGTAATTTTCGGAACGAATTCTTTATTAAACACAAGTCGAGCTATTCGCAATTTTTCATATGAATACACGCCGCCAAGTCTTTCAAATACGGGCGTTAGTTTATCGGTTCTAAGCGCGCGAAATGCATCGTGAATTTTAGTGATTTCCTGCTCAAAATCGCGCGCGAGATGCGCAGTATCTTGTGCCGATAATTTATTGAGCGCATGGAGAGATTCCAAATGTTCTAAAATTGTTCCTTCGGTCCGACTACGCATTTTCGCAACATCAGCGATCGTCTTTCCCGAGCGAATAAGAGCGAGCGTGCGTTCCCAGTGTCGCTCACCCCGAGTATTTCTATGAGCCGGCGGCAAAACAGTAGATGCTTTCGGAATATTAACTCGGCTTCCTGGAATAATTTTTCCACCACATGAGTAAATAAACTGCTCATGCATTGCGACAATCTCATTCTCTGCCGTTCTGCTGAATGTATGTACTGCTTGCTCCGACTGCGCGCGAAACTTTGTATCCTTAGCTAATACTTCCGGGTGTACTTGAAATGCGCGCTCGTTCCAGCCGAGAAGATATAGGCCGGAAAGGCGCCTCACGCGCGAAAGCGCGACATAACCCTGCCCAAATTCAAAAACATCGCTTAAATCTATCACGGCCCCATCTAAGCTCATGCCTTGACTCTTGTGTACTGTGATTGCCCAAGCAAGACGAAGCGGTAATTGCGTAATTTGCGCGCGAATTTTACCATTCTCTTCCACTGTCCAATCCATTGGCTTAACTTCAATTGTTCTTTCGTTCCGCGTTTTTATGATTGGACTTCCATTGTTCTTATCAAAATCTTTGATGGTGCCGAGCGTGCCATTTACGAATCCTTCTTTCGGATTATTTTTCGTAAACATCACTGCTGCTCCAATTTTAAGACAAAGCGTCTCTGGCGAAAGACACCCTTTTTGAAGCGCGAAAGTGAGGGCATCCGGACCTTGTGAAGACATAGTAAATATCCGCGACTTGCCAGGAAGTTTGGCGAGTATCTCGTCATTAACGCGATCTACATCGGCATTATGCGAAAAGAGTTTCGGTATACTATTTGGCGCAGTATGATGTTCAATTTTTCTTGTTTCAATAAGGCGTAAGTGATCGTTTTCAAAGATATTGCTTCGGATTGCCGAGAGTAAGGCAAGAAAATCTTTATCGTCCTGTCGGTACTGTTCGGTGAGATAGCAGATGGTCGGGTTTGCTCGCTCCCATGCGGGAGAATCATAAGCAAAGCGACTTAAAGGCTCTTTAATGAGTGTAGCTGGCGCGTTGTTTTCCGTTTCTATTTTCATAACTGGCGGCAGCTGGAAAAAATCGCCGACTAAGATGATTTGGATGCCGCCAAATGGCTCGGAACTTTGTTTAATTTCGCGGCAAACCGCATCAATCATAGAAAGGGTCTCCGGAGGAAGCATAGATACTTCATCTATGATTAGAACTTTTGCGCGCCGGACGCGTTTTACAATATGCTTGCTCGACGCGATTTTACTAAGACCATATTTATCCAAGCTCGTTTTAATTCCTATGCCACTCCATGAGTGAATTGTCATTCCGCCTATGTGTGTTGCGGCAATACCGGTTGAGGCCGTGATTGCCGGCTCGATGCTTTTCGCGCGCAAGTATGCCACATATTCGTTGATTGTATGCGTCTTGCCAGATCCCGGTTCACCGGTCAAAAAAACGTTCGCGCCGGTTTTCAATATTGATAGCGCTTGAGATTGAGTCATGTAAGCTTTATATTACTTTTTTTCTAAATTTTTTCAATAACTCCGCGTTCTTGGCGAGCGAGCAAAAAATGGAGGGGTTCAAGGGGAGGAAATTTTTTGCCCGCGAGCGAATCCTCTCGTCTCAAAATTCAGAGCCTGCCCCGTACCGAGCTTGCTCTGGTTCGGGGTTCGTATCGTATTCTTTGGCTCCCGAATTAAAACCTTCACAAACCCCGAAGGAGAACAAGTTCCCTACGGGGCATGCTTTTGAGATTATTTTACCAAACCTGATACACAAATCCAAAAAGCGAAACCTGCGCTGACCCGCCGTTAACGAGCTCGCATTGATTTTTTCATAGTTGATTACTTTACAGTTCCGGAGGGGTATTTCCGCAAAATGGTTTAACTGCCTCAACAATTTGAGGCGCCAGCGAGATCATTTTTTGATGTAGCTCCTGAAAGCCGTGGTCAAACTCCGGATGGACATTTATCGCCCTCTGTTCTATGTACTCCCCTCGTTCATTATAGTCATATTCATAGTAATGATACTTGCCAAAAAGACCAGAAAACCTCCCCTGCTTTTTCAAAAGAGAGCGGCCGCCGGGACCGGTAATATATTCGTCATACGAATCTCCGTCTTGAATTTGCCCACTGTGTCCATAAAAAGACACAACGCACTTTCCGGTTAAAATATGGGATTGCGAATCGATCGACGGATCAGGCATGTCATCGCCGCTATCAAAATAATACGTTGAAACGAATCCTTTGTCTCCAATAGGGTCCGTGAACTCGTTCTTTTTGGCGTATTTATTCCTGTCCAACTCTATCCAATCTTTTTTCTCCTTGTCATATATTTCTTCCGCTGTTGTCGGCATGAAAAAATCTCCCACATGCTTAGAATCTATTGATGCCTTCTGATACTCTTCATTTCTTTCTCGCGTTACGACAAAACCCCGTACGACAATCTGCATATCCTCTCTTTCCCGCTCTTCAAAAACAATGCTTGTGGAGCAAGTGCCAAGATCAGTAACTCCGCCGGTATTTTTCCCATCCTTAATATACCCCTCCCAATAATGGGGGGTAACACTGCCATCACTGTTTTTCTCTCGTTTCCAAGCCGGCATTTTCGCCAATATGGCTTCGCACGCCTTAGGCATAAGCCCATCGCTCGAACCAAAGTAAGCGTCTTCTAATGATTTCGGATCTGATTGCGGCGATTCGTAAGCGCCTGGACGTGTCTCAACTTTTGCGCTCTTTTTATGGTTCTTTCTGGCATTAAGGGCGTCATTTCGCCTTTGCGCCATCTTACTGGAAGAAGGATTTTGTTCCACCCGCTCCAAGATAGCCATCAATTCGTCCATATGACCAGTGCCGTCGTATTCATTCTCCGAGAAGTTTTTCCTCGATTTTAGATTTGTTTCAGGCGCAGCATCATCATGGCCAGCCCCTTGGCTATTCCACGACTGTATAGTAAAGGAATACGCCATCATCACGCTTGTTCCTTCGTGGATATTCGGGCGCGACTCATTTCCGCTAAGTGAATTTGAACTAACGAATGACTTTAAGTGATAAGTAATATTTTCCGGCATAACTGATGGGTTTACGGGAAAAGGATTAAAAGATTCAGTATATTGCTCCGAATAAATGGGTTCGCGTCTGCCATCCACCCAGGCATATTTGGAAACCATAATATTAATAACCCAAGCATTGTCTCCTTTCGGCAAATCGTACACCGTTGATACAATATCGCGCGCCATTTGCTCGTCAAAATTTCTCATGTTTGTGTTTGGCGCGGTTTCTTTCGCAAAAGCCGCCGCTCCCGCCGCGCGTTGTATTAGTTCGCCGGCTATTTTCAGTAGCTCGGATACAGATGAGATAGAACTGTCTTTGGTCGGCAAAGAAACAAGAAGAAGATTCGCAAGATAATACCGGTCGTAGTCAGAAATAGTAGTATCTCCCTTAACATTCTGGATTAGAGAAAAGAGCTGGACAAGCTTTTCGTCGTCATTTTTGGAAATGTTATCAAACTTGTTATCACAGATTTGATCGTAAAAACCGCCACTCATCGCACCGCAGATATTGGCTCGAGCCTGAGCGGGGGTGACATCAAAAATCACCTCTTTGGGCGAAAGAGAAATGCGATAAGAGGGAATTGTGGAGCGATTGAAAAACAAAAAAACCGCAACGAGGAACAACAGGGCAACACTAACGGAAATCGCTACTAATTTAACTTTGTTTTGGTTTCGCGTTTTTAGTTGATCAGCCGGAAACATATTGGTTATATCATTTACAGGGGTCGAAAACTATCCATTATTTTTCTGACAGTCGCGGACAATTCTTCAAACTCTTTTTGAGTTATGGCTCCTTCCGCATTACTTACTGAGCCCCGCATAATCAGAACCCGACCGTTGGTGGCCAAAAGACCCCGCTCTAAAAATCGGTATTGGATGTCATTGGTCAGCATTAGGCCAGCGGCTTCAAATCCGCCAATTTCCCCCTCCATCTTGCTTTGGAATTTTTCTAACTGCTCATTGGGTTTATCATTAAAGCTTGCTTTATATTCTTCTATTGATGTCTCCACGGATTCTTTAGACGAAAGTGAAAAGTCCTTATAACCAGTAATTCGCACGAAAGCCTTGTTTCCCGGAATGACGATCAGCAGATCTCGCGACCCGTCGCTGTTTTTCTCGCTCAAATTCCAAGTATCAGGATAAGCTACTGTATACCCAAATTCACCCGAAGAGTATTTTTGCCACCCCTCCGGAAGAACAAACTCTTTTTGCGCGGTGCCTTGAGACGGAGTAACAGAGAGATTAACCTTAAACACGCCCGTTGCCATCAAAACCACGACAACTCCCGCTAATACTCCTAATCCTATTACTATTTTTTTGGTCACGTTTTTTATTATACTTAGAGCACGCTATTAATACAATTTAGTTATCTACAGTCAACTCCACAACGCATCTTGATTGCTTGCAAACGGCTCTAAAATTTCCGATGTCAAGATATTCAGCTGGCATGAGTTCGCATGTCTGCCGATTTTGCCTTGCGATCTCAACCTGTTTTGCGTTTTCTTCTTTCCATTCAGTTTCTTTGTTTTTGCGTACTGCAAGTACTGTTTTACACCACCCATCTTGGACTAACACGCAATCGGCATCTGTTTTGCAAATTTCGTCAGCCCATATCTCTGTGTTTGACTGCTGATTTTGACCCGTATCTGTATTACGCAAAATAAGAAACATTCCGCCTCCAATCAGTATTGCCACAACAACAAAAATTGTTTTGGGTTGAAATATTGTTTTTACAATCATTGCACTTGCTGTTTTTTAATAATTTTCATAAACGCGTCCTTGTTGCGGTACACAAGGTAACCGACACCCGCTGTTGCGACAAGTAAAATCCAGAACCAAATGCTTGTTTTCGACTTCCTAAATTCAGGTGAAAGCAAAAGAGCAATATTCGGAGTTCCATTTTCAAAAGCTTCAAGCATCATCGTCTTGCCGATATAAGCATGAGTCACAGAAACCGCTCCCTCCCACACGCCAACAAGCGTATATCCCCTTATAGGATTGTATGCTACCCAAAAGTGGGTTTTATTTGACTTAACAGTCCCTATTGGCGTTTCAACTACAAAAGACGAATCTAAAGGATCATCCGGCCTTTGTATCTCAACGGCGCCATTGGAAAGCTCCAGTGTATTCAAACTTTGTATACCAACTTGACTATCCGGGTGAAGCACAAAAGGCGTATCATTAAGGACACCTATCTGCCTGGCGCCCGGCTTTGTTACGAACTTTATATTCTCCCAATTAACAATTTGCTGATTTTCTTGACTTTCATCGATTGGAGTTGTTTTGGAGGTCGGGGGGCCTCCGCTCAACAAAATTACCGAGACTGATTGACCGCTATCGGTGGTAGCAATAGGCACAATGTGTTCAAAGCTTGACTCGAAAAGTGACAGCATCTTCCCCCTTTTTTGATGATATTCTTCAAAACTTAAACCGATTGGATCAACGATGGGCAAGCTAAAATGACCTTTTTGTCTATGTTCTTCACTAAGAAGATATTTTTCTTGTTCGCCGCCGGGGACTGGATACGGCCCTGCATCTCTGATGAGTGTTTCTTCGGAATTAAGCCACAAAGAAGAACTAATCTCTAAGATACCCTTGATATCCTGACGTGCCACAGCCTCAAGCGGCACTTTAGCCGTATCTGCCAAAGGCATATCGCGAAGTTCAACCTCTATCGGTTTGCCGTCTGCCGTACCAATAACTACTGTTGCGGGCTTCTCGCTTTTAATAAAATCATCTATCATCTTTTGCTGTTCGTCCGGCTGCTTATTGAGAAAAATTTCCGGATTATTTTCGGTAATCTTGTCTAAAAACGTGACAAAAACCGGATCAAAACCGCCGGATAATGTAATAAAAAGATTATCAATGTCATTCGTCCAATCTACAATTGTTTGAGGGGGTTGTTCTTTTGACCGCTCAACCGGCTGTTCGACCGGCTGTTCAGATGGTTTTGCCGGTTTTTCAGAAAATACAGTCGTTGGCATTGGAGAATCAGTATCTGAAGTTTCTAAACCAAGACACTCTCTATACCAATTATCTGCCAATGCATCACAACTGTTACGATCGCTGTCGCATATGCTTTTACATCGTGCGGCTGCGCCAGTAGGATCAAAAGGATACGCCTCATCGCATTCGGCACCGCAGATTTTCATGCTATCTAAACAGCCGAGTTTGCTTTTTTCGTATTCTTTCGCGCAATCAAATCCATATGTATTTTGCGCTTCCGTTTCCTGCAAAGCCGTATTACTAATTATTACAGAAGAAACTAAAACAATTATACCTATCAAAACCGTCTTCATTGTTTTATAGATTCTTTTTACTTTTCATAAAATTTGAAGGTGAATTCTTGTTTCACTCAAATTCCTTTGTAACAGCCCCATTGGCTTTATCCACGACATACCAATTAAACGTCGCCGTATGCGAATCCCCGTTTTGTACGACTATCTCATACACCTGCACGCTCCATGAATCGCCGCGGTCTTCAATATTGAATGAGGCGGCTTTCCCATTC
>Ga0209542_10006818_pt1 | contig 22056 bp, 28 predicted proteins | sample RifCSPhighO2_01_FD_184028 | JGI IMG/M metagenome (GOLD analysis project Ga0209542, IMG submission 184028) | Soil microbial communities from Rifle, Colorado - Rifle CSP2_plank highO2_0.1 (SPAdes) (version 2) | ecosystem: Environmental > Terrestrial > Deep subsurface > Rock core/Sediment ... | reverse complement strand
CATGGAGCCTCAGGAAAAAAATCTGCTGTCAGAAAAATTCAAAAAGCCCAATAAATTCTTAGTTGATCCATTAATGTTGCAAAGGATGTTTTTTATGGCCATCACCATGATGATAGGAACATTATTTATCTTTAAGGGTTTGTTTGAAATGGATTTAGTAAAAGCCCAGACGATGTCGCTGGTAGTATTGGCAGTATTCCAATGGTTTAATACATGGAATTGTCGGTCGGAAAATAAATCAATTTTCCAGGTGAATCCTTTTTCAAATAAATTCTTAGTAGGCGCCACAGCCATAGTAGTGACATTGCAGATATTGGCTGTGTATAATTCGTTTTTGCAAAAGATATTGCATACGGTACCTCTTACCATGTATGACTGGCTTTTAGCCATCACCGTAGCTCTGTCTATAGTTATTGTAGAGGAGTTAAGAAAATTATGTTATCGATTTTTTGGTATAATATCAAAATATATAATTAAATCTTTAAAAAAATGGAAAACAATATAATAGAAGATTATCCAGTAAAATTTGAGGTGAACTATCCAGAACGTAGTTCTCGTCTTTTGGCTTTTTTGAGTATTTTGTTATTTTTTCCTAAAGTAATAGCACTTATACCTCATTTAATAGTTTTGTACTTTTTAGACTTCGCATCTCTTATAGCAACTTGGTTCTCATTTTGGGTCATACTTTTTACAGGGAAATATCCAAAACCCTTTTTTGATTTTATCGTTGGTGTTATGAGGTGGAAAAATAGAGTGCATTCTTGGATGTGCAGTTTAACTGATAAATACCCTCCTTTTAAGTTGAATTAATCGGTGCCGATTTGCCTTTAGCATTGAAAGAATATTCTTAGAACTAAGTCACCGGTAAGTGCTTTTAATGGTGATTATGCTATAATAAAAATATGTCACTACTAGAAATATCTCAAATACTATTTAATGTAGTAATCTCACTGGCAGTAATTATTATCACCACGTTATTGAGTGTGATATGTTACGATACAATACAGTTTATTAAAACTACTAAAAAGTTTTTACAAAACGTTAATAAGGAATCTTCCGAGTTGTACGAAAAAATAAACAATTTTTTAGAAGGCATTTTTAATTTATCGTTCGTATCTAGGTTTTTTAAAAAGAAAAGAAATAAAAAGTAAGAATACAAAATTATGGCAAAAGGAAATACATCAAAGTTTTTAGTCGGAGCAGTTGCGGGCATTGCATTAGGGGTTGCAGCAAGCATGTTGTTGTCTTCTAGGGTGGGTAAAAAGTTAAAGAAGGATGCTGCAGACATTATGGCAGATTTCTATAAATATATTTCCCCTAAAGTTAAAAAAATAGAAAAAATGGGGGAGAAAGAATACAAGGAATTTATGAAAAACGCAGCTATGCAATATGCTAAGACAAAGAAAATTTCAGGAGATATGGCACAGCAACTTATTAAAGATGCTCAGCAATCATGGAAGCATTTTTCTAGTCATTTAGGGAAATAGCTCTAAAGTTGTTCAAGGGTATGCATATCAACTAAAAACTACCCCTTTCGGGGTAGTTTTTAGTTGATAGTATTAAGATTTGATTTTATAATGTGATACAGGTATGATGAATATATAAATATTAATTAAAAAAGTAATTACACATGGAAAACGAACAACAAAATAGTATGCCACCAAATAATTCTGGTTCATCAAGCCCAGTAGGAACGAATCAACCTTATTTGTTACCTCAAGGTCCCTCAAATAATATCAAATGGTTAGCAATTGCCATTATCGTGGGATCTTTGCTTATCAGTGCTGCAATTTTATACTCTAAGCCTTCTGGTGGTATTGCTCCTACCAATCAACCAACAATTACTAAAGTACCTTTAGATGATGATGCAGTTTTGGGTGATGAAAATGCTCCGGTTACCATGGTTGAATTTTCAGATTATGAATGTCCATTTTGTAAAAAGCATTTTACCGAAGTCTATCCTGAAATTAAAAGGGAGTATATAGATACTGGAAAATTAAAATTAGTATACAGAGATTTCATTGCGGTTCCCGCTCATAATCCTTTGGCAACTACCCAAGCAATTGCTGCTGAATGTGCGCGAGAACAAGGTGGGGATTCGGTATATTTTAAATACCATGATGCAATATTTACTAAAACAACTTCCAATGGAAATGGCCTTAAATTGACAGATCTTCCTTTAATTGCTAGAGACTTGGGGTTAAATGTGAACGAATTTTCATCATGCTTAAATGCTGAAAAGTATAAATCAGAGGTCTTAAAAGATATTGCCGATGCTACAGCTCTTGGGGTAACGGGAACACCAACATTCTTCGTTGGTAAGTCAAGCAATGATGGATCCATTAATGGAACACTCATTTTAGGAGCCCAGCAATTTTCAGTATTTAAAACGATTATTGACCAAGCTTTATCTCAGTAAGATGCACCATCTCTTTTCTAGGAAGTTTATTGCCTCAACAATCAGTATTGCTGTTGTATATGTGGTAATTGTGGTCTGGTCTATGAATTTACGACTTGTTGTGTCTACTATTGTTGGTTTTTATCCAATTACTTACAAATTCAAATTGCTTGTTGGTCTTATAGCAGGTATGTGGACCACGATGAGCAGTTTTAGCTTAACGATGCTCGTTATAGTTGCATTATTGACTGGAGCTAACCTGACATTTATTTTTCAGAAAATGGCATTATGGAGCTCTCTTGGAAAATTGCACTTTGTAGTGGGTGGTAGTTCTTTATTGGGTTTAATAAGTGCCGGGTGTGCTTCTTGTGGCTTGCCGATACTGTCGTTATTAGGATTGAGTGGGAGTTTTATATATTTTCTTCCTTTCGGTGGTACAGAATTATCAGTCATAGCAGCTCTACTTCTTTTTATATCGTTTGCTGTATTAATAAAAAGTTGTTCTCAAAAAAATGTCTGCTAAACAATATCAAGACTCATCTTCTTTGCCATACTGGATCATTGGCGGTATCACTATTGCTACGGTAGCACTGATTCTCTTTTTTGCTTTTAAGGATTCCTTGTGGCCAAAAACAAATAGAGAAATTGTTAAAAGTTGTACTACTGATATGGCAACCCAGTTCCATATTCACCCTCATTTAGAGATTTTTATTAACGGTGAAAAACAAGAAATTCCGGCCAATGTTGGTATTGAGAAATCTAGCTGTATGCACCCCCTTCATACTCATGATAATACTGGCATTATCCATGTTGAGTCTCCGCAAAAACGAGATTTCACGTTAGATGACTTTTTCTTTGTCTGGAATAAAAAGTTTACCAAAGATCAAATTTTAGATTATAAGGTTGATGATACTCATACCATCCGCCAAACTATTAATGGTAAGGATGTCCAAGATTACGAGAATGCTGTCTTACAAGACAAAGACGAAATAATTATTTACTACGAGGAGAAGAAATAAGTGTATTGCTATATCTATGAAACAATATTTTTCTAAAAAATTTCAAAAGGCTCGTATACACTTTGAAAATGTGAGGTCTAAAGTGGTGACACGGGTCTGGAATCTAGCTGCCCGACTTGACCAAAGTCATAGCAGGAATGAAACAAAAAAGAAAAAACAGTCATGAACTTGGTAAATCATATATGCAACTCTTTGTAAAAAATCTTCTCCTAGTTCTCTTGGGTAGCATCATCTTGGGTGCTTTATATGGTATCTATTACTCAACTCATCAGGTAGGTATTGAAAAGGGTAAGCAACTTGCGGCGCTACTTCCATCAATTGAAGAGCCTTTGCACCTTGATCCGGTTGTAAAATCAGAGGGATGTACTATTCGTGGCCCCCTGCCAGACCACGATTGCACTCCTGGTTCGGTATTCGCTGATGCAACAAAAGAAAAAATATGTGTTGATGGATATACCAAAACCGTGAGAAATGTTTCCGTAAGCTTAAAGAAAAAAGTGTATGCAAAATATGGCATTCCTTATCCGCCTGCATTTGGAACCTATGAAACAGATCACCTAATCCCACTTGCTTTGGGTGGTGACAATGACGTAGCTAATTTGTTTCCCGAAGCTGCTGAACCTGCTCCAGGGTTTAAGGAAAAAGATGTTGTTGAAAATTACTTACGCCAAGAAGTGTGCTCGGGTCGTATTGCTTTAAGTGTTGCCCAAGAACAAATCGCCAATGACTGGCTTTTAATTTATAATAGTCTTAATCCAGAAGTAATACGTGAATTTAAGGCACGATTTCGTAGTTGGGCTGATTAAATTACTATGTCAGAGCAAAAAAATATTATCTATCCAAAAGTTACCTTTAGAGATATATCAAAATATTTCTGGCAGGGAATTAGACCTTATAAATGGTTACTGTTTTTTGTAATCTTTGCTGTTGTCTTAATTAACATTATTGGAGCATTAATTCCGTTGTTTTATAAACAGTTCTTTGACATTATTGCTCAAGGTGGTAATAAGGTTACCACTGGATATGGCCTGTTAAAAATTATTATAGAAGTTGCATTGTTAAATGGGTGCTTGTGGATTTTATACCGTTTACACGCCTTTTTCAATATTCATTTTCAGATTAAGGCAATGGCACGGTTAAAGCAGATTGCTTACGACTATTTATTAGGGCATTCATACGGTTTTTTTAGTAATAACTTTACGGGTTCGTTAGTACAACGGGTAAATCGAGTGGCAAGAGCTTTTGAAAGATTATCAGATAGAATAACCTGGGATTTATTGTCATTAGCTATTAAAGTAGTTTCAATTATTGTTATTGTCTTTTTCATCAACAAATTTATTGCTCTCATTATTTTTGTTTGGGCATTAGCTTTTTTACTGTTTAATATCTTTTTTTCAATATGGAAGATAAAGTACGACCTTCAGGTTGCTGAGATAGATTCTAAAACTACCGGTTATTTAGCTGATACTATTACTAATCAAAACACTATCCAACTCTTTGACCGTTTTGCATTTGAATCAAGAGGATATAAAAAAGTTACTGATGAGCAAGCGGCGATAACTAAATTTAACTGGAATTTAGTTGCTTTTATAGAAGCCGGGCAGAGTTTTTTGGGTTTTTCTATTGAGTTTATTGTGTATTACTTTGCCATTAAATATTGGCAGCAAGGGTTAGTAAGCGTGGGATTTTTTGTATTATTACAAGTATATATTTTATACTTAATAGATCAGTTATGGGCGTTTACGAGAATTGTGAGAGATATTTATCAGAGCTATGCTGATGCAAAAGAAATGGTAGAAATTTTAAAGTTACCTCATGAAGTGCCAAACATACCAAAAGCCATTGATATTAAAGTTACCGATGGCGAAATTGAGTTTAGGAATTTGAGTTTTGCATTCAATCAAACTCGTACGGTGTTACATGGTATTAATGTGGTTATTAAACCAGGCGAGAAAGTGGCGCTTATAGGACCTTCGGGTGCAGGGAAAACAACATTTGTACGATTATTATTGAGATTATACTCAGCAACTTCGGGTAAAATTCTTATTGATGGCCAAGATATCGCAGTAGTAACCCAGGGAAGCTTAAGAAAAAATATTTCATTGGTGCCTCAAGATCCAATTTTATTTCATAGGACACTATCTGATAATATTGCCTATGGAAAACCAAATGCATCAAAAAAAGAAATTGCAGAAGCCGCTTTTCTTGCTCATTGCGATGAATTTATTAAGGATTTACCATTTGGTTTTGAAACCTACGTTGGAGAGCGGGGTATTAAATTATCGGGCGGAGAACGTCAGCGGGTAGCTATTGCTAGGGCTATCTTAAAGAATGCTCCGATATTAATTTTAGATGAGGCAACTTCAAGCCTAGATTCTCATTCTGAAATGCTGATCCAGGATGCCTTAAATACCTTAATGACTGGCAAAACAACCATTGTTATTGCTCATCGGTTATCAACAATTCAAAAAATGGATCGGATTATTGTTATTGATAATGGAAAGATTACTGAAGAAGGAAATCACGAGGCACTGCTTGCAAATGAAGATAGTTTATACAAAAAACTATGGACTCTCCAAGCAGGAGGATTTTTAACTGATAAGGAGGAATCGCTTGAAGAAGACAATCAAGAGGACGTAAAATATAATATAGATGAATGACCTGTTGCATAAATATCTTTTGCGGCTAAGATTACCAGTTGCAGTAATATAGGTCGTTATACAACAAAAAACAGCCCATGCAACTTCGTTCAGGGCTGTTTTTTGTTTAGGATTTTTGATATAATAGTTGAAAATAGAAATCCCCGCCACTGCGTGTCAGGGATGAATGCCAGAAATTATAAACCATATGCTAAACTTCATTTTTGCTATCATTAGTGTTATCATTGTTAGCCTTATCTCACTCATTGGGGTTTTTACCCTTTCGCTAAAAGAAGAGTTCATGAGAAAGTACCTGTTTTTTTTCATTAGCTTAGCTGTGGGCGCTTTATTGGGAGACGCTTTTATTCACTTAATTCCTGAAGCCTTGGAGACTTCAGGAAATCCAGCTCTTGTTAGTATTTTAATTATCGCAGGTATTTTAATATTCTTTATTATTGAAAAATTTTTACACTGGCATCATCATGGTGATGATATGGACCATGCCCACATTCATCCCGTAGGACAGTTAGTTATTTTTTCTGATAGCGTGCATAATTTCATTGATGGTATTATTATCGGTATTAGTTTTCTTATTAATATTCCCGTTGGTGTTGCCACAACTCTTGCCGTTATCTTGCATGAAATTCCCCAAGAAGTAGGGGATTTTAGTGTTCTTTTACATGCCGGTTACAAAAGAAAACAGGCTCTATGGTTAAACTTCCTTTCTGCCTTAACAGCAGTGGTTGGAGTACTAATTGCTTACTTATTTAGCTTTTCAGAAAGCATCACTACTTTTGCCCTACCTATTGCCGCCGGGGGATTTATTTACATAGCTGTAGCTGACTTGATTCCCGAATTACATAAAACTAAAGAGGCTCGGCATTCATTTTTACAAATTATAGCCGTAATTATTGGAGTTGTGGCCATGTTGGCACTGGTATTTATTGAATAGTAATAAGTAAAAACCATTATGCATAAAGATATTTTAATTGATAATAGTGAGGAGAAAAAGTTAATTGTTGATATTCAAAAACGGACTGATATTAAAGCTGAACGGTTAAAGAGGGTATTGGCTCTACCGGATTTATCGCGCACTGAAGGCAGCCCGCTTAAAGCGATGGTTGATAGGGTTTTAGCTATTCCCGATTTTGCTGATTTTGATAATATTGTTATTCCTGAAATTATACCGACAGAAATTTTATTTGACCTGTTTGACTTCGCTGCTGATCATCCAGCTCGAAGCGAATCAGATACCTACTATGTAGATAAACTACCTGCTACCGGTAAGGTAGGAAAAAACGTGTTGCGTACCCACGACACGGTCTTTTGGTACTACTATTTGCAGCAACCAGAAATTCAAGAAAGGATTGCTAAAAAAGAATCTTTTGGAGCATTTTGTCATGGGAAGGTCTATAGAAAAGATGAAATAGATAGAACCCATATGAATGTTTTCCATCAATTTGGTGGCTGGTATTTAACACCTGATGAAAAGCAAATGCTCACCATTGAAGATTTAAAAAATACTTTGGCGGTTATTGTAAAAAGTATTTTTGGCCAAGAGGTAAAATTCAGGTTCAATCCGGATGTTTTTCCTTATACCGACCCAAGCCTAGAGGTTGAAATTGATCTCCATGGCAAGTGGCTGGAATTATTGGGCGGGGGGCTTCCCAAAAAACTGGTGCTGAAAAATTTCGGTGTTGAAGGTTATAACGGCTGGGCTTTTGGTTTTGGTTTGGAACGGTTGGCCATTGCCAAAATGGAAATTCCAGACATTAGGATTTTTTGGTCGCAGGACCCCCGTATTAAAGAACAGTTGAAAAATTTAGATAATACCTATAAAGAGGTGAGCAAATATCCAGCCGTTGAGCGCGATATTTCGTTTATCATTAATAAAAACGTTAGTCTCAACAATTATTACGAATCGGTACAAGATGTGGCCGAAGGCTTGGTTGAAGAGGTAAAACTCATGGATAGCTACGAAAATGATGAAAAGTTTGGTAAAGAAAAAAAATCATATACATTTCATATTGTATACAGGTCTCTTGAAAGGACTCTTACTAACGAAGAAGTAAACAAGATTCACGAAAAAATTGTAGAGAAGACAAAAAGCGAGTTTAATGCTGTTGTGAGGTAAAAAAAAGAAGCCACGGATGTAGATCACGTGGCCTATATGAAAAATTTTTCTAGTTACCCCTCTTCCTTATCAAAATAAACTTCTACTGTATAATCGGTTAAGTTATTCTTTGTAGAAATGGGGCAGTTTCCGTTTGTTGCAAACATATCAAAGAAAAAGGTTGCTCTGGTTGGGTTATTAATATGAGTAATTTCTAAACCTAATCTCCGACCATCTTTTACAAGTATAAAAGTTTCATTTGGTTCAGGATAATACTTTACTTGTGCCATGTGTGAACCTCCTTATTTACAGATCTTTTGGAACAACTAATAATACTTTATAGATAATTTTTATAATTGTCAATAATTGTGCAGCTCTATTAACTTTGGTAAAATAAGGTATGCCAATAGCATTAGCGAATATGCACACGCGAATATTTGCGTCATTGGCATGCCATTTGTAAATTGGCATTAGATTCATATGAAGTTACATATAAAAGATAAAGACGAAAAGCCAAAAAAAGAGGCAAAAGAAATTAAAAAAGAAGTTGCTAAAAAAGCAGAGCCTATTTTGGCTGAACCTAAAAAAGAGCTGGTTGTCGCTAAAGTTCCTAGTGTAAGTAAGAAAGCTAAGCCGTGGGAAGTGAAAATAAAAGACGAAAGAAAAACAGAAGTCCAAGAAGAGAAAACTCCTTCGGCAAGCTCAGGACCTTTGGCAAAAATGGAAGCTATCGCAGAAAAAAAGATAAGAAAAGAGGGAGAATATAGCGCAAAAGATATTCAGGTGTTAAAGGGTTTGGAACCCGTGCGAAAGCGTCCTGGCATGTATATTGGCTCTACGGGAATTGATGGTTTGCACCACTTAATTTGGGAAGTTGTAGATAACTGTTTAGATGAAGCTATGGCTGGTTACGCCAAAGAAATTGATATTACACTTTTACCTAATAATAGAGTGAGCATATCTGATGATGGCAGGGGAATTCCGGTGGAGAAGCATCCAGATACGGGTAAATCAACACTTGAAACGGTTTTAACAACTCTGCACGCTGGCGGAAAATTTGGAGGAGATGCTTATAAAGTTTCTGGTGGATTACACGGTGTGGGTGTTTCGGTTGTATGCGCACTTTCAACTTTTATGGAGGCCGAAGTGGCACGTGATGGGGCTATTTATAAACAAGAATATTTTCGCGGTGTGCCAAAAGGAAATGTAAAAAAAGTAGCTGATACTAAAAAGTCAGGGACAACTATTACGTTTGACGCCGACCCGGAAATTTTTCCTGAAATAAAATACGACTCTAAGAAAATCTTAAACCACGTGCGCCAGCAAGCATATTTAACACGCGGGGTAAAAATTACCTTTCACGATGAAAGAAAAAAGGGAGAAGAGTCAGATTATGGTTTTTATTTTGAGGGAGGCGTCGGAAGTTTTGTAAAATTTCTGATCATGGGAAATACTCCCCGTCATCAAAATATTTTTGCTATTAACGCTACAAAGCAAGACGTAGCTATTGAGGCGGCTTTCCAATATACCCAAGAGATGGAATGTACTGAGCAATCATTCGCTAATAATATTTATACGCCTGAAGGTGGTACTCATATTTCAGGTTTTCGCAGTGCACTAACTCGTTGCTTAAATACGTATGCCCGACGCGAAGGGTTTTTAAAAGAAAAAGACGAAAACTTCTCAGGAGATGATGTGCGTGAAGGATTAACGGCAGTTGTTTCAGTAAAAATTAGAAATCCGCAATTTGAAGGGCAGACCAAAGCAAAATTGGGGAACCCAGAAGCCAAAGGAGCGGTGGAAGATGCCGTTATGGAAGGGTTAACAGATTATCTAGAGAGAAATCCATCTGATGCTAAGTCAATTATTGAGAACTGTATGTTGGCAACCAAAGCTCGGTTAGCAGCTAAGGCCGCACGCGCAACTGTTTTACGAAAAGGAGCTTTAGAAGGTTTAGCGTTACCTGGGAAATTAGCGGATTGTCTTTCAAAAGATCCAGAAGAATCAGAATTATACTTAGTAGAGGGGGATTCAGCTGGAGGTAGTAGTAAAATGGCACGAGATAGGAGATTTCAAGCCATTTTGCCGTTACGAGGAAAGATTTTAAATGTGGAACGTGCACGGCTAGATAAAATGCTTGCCAATAAAGAGGTAAAGTCTTTAATTATTGCTTTGGGAACTGCAATAGGAGAAGATTTTAACTTAGAGAACCTACGATATCACAGAGTGGTAATTATGACCGATGCCGACGTTGATGGCTCTCATATTAGAACATTGTTATTAACACTATTTTATAGATACTTTAGGCCGGTTATGGAAGCAGGATATATTTATATTGCACAGCCACCATTGTATAAAATGCAGTCTGGTAAATCAATTCACTATGCTTACACTGAAGAACAACGGGAAAAAGTAGCAAAGGAAATTGGTAAAACTAATATTAATATACAAAGGTATAAGGGTTTGGGAGAAATGAATGCTGATGAACTTTGGGAAACTACCATGAACCCAGAAAACAGAATATTATTGCAGGTTCATGTTGAAGAGGGGCATGAAGCTGATAAAACCTTTGATATTTTAATGGGTGAAGAAGTGGAGCCTCGTAAGAAATTCATCCAAACCCATGCAAAATCCGTAAAGAATTTAGATATTTAACGATAGAACTGCAACATGAAAGTTATTATCACAAGACATGGTGAGACAGAAGAAAACGTCAAAAAAATAGACATTGGTCGCGATAGCAAGTCTTTGCTTACACAAGAGGGAGTTTTGCAGGCAAGAAAATTAGGAGATCACCTAAAAAGTGAAAGAATTACTCATGCATATGTGAGTCCACAAAAACGGGCAGTAGACACAGCTCAAGAAATTTTGAATCATCATCCTAAGGCAATCATAACACCAGTTGAGCATTTACGTGAGCAGAATTTAGGGATTTATGAAAGTGTTCCGAAACATATTTGGAAAGAAGCAAAGAAAAATGCTAAGGATCCCTTTCATTTGTTTAAACCCGAAAAGGGGGAATCGTATGCGGAGTTACAGGTTCGGGCAGCAGATTTTTTTCATGAATTACTAAAAAAGCATTCTGCTGACGATACGGTTTTAATTGTAAGTCATGGGGGGACATTGGGCATGTTGTTACTGCATGTTTTAGAAAAAGAAATTACTGAAGAAAATTATAAAGCATATAAGCCAGAGAATACCGCAGTAACCATATTAGAAATTTCAGAAGATGGAAAAGTAGGTGCAAAGGTTATCAATAGTTTAGAGCATTTAATGGAGATTCATACGGACGTGTAGTGAGCTTGACGTTTTATTGTGTATCGGCTATTATGTAAATAAGTGGCCGAGGAGGCCATTTTAAAAACCAAGAAATAACAATGACTATAATCTCAAAAGTACAAGTCTTTTTAAAGGAAGTGTATGTTGAATTAAGGAAGGTTAACTGGCTTTCAACCAGAGAAGTTTTACGTTATACGATTATTGTTGTTGGAGTTACTATTATTGTAGCATCCTTTTTGGGTGGATTAGACTTTTTATTTAGCCATGCAATTCAAAAATTCATTGTTAAATAAAGAATAAATTTTTATGCCAAAGCAAGTTATAGAACGAGATAAAAATTGGTACGTAATTCATACCTATTCGGGGTATGAAGATGATGTTGCTAAAAATTTACGTCAAAGAATTGAGAGTTTGGGTATGGAAGATAAGATTTTTAGTGTTATTGTTCCAAAAGAAAAAAAGATAAAAATAAAGAACGGAAAACGAAAAACGATTGAAGAAAAGATTTATCCAGGATACGTACTCGTGGAAATGATCGTTGATGATGAATCTTGGTATGTGGTGAGAAATACGCCTCGGGTAACTGGGTTTTTAGGAGCTGGTACGACACCTATTCCTGTTTCAAAGAAAGATATGGATGACTTGATGAAAAGGATGGATGCAGGTGAACCAGAGTTTAAAGTTGATTTTCAAGTGCAGGAAGCAGTTAAAATCATGGATGGTCCATTTAAAGGGTTTGAAGGAAAGGTTTCTGAAATTGATCAAGAACGGGGTAAAATCAAGGTGTTGGTTAATATGTTTGGCAGGGATACTCCGGTGGAACTTGATTCTCTTCAATTAAAAAAGATCGGTAATTAAATAACATTTTATAGTATGGCTAAAGAAATTAAAGCAATCGTAAAAGTTCAAATACAAGCAGGAAAAGCAAATCCAGCTCCTCCAATAGGGCCAGCCTTAGCTCCGCATGGGTTAAATATTGCAGAATTCTGTCAGAAATTTAACGAAGCTACCAAAGATAAAATGGGATATGTGATTCCCGCAGAAGTTACTATTTATAAAGATAGAAGTTATGCTTTTACTTTAAAAAATCCGTTAGCAGCAGAATTATTGAAAAAAGCTGCTGGAATTGAAAAAGGTTCAGGCGAACCAAATAAAAAAACCGTTGGCAAGGTGACTAAAGCTCAAGTCATGGAAATTGTCAAAATGAAAATGCCGGATTTAAATACTACTGACCCCGAGGCCGCTGCAAAGATCATTATGGGTACAGCTAAGAATATGGGGATAGAAGTTAAGGGTTAAATTTTAAACTAAAAAACAAAACCACCTAATGCATTAAGGTGGTTTTGTTTTGTTGCATTTTTTTATTTGAGTAGGTAAAATGGATAAACTAAAAGACAGTTGAAAGTTATCAAGTTCATCAAGTTTTCAAGTTAGAATAATACTTTATGAACTTTACAAACTTTCTAAACTTGAAACTATAATGATTTTATCTGATAAAGATATTAAAAAAGCGTTGGCGGATAAATACATAACTATTGATCCATTATTCCCAAATTCTATTCAGCCAGCATCAGTGGATGTTCATCTGGGTGCTGATTTTTTAGTTTTTAAGAATACGAATAACATTTGCATTGATCCCAAAGAACCCATTGATGACATGATGGATAGTTTAAGTATTGATGAAAATAGGCAGTTTATCTTGCATCCCGGTGAGTTTGCCCTTGGTATGACCTACGAAACGGTTTCGGTTCCTCATGATATGGTTTTACAACTCAATGGAAAGTCATCACTAGGCAGGATTGGGTTAATTGTCCATGCTACTGCTGGATATGTTGACCCCGGCAATACCTTAAAAATTACCCTGGAATTGCATAACTTAGCTAATTTGCCTATAAAGCTTTATTACAAAATGCCTATTGCACAAGTAGCATTTGTAAAGTTATCAAGCGTGGTGGATATTCCCTATGGTAAAGATGCTTTAAATAGTAAATACTTTGGGAGTACCAAACCAATTGCAAGTCAGTACTATAAAAACTTTCAAAAAAATAATGAGTGGCTAACATTTAAGTAAAGAGTCATGCTAAGGGAAATAAAGAAAATTAAAAGGGGAGTCACGAGAATTACAAGCCTGAACGAAAGATGGTATACCAGAATTTCTGTAAATAAAAAAACAGGACAAAAAGAGTATCAATATTATCCATCTTCAACTTGGATTTCTGGATATTATCCAAAGGGAGAATATTTTTATAAGTGGCTGGCGGGAAAGGGATGGACTGAAGTTGAAGCAGTAAAGCAAGCCGCGGCTGACAAGGGTTCAAGAGTACACTATGCATGCGGAGATTTAGATGACGGAAAGGAAATAAAAATTACCGATTCATACCTTAATCCATCAACGCATAAAAAAGAAGAGTTATCAAAAGAAGAAGTTGATTGCATTATTAGTTACCGAGATTTCTTAGACGAGGTGAAGCCTGTATTACTAGCCCAAGAAATTACTTCGTTTGGCGATGTGTATGCGGGTACTGCTGATAAAATTTTTGCCATTGCCAATGGCAAAAAACGGGAAATTTGGGTTGTAGATTTAAAAACAAGCCAGTCTATGTGGCCGGAACACGAACTGCAGATTTCTTCCTATGCTCATATGCAGTTTGATTTAAAAAAGATGGGTATTACCGAGAAAGAATGGAGAAAGAGGAAACTTGCTATTTTACAAATTGGTTATCGGAAAAACAAAAAAGGCTATAAGTTTACGGAGGTCCAAGATAAGTATCATTTATTCCGTAATGTTGCTTACAAAATTTGGAAAAATGAAAATTCAGATATGAAACCAAAGGAGAGAGATTACCCAAATGTAATATTTTCTAAGTTTAGAAGAAAAGAAAAAAATTACTCAGTCAAATAATTTTGCTTTGCAAAATTAAAATCCTATTGGATTTTATTTGACTGAGTAAAGAAGAGAAAAATCATGACCAGCGAAAAAAAATTGGTAAAAATTAAACGGTTTGATAAAGAACTTCCACTTCCCAAACAGCAAACTGAGGGAGCTGCAGCTTTTGATCTCACTGCACGCGAATCGATAGAAATCTTACCGGGTACTGTTGGCTTAGTGCATTTAAACATTGCGGTTGAAACGCCTCCAGGACATTTTATGATGCTTGTCGCACGTAGCTCGGTTCATAAAAAGGGCCTTATGAAACCAAATGGTATTGGTATTATTGATCCGGATTTTTGCGGCGATGATGATGAAATTCGGGCTAGCTACTATAATTTTACTGATAAACCTGTTCTTATTGAAAAAGGAGAAAGGATTGCGCAGGCAGTATTTGTTCCGATTGCAAAATTCGAATGGGAAGAAGTGGAGAAGATGGAAAATAAAAATAGGGGAGGATTCGGAACTACGGGAACAAAATAAAAAATAAAATGAAAAAAGGAAATTTTTTTGTTATGGAAGGAGTGGATGGTTCTGGAAAAGCAACCCAGTCAAAGCTATTAGTGCAAGCTCTTAAACGCAAGGGGTATAAAGTTCAAAAAATTGATTTTCCACAATACGGTAAAGTTTCCGCTGGTCTTATTGAAAATTATTTAAAGGGCATGTATGGATCTTCAGAAGCAGTTGGACCTTATCGTGCCTCCGTTTTTTATGCTTGTGACAGATATGACTTAAGCTTTCAAATACGCCAATGGCTTGCAGAGGGTAATATTGTGGTTGCTGACCGCTATGTTGCTTCAAATATTGGGCATCAAGGCGGCAAGCTGATTGCTAATAAAAAAGCGTGGGAAAAGTATATTAATTGGTTGCATTATTTGGAGTATGAATTATTTACTATTCCTAAACCTGACTATACCTTTATTTTAAAAATTTCCCCTGAGCTTTCCATGAAAATGTCCAATAAGATTACTGATAAGGAAAAACAGAAGAAACGCAACGCTTATTTAGGAGACCATAAAAAGAAAGATATCCATGAAGCTGATAAAAAGCACTTGGCTAACGGTTTAAAGTCATATATTACCATTTCTAAAAAATATCCTAGAGAATATAAAATTATTGAATGTGAAGAAAAAGGACAATTTTTACCCTTGGAAACTATTCATAAAAAAGTATTACAATTAGTGGAATCTAAGCTTACATGAAGCAGTATCTTGATGTTTTAAAAAAAATAATGGACGAAGGAATTGATAGACCTGACAGAACCGGAGTTGGCTCTAGGGCAGTATTTGGTGTTCCTATGCGCTTTAAAATGTCTGATGGTTTTCCGGCTGTGACTACCAAAAAGTTGGCTTTTGACGTGATGAAGGCAGAGTTAATTTGGTTCTTGTCTGGTAGTAGTGATAATAAAAAATTAAATGAAATGGGGTGTCATATTTGGGATGGGAATGCCTACGCTGATTACTGGAAACCCAAAGCCAAATTCGATGGAGATTTGGGCAGGGTGTACGGAGTACAATGGAGAAGCTGGAAGTCTCCATACACCGATATGCCAATTGATCAAATTGGAAATGTTATTAAAAAACTGAAGGAAAATCCTCATGATCGCCGAAATATTGTTTTAGCTTGGAATCCTGCTGAAATTGATATGATGGCGCTGCCACCATGCCATTTACTTTTCCAATTTTTCTGCGTTAATAAAAAACTATCACTCATGATGTATCAGCGTTCCTGTGATACCTTTTTAGGAGTGCCGTTTAATATAGCTTCTTATTCATTACTATTACATATGATAGCCCAGGTTACCGGTTTGGAAGCTGATGAATGTATTATTGTTTTGGCCGATGCTCATATTTACTTAAATCACTTTGAACAGGTGAAAGAACAGTTGTCTCGCGAACCATATCCTCTACCAAAACTTTGGCTTAATCCAGAAATTAAAAGTATTGATGACTTTACCATGGAAGATATTAAGTTAATTGATTATAAATATCATCCTACTATTAAGGCGCCCATGGCCGTATGAATGACTTGTGAATCACGAATTATGAATTATGAATTAAGAATTATGGGTATGAGTTATGGAAAATAAAAAAATAAATTCGTTTACCGATTTAAATTCTTGGAAAGAGGGCCATAAATTGGTATTAATAGTTTATAAAATTACTAAAGAATTTCCAAAGGAAGAGTTATTTGGTTTAGTTATGCAATTAAGACGAGCCGTGGTCTCGGTTACATCAAATATTGCAGAAGGTTTTAGTAGAAATTCCTATAAAGAAAAATTACAATTTTATTCAATGGCTCTTGGTTCACTAACAGAAGTTCAGAACCAAATTTTCATAGCAAAAGATATTAATTATATATCCGATGAATGTTTTAATGAAGTTAATTTCCAAATTATTGTAGCTAGTAAATTGTTAAATGGTTTTATTAAGAAAACAAAATTCATAATCCAAGATTCAAAATCATAATTCATAATTCGTAATTCATAATTCTAAGGGTGTATGATTTCAATCATATCTGCGGTGGCAGAAAACAGAGTAATAGGGAATAAAAATAAGTTGCCCTGGCATCTACCGGCTGACTTTACATGGTTTAAAGAAAAAACATTAGGTAAAACAGTAATTATGGGTTTAAATACTTTTAAATCTATTGGTGAAAAACCTTTGCCAAATAGAAAACATATTATTTTAAATAAAGATAATAACTATATAGTTCCCCAAAATTGTATTTTAGCAACTTCTATTGACCAAGTGCTTGAATTAGTAAAAAATGAAGAAGAAGTAATGGTTTGCGGAGGCGCCTCTGTCTACGCGCAATTTTTACCTTTAGTCCAAAGATTATATTTAACCTATATTCATCATAGCTTTGAAGGAGATACTTTTTTTCCTGAATTTAATATAAATGAATGGAAAGAAGTCAGCCGGGAAGATCATCAGCCTGACGACCCTTCGACGAGCTCAGGACAAAGAAAAAATATATATCCATATTCATTCGTAGTGTTGGAGAGGTCCTTGTAAGATACCTAAAAAGAAAGGAGGTTAAAGTGAAAACTTGCCAAAGAGGGGAGGTGATCCTCCTTTAGGTTCCATGGATGGGACCGTTATGGGGGCATTTCGTTTTTTACAGAAACGAAATGCCCCCTTTTTTTATTGTAAAAAGGTGCTAATTTTGATATTATTTACGTATGTATAAGCCTACTATTGGTCTTGAAATCCATGCCGAGCTTAACACTCAGAGCAAAATGTTTTGCTCATGTAAAAATGATCCCGATGAGAAGCGGCCCAATGTTAATATTTGCGAAATTTGTACCGCGCAACCAGGAACCTTGCCTGTTGCCAATGAAGAGGCAATTAGGAAGGTCATTAAAGCTGGTCTAGCTTTGCATTGCACAATTACCCAAGAATCAAAGTTTGATAGAAAGAACTATTTTTATCCAGATTTGCCAAAAGGTTACCAGATTTCTCAGTATGACCAGCCATTGTGTGAAAAGGGGTATTTAGAAATTGATGGAAAAAAAATCGGAATAACGAGAATTCATTTGGAAGAAGACACGGGAAGCTTGGTACACCCAGAAGGGGCAGATTATTCACTTGTTAATTTAAATAGGGCTGGAGTGCCGTTAATGGAATTAGTCACTGAACCCGATATTACTTCGGGAGAGGAAGCTAAAAGATTTGCTGAAGAATTGCAGCTTATGTTTAGATATCTGGGAGTTTCTGATGCTGATATGGAAAAGGGGTTGATGAGGGTTGAAGTTAATATAAGTTTAAGCAAAGGAAAGACTTTAGGAACGAAAGTTGAAATTAAAAATTTAAATTCATTTAAAGTGGTAGAGAAATCTATTGATTTTGAAATAGAAAGGCAGCAAAAACTTTTAGAAGCTGGTGAGAAGGTTATGCAGGAAACCCGTGGCTGGCACGACAAAAAAGAAATTACTTTCAGTCAGCGAGAAAAAGAATCTGCTCATGATTATAGATACTTTCCTGAACCAGATTTGCCACCCCTACATTTTACCAAAGAATATATTCAACGTGTCGCATCAGAAATTCCTGAATTACCAGAACAAAAAAGAAAAAGATTTTTAAAAGAATATTCGTTAACTCGTCCAGAAGTTGAAATGTTTGTTGTTCATAAAGATTTCAGTGAGTATTTTGAAAAAGTCATTTCAGAGCTTGATGCATGGATTGACCAAAAAAATAACCGTGAATTAAAGGAAGCTATAAAATTAGCAGCAAACTATTTGCTGAGTGATGTACAGGGGATTTTACGTGGCAAGCCATTTGTTGAAACTGAGTTTAACGTAACACCGGAAAACTTTGCAGAGTTTATAAAGATGATCAGTAGGGGAGAAATCTCAAGTAAAATCGCCAAAATGTTATTAATAAATATGGTGAATACTGGAACTGATCCATCAACCATTGTTGATGAAAATAATTGGAAGCAGATGCAAGATAATGGCGAACTAGAAAAGATCATTAAAGAGGTAATCTCAAAAAACGAAAAAGCTGTAGCAGATTATGTATTAGGCAACAAAAACGCCCTACAGTTTTTGTCGGGCCAAGTGATGGCAGCTACTCGTGGTACTGCTAACCCCCAGAAAGTACAAGAGTTATTGAAAAAATTGCTCTAAGAACCTTGTCATTTATAAAGGAGGAGAAAATGCTACAGTTCCAATTGGTTTTTGAAGATCTGCTTGATCCTAGTCAAAAGAGTGTTGTAGGTCCATTTTTAGCAGAATCAAGAGAGGCTTTAGCTAATCAGTTTTTACTGCAGCAGAAAAAAGAACCTCCCCGTGGAGGATGTGCTCCTGCTTATTGGGATGGTAAATGCGGAGACGTGATTATTTATATTGTTTTCTATCGTGAACAAAGTATCCAGACACCAGAACAACTTCAAAAGACTATTTTCCAGCTTCATTGTGATTGGTATTAAGCATTAATTTTTGGAGGATTGACCATGGGAAAAGTTTTTTCTGTAGGAGATCAATATAATCTTGAATGTCCTCATTGTGGAAAGAACAATACCTATATTTGTCAGGGGCAAAAAATTCCATTTGAACAAAAAGTTTTTTGTTTTCAAAAGCCTTGTTTCTTTTGCAAACAAGTAATCTACTGCCAAGTAAATTGGCAAATGAATGTAGTTGCAGAACCATTTGATCCGCTGAATCCGCCAAAATAGTTTAAGAAGGCTCAAAGTTTTAAGAGCCTTTTTTAATGAAATTTTTAACTAAACCATGAGCCTCCTTTTGAGTTTGAATCCAATGAATTCTCTTATCCCTTTTAAACCAGGTCATTTGGCGTTTGGCAAAATGTTCTATTTCTTTTGTTAGCAGGTCAAATAATTTCGCTTCTGGCGAAATTACCGCCTTGCGGTATTTGAATGGCTGAATTTTTTTTTGAATCTTTGACTCGTTAAATTTTCCTTGTAAGTATTGTGCGACAAAACGGTATTCTAAACCAAATTCCTCCAAGCGTATCCAGGATAATTGTTTTCTAAGACTTTTAACTTCTTTAGTAATGCTGGGTAGGCGTTTTAATAATCTTTTATGGATTAATTTCTTTAATTCATCGGGAGACTTCTTAATACCTATCTGTAATACATGAAATTGCGGATTCTTTTTAATAGGTTTGATCGGCATTTTTAGAGAAATCTCAATTGCCCTAATTAATCTTACAGGATTTTGTCTATCAATTGTTTCAGCTCTTTTTTGATCTAACTTTTTAAGTATTTTATAAAGTCTTTCAACTTTATAACTTGATAACTTTTTCCTTAGTCGCCAGTCTGGTTTTACTTCTGGAAATACTAATCCATCAACTACCGATTGAATATAAAAACCTGTCCCACCAACTAAAAAAGGTATGTTGTCTCTTTTTTGTATTTCATGAATCTTTTTTAGCGCTAGTTTTTGAAATTGAACAACGCTAAATTTTCTTTTTGGGTTGGCAATAGATAGAAGGTGGTGGGGGATCTGTTGCATTTGGTTTTTTGTAATTTTCCCAGAGCCAACATCTAATCCCTTGTATACTTGCCGAGAATCAGCGGAGATAATTTCCACACCATTAAACCCCTCGGTTTTACTCAGGGCAAGCTTTTTAGCTAATTTAATTGATAAATCAGTTTTTCCTGAAGCAGTTGGTCCTAAAATAACAATTAATGTATTTGTCATAGTATTTTACCAAAACTGCCCTTTACGGGCAGTTTTACTTTTTATCGTATTTCTTCTTTTTTTTCTTTGATAAAGTATCTCCAACCCTCAAGGAATTCTATGAAGGTTGAAAATGGCATATCAATTAATGCGTTAAATAAAGCAGCAATAGCATTATATTGTTTCCAGGTATTGGAAAGCCAACGTCCCATTCCTGTAATTGGCAAAAATAATATATCAGAGACGAATGCTAAAAATCCTTCAGACTCTTCTTCGATGGTAAGTTCTTGTGATCTCTTTTGAATAGCTGTTCCGGCGAATAATATCAATGCAATAAAGATGATATTTATAATAATTGAACTAAGCGGGAATCCAAAGTAGCTAAAAGCCCAATATATTAACCCAAAAGAAACGAAGGTGCTTGTCACATAAAATAATGAGAGAATAAGTCGGGTGATGAAATTTCTTTTTCTGGCGACTCTTATTTCGTACGTGTCTATTTTATCTTTTTTATAGACAATTTTCATGGTTTCCATGACTGCTAAATAGATATTTTTTCGTGATGGTGGGCGAACACTTGCTACTAACAGAGCCATAAGAGTTGTTGGAATAAGTATTTCAGCTATGAAAAAACCTGTGTTGAATTTTTCATTGAAAATCCATCCAATAACTAATCCCAAGACCATCAGAGTTAAAATTTTAGTTATAAATATTGAAGCAGTAGAATAAATTGCTGCTCGGGTAATTCTTGCCCGTAAATCTTTAAGTCTATTGGTATAAGCTTCTTTTATAGATTTTTCTAAGAGCGCTGGCTCATAGATATTTGTATTAATTTGTTCTGCATCTGTTTTAACTAGAATGTCTCCTAACAGTAAGTATGGAGTATCGTATTTTTCGCAAATGGTATAAAACTTTTTTCCAAAAGGATGTATAAGATCATCTTCGAGCACCTTTAAAATTTTATACATATTCTGTGAAAATTTTAAGAGCTCTTCTTCTGAGGGTGACTGCCAATTAGGGTATTTATACTTTATGACATTGTAGCTAATAATAGGGTCATCAAGTTTAAAAAGAGATCGCTGTACTGCAATATAAATTTGGAGATCTGTTTCCTCCTTTTTTAATAAGTTTCTTTCATATACAGCATCACTAACCTTAATTCTTTCTCGCATCATATTGAACATGTATTCAATAAGTGACATTTCTCGAATGGCGGGATCTAGTGTTTCCTCAATTTCGCAGGCGGCAATTTCTAAAAGGTTGTTGTAGAATTGAAGCCCTGCTTTACCTTTTTTATTCTCGGGACTGTGCTTTAAAATAAAAACATATTTTTCAATAATCTTTTGAACATCTCCTATTTTTGATTCTTCTATTTTATCATTAGGGAAATAACCACCTCGGATTAACTCCATGATGAGTGGTTCAGCAATATGTTCGGTTGTAAAATTATTCAACTCTAAATCAAGGAACCTTCTCTTAAGTTTCCTGATAATAGCCGCCCGTTTCATTAAGTGTTCTTCTTTCCAATCAATAA
>Ga0209542_10006816_pt1 | contig 22058 bp, 18 predicted proteins | sample RifCSPhighO2_01_FD_184028 | JGI IMG/M metagenome (GOLD analysis project Ga0209542, IMG submission 184028) | Soil microbial communities from Rifle, Colorado - Rifle CSP2_plank highO2_0.1 (SPAdes) (version 2) | ecosystem: Environmental > Terrestrial > Deep subsurface > Rock core/Sediment ... | reverse complement strand
AGAATAAAAATTACTTTTTAGAATAAAAATTACTTTTTAGAATAAAAATTACTTTTTAGAATAAAAATTACTTTTTAGAATAAAAATTACTTTTTAGAATAAAAATTACTTTTTAGAATAAAAATTATTTAATATAAAAAAAGTATGGACTTAATTTATAGTTCATGTAAATAATATAATTAATAAAGATGAATCTTTTGTTTTTTTATTTATAAAAACTAAATCATTAAATTTTATTATATTTATTAATCTGTTTTGTTTTGCTTATAATCCTTGGGTATAGTTTCACCACTCAAACATTTTGGACATACTGGACATATAGTACAATTAGGACATAGATCACATGATTCATATTTTTCACCATCCCAATAAGTATATCTTGCATCTGCAACAATAGTAGGAACTTCTATACCTCCTTCTACTGGTATATTGTATATACGTGTTGGTCCATAGTTATATCCATATAAACTCCAATCATATGGATAACCGCTATAACCCATCCATTGTCTATATCCTCCTAATCCACCAAGTCCTCTATAACCACTATATGGTCCATGTCCATAATAATGTCTTCCACCATATGATCTACCGCCATGTGATCTACCGCCATGTGATCTACCACCACCATGTGATCTACCACCACCATGTGATCCTCTGCCATGACCACGGAAATCATTTTTAATATATTTTGTAATAATAACTACAATAAATATTATTAATATCAATAATGTGATAAAAATTCCAATATATGTTCCTGTATTCATTGATATAATTTTATTTATAAAAATTTTTAAATTTTATTTTACAATAAATTACAATTTCTTAATTAAACTTTTAATTAAACTTTTTCAAAAGTTTATTCTAAAGAAAAAGAATAATTACTATATTAAATCAAATAAAAATATTATCGAATATTTATTTTTAAATTTTAGAATATAATTTCCAATAATTAATTATATTGAATTCTGACGAATTAAAATCTAAAAAAATATAAAATTATAATTAAATTAATTTATTATTTATCACTATCATTAATGCTATCATTAATACGATGCTTTTTATTTTCTCTAAATTCTGATAATTGCATAGATGAAGATGATGAAGACGATTGTGATCTAACTACATCTAAATCGCATCTATCGTTTGTACAAAAAGCACTTTCTATTCCATCGCTATTAAATCCTGACCAATTAATTTGTTTAATTTGTGATTTTCTTTTTTCATATTCTATTTGTGTTATTCTCTCGTACGGCATTTGTTCATATACTGTTCCGTCTGTATGTGGTAATAAACTAACTGACTTTATAAGTGGTATAAAATGTCCTAACATTTTTTCTAACTGATTTTCCTCGTGCTTACCAAAATAAATAGTACAAGATACCATATTATCACTCCATTCACGTTGTAAAAATGCTAGAAAAGCAAATTGTTCCCACGCAGATACCTGATTAGCTTCTCGTGTATTTCCTTGATCTATAGGAAATTCAAAACATAAAGTATTATCGGAATATTTATCTTTCTCCCATGGAATACCTGAGTTTTTCAGTGATTCACATAATGAAGAATTTGTTGATACTCTAACTCTTCTAATTGCATATTTATAAGTTGGATAATGCATCCCAGGTGATACACCAGCAAGTAATGATATAGTTCCAGATGGTTTAACAGTAGTTACTTTAATGCTTTCTGGAACTCCTGACTCTTTTGCTAGTCTTTTATTAACTTCTCTTACCTTTTTATAACCTTCACGTAATATACGTGTAAGCTCGATAGCTCCAATTTTGTCTATCCAATCAGCTACACCTGATATACTAACTCCAATACGTCTATTTCTGCTTAATACCTCATTGGTTTCCGCACGATGGGTAGGTAATAATGCAACAGTACTGGCATAAAAAGTTGCATAGTCTAATACTTTGAAAAATTCATCTTCAGATTCACAATTAGTAGGAAAAACTTCACTCAAATTACATAATTCATAGCTTTCCAAATTTATCTCACTACATGGATTACATAATGTAGCTTTATCCGAATGTTCTTTACCATATTTACCATATCTTTGTATATTTTTAAGATTTACTAGCCCAGGTTCACCATTCTTAATCACTCTAGGAATAATATGTGAAATTTTCAAAAAATCTTCTTTTTCATATAATAATGCAGAATTATTACTTAACCAACTTATCTCCGCACGCTCTGGATGTTTTTCTATGTTCTTTAAATTTAAAAACTCATCATCATGTATACTACCTAAAATAAGTTCACTACTACGCCTAATATTACCAGCTACAACACATGCCCCAATCGCATTCATAATATCAACTACACATCGTGTAGCCGATGATTGTTTTGCAACAAAAGAATCCATATATTGTGTTATCCTATTATGTAATTTAATTAATGGATCAGGTCCTGATGCAAGTCCTCCAAATATTTTTAGCGGAACACCAGCGGAACGAATTAAACTATAATTAAATTCAGGAAAACTACTAGAAGTATCTTTATATGAGTTTATTAAATATGTTACAGATTCTACCCATCCTTCACGTGTATCTGGTATTATATATTCTTTTCTCTTCTTTTTGTCTGGAACAATATAATTTGCATCAGTCCCATCAAATGCTGTATTACCACCTACACCAACACCATTCATCAACATATCCATTGCCCAATTTATACTTTTAGCCAAATCGTAAGTATCTATAGCACCACAGTTGTTTAATGATGCCGAACCACGTGTATATACTTGTTCAGTACCCATAACCCATAATCCACGACCAGGTGGTAAAAATTTCATTTTAAACATATATAATGCAAAATCATGAGCATATTCTTGCCATTTTCCTTCATTCCATGCTAAATAATGTTTAATATACCAATCCTTACGAATACTAAATATACCATTAACAACTCGTATAATAGTATCGTGCCATGATTCTTGTAAACCATTGGGAAGTATTCTACTATATGTCCTATAATAAACAAATTCTCCAAGGTTGTTAAATCCAAATTTTGGAGTTAATAATTTGAGTTCTAATACTGTTGCAATATCAAGAGTAAATTTATAATTAACAAAATTAGCCATGAATTTAAATTTTGATATAAAATAATATATATTTCTTTATAAGTTATAATGCAATAAATACTCATATTATAAAAAAATATTGAAAATTCATTTTTTTTATTTTTGTAAAATTATCATCATTCTTAAATCAACTATAAACATAATATGAATTAATATTTACTTTATTTATTGTTTTCTATCTTCTCTAATTTTTCTGATTCGAAATCCATATTATTTTTATTAATTATATATATTCAATTTTAAATTTTAAATATTTTCATATTTTATAGTATATAATTATCTGTTTCAATAAATAAATTATGGAATGGTTTTGGCGATTTATAATTATCTTTATAATACTAGTTGTTTTGGCATATATGATTGCAATAGCTGGTAGTATATATTTAAATAAACTAACTTCGGGTGCCACCGAAGCTATGGGTTCTGCTGAAGCTTACAAATTAACTAGATTACGTATGGATGATAACTGGCTTGATTTATTACAGGATGGAAAGAAAAAAGTAGATGTGCGTATGAATCGTCCTACATTTGATAAATTAGATAAGGGTTCTCGATTACTATATTTTAGCGGAATACGTGAAGTAACAGCAAAGGTTAATAAGAAGACAATATATGAAAAAGGTATTGAAGAATTACTCAAGAAGGAAAAAATAATAGATATATATCCTGGAGAAAAAATGACCGCAGAAGAAGCAAAAATAATGTTTTTAAGCAAGCAACAAGGTGGTAAAGGATTTTATAAAGAGGAAGACTTAAATAAGCCATTCATAGCATTATATATTGAACCATGTTGTTAATAATATATAATAATAATATATTTATTATCTTGAAAAAAATTGAAATTTCAATAAATAAATTATTCTCTGAAATATATTATACTAATATCTGGTATAGTGTAAAGATTAAAATTATCCTAAAAATAATCTTTTAATAATCATATAAAATCTAACCAAAAGCGTAGATAATTTAAAAAAAAATATATGAGTTCATTAACTAAATCAACATCATCACTTGTTAACATGGCCGATGAAATAGAAGAAGCTATGAGTAAGAAAGATGAAAAGGAGAAAGATAAAGATGATTCAGAACGAAAATCTGATAATTATAAGGAATCTGAAAAATCTGAAAAACAGAAAGCACATGAGATAAATAATCTAAATAAAAGTACATTTATTAATGATGATAATAGTGATGACAGTGATGACAGTGATGATGATTCTTCAAAATTAGTTGATATTAATAATAATGATGTTCAAAAATCGATTAATGATGACGATGATGATAGTAAAGTTGGTAATATAACAGATGATAATGTATCACATAAACAATATTCAAAAAATTATTCAAAAAATAAAACACATAAAAATGTAGCTCCTAAATGGTGTTATAATGAATTTAAAAATGGTATATGTAATTTAAAAGATAAAGGATGTACATATTATCATACCGATAGAAATATATGTCCTTTTGGATACTCATGTCCAAATTTACGTTTCAAGGGACGTTGTAATAGATATCATTTTACAGCCATTTGTCATGATGGTCCAAATTGTGAATTACTTAAAGTTGCACGCAAGCTATTTGATGTAGATTTATATCCAGAAACTTATACACAAGATGTTTTTATGTTTGTTACTAGAAATATTAGAATCAATAAATGGAAAAATTATTGGGAACGTACTCATAAAGGAGAAAATATGGGTAATAATCCTCTATTACATGTTATTAATTGTCGTCATTATGCATGTATGATTCCATTATGTCCTAATTATATATGTGCATATATGAACTTTAAGACATGTGGTATACATTAAATAAAAAATTAAATAAAAAATTATATAAAAAATTATAGTTAATATAATTTTTTATATAATTTTTTATTTAATTTTTTATTTAATGTTCACTATGTTTCTTGCATACTAGATTTGATGTCATAGTATAACAAACATTAATATCATTAATATCTACTGTTTCAGAATATTTACAATAATGTACAAAGGATTTCATATGACATCTATTACATTTTTTTGGATTAGTATTTATTGAATTTGGATAATTTCTAGCCATACATGTTTTACCATTCTGTTCATAAGGACATATGATTGATGGATGAAAATTATTTTTATGACATGATACTCTTGTACAATATATTCCTTTATTACATGTATTTTTATGAGAATAATTGCAACTTTTTGCCGTACATTTATTATCTATACATTTATTATAATGACATATAACTGTTGCTATACGATTTTCTGATATAGAATCATACACATAGTATTTAGGTTGAAGTATTTCTTCATAATTCTTTTCATCATTCTTTTCATAATTATTTTCATTCTTTTCATTATTCTTTTCATCATTCTTTTCATCATTCTTTTCATCATTCTTTTCATCATTCTTTTCATCATTCTTTTCATCATTCTTTTCATCATTCTTTTCATCATTCTTTTCATCCTTTTCATCTTTATGTACTTCTTTTACTATCGATATATCCTCTTTTTCTTTATCTTCTGATACTTCTTTATCCTTTTTATCTATGGCTATATTTGGTGGTCCTAGTATCCATGAGTTCTTTCCTTTAATTATATTTTCCAATTTTATATTTTTTTTACCACTAGATTGTAATTGTTCTTTTAATTGGTTAATAATATTTTTTGATTCATATTTATTATTATTTGTGTTTTTATCTAACCCAATATTAGATTTATATTTTGTTTCATTAATATTCTTATTTGGTTCAACTTTGTTATTACTATTTTTTTTCAGTAATTCATTATACATATATTTATATTTTTCTAAAACTTGAATTTTCCTTTCTTGGGATTTATATACATCGTTCTTCGCTATATTAGCCTCTTCTAGTATCTTAAGTTTCTCTCTAATTTTATTGAGTTCATCATTTTTATTCTCAATAACTTTGTCTTTTTCAATAATAATATCTGTTAATTTTTCAATAATAGATCTACCCTCATTAGACTCGATTTTGGATAAATTATCCATATATTTATAATTATAAATGAAATATTCTATATTATTATAAACCTAAGATTTTATAATGTAATATTTTTATATAACAATTTTCAATTTTTTAATTATAAACTTATAAAAATTGAATATTTATATATAATAAACAAATCTATAAAATGGAAAACATTATTTTATTTGTCTATTAAAGTAGTCTATGATAGATATTTTCATTACAATATATACCATATGAGATATTGTGTTTATAATCTATATTCAAAATATGTATTAGATAATATATATAAATTTTTATTATAATAAGTTTTTAATAAAGGAAATATAATTTATCATTGAGTGTGGAAATTGAGTGCTAAAAGAGATTTTATTTACCATATATTATTTTTTATTTTATTTATTTACTTTATTAATAATTTCTGGCTAAAATCCATATTATTTTTATTAATTTTATAATATATTATATATGAATATTTTTAAATTTTAAATATTTTTATATCTTGTAGTATATAATTATCAATTTCAATAAATAAATCATGAAATGGTATTGGTGGTTTATAATTATCTTTATAATAATAGTTATTTTAGCATATTTAGCGGCAATTGTTGGTGGTACATATATAAATAAACAAGCCATGGGTGCTGCCGAAGCTTACAAATTAACTAGATTACGTATGGATGATAACTGGCTTGATTTATTACAGGATGGAAAGAAAAAAGTCGATGTGCGTATGAATCGTCCTACATTTGATAAATTAGATAAGGGTTCTCGAGTATTATATTTTAGCGGAATACGTGAAGTAACAGCAAAGGTTAATAAGAAGACAATATATGAAAAAGGTATTGAAGAATTACTCAAGAAGGAAAAAATAACAGATATATTTCCTGGAGAAAAAATGACCACAGAAGAAGCAAAATCAATGTTTTTAAGTAAGCAACAAGGTGGTAAAGGATTTTATAAAGAAGAAGACTTAAATAAGCCGTTTATAGCATTACATATTGAACCATGTTGTTAATAATATATCATAATAATATATTAATATATTAATATATTAATATATATTTATTATCTTAAAAAAAATTGAAATTTCAATAAATAAATTATTTTCTGAAATATATAATACTAATATCCAGTATAGTGTAAAGATTAAAATCATCCTAAAAATAATCTTTTAGTAATTATATAAAATTTTACCAAAAGAATAGATAATTTAAATAATTTAAAAAATATATGAGTTCATCATTTAAATCAACATCATTACTTATTAACTGGGCAGATGAAATAGAAGAAGCTATGAGAAAGAAAGATAAAGATGAATCAGAACAAAAACCTGATAATTATAAGGAATCTGAAAAATCTGAAAAATCTGAAAAACAGAAAACTAATAATCTAAATAAAAGTGCATTTATTAATGCTAATAATAGTGATGATGATAGTGATGATAATAGTGATGATGATGACGATGATGATGATGATGATGATGATGATAGTGAGGTTAGTAATATAACGGATGATAATATATCACATAAACAATATTCAAAAAATTATTCAAAAAATAAAACTCGTAGAAATATAGCACCTAAATGGTGTTATAATGAATTTAAAAATGGTGTATGTAATTTAAAAGATAAAGGATGTACATATTATCATACTAATAGAAATATATGTCCTTTAGGATTCTCATGTCCAAATTTACATTCCAAGGGACGTTGTGATAGATATCATTTTACAGCTATTTGTCATGATGGTCCAAATTGTGAATTACTTAAAGTTGCACGCAAACTATTTGATGTAGATTTATTTCAAGAAACTTATATACAAGATGTTTTTATGTTTGTTACTAGAAATTCTAGAATCAACAAATGGAAAAATTATTGGGAACGTACTCATAAAGGAGAAAATGTAGGGAATAATCCTCTATTACATGTTATTAATTGTCGTCATTATGCATGTATGACTCCATCATGTCCTAATTATGTATGTGCATATACAAACTTTAAGTCATGTGGTATACATTAAATAAAAAAAAAATAAATAATAATATTATTTTTTTTTATTATTCATGACGACTATATGCATATGGCTCTAATTCATAATTGAACTTAACACCCATAGATTGTATTTCATTACGGAATAAATTGTGCACCCAGCTTGAATCAACCATAACAATATCAGCATTATCTCTACATATTTTGCATTTAAATAATCCTTTTCGTTGATTAACCACAGCAACCTCTCCACATATTCTACATATAGGAATTTTTATTCCATCAGAATCTCGATATATTTTACCTCCCAATGCTCTAGAGCTTCCATGTGCTAAAAGAACCCACAGTTCCATTTCACCTAATCTAAGGCCGCCATTATTGATTTTGCCATCTAAAGGTTGTCTAGTGAGTGCAGACGTGGGGCCTGTGATCATAGAGTATGATTCATCGGCTACGAATTTCATTAATCTTTGATAATAATTATTTCCAATAAATATTAAAGTATCTATGGCACCCCCATGTTTTCCATCATATAATCTTTTATGACAACCATATTCTATTCCTTGAGTTTTGAGCCATTCTATCATACCTTTAATATCATTTTTTTTAAATATCGTAGAATTAACTAATCCACCTTTTCTTATGGCAAATTCACTCATAACTACCTCCATTAACTGTCCTATACACATTCTAGTTGGTACTGAATGTGGATTGACTATGATATCAGGAATTAATCCATCTTCAGAATAAGGCATATCACAGGCTGGTAGTATTAAAGACACAATATTTTTATTACCAGAACGTGAACTAAGTTTATCACCTACTTGTATATTTCGTAGGCTTCTAAGTTTTACTTTTGCAATTAATGTATCTTCATCATTTCGAGGAATTATTACATCCTCTACTATACTAGGTTCATCAAATTTATATATAATTGATTTATCAATATACAAGTATTCATCTTTAGGCTTCGGTATCTTTGCATATTTACTTATCAATACATATCCTTTTTTAACTATCGTACCTATTCGTACAAAACCATCCTCTACAAATTCATAAACTGCATCTTTCTTTGTATCCATTGTTTTCGTAAAATCTATATTACCAAATAGTTCATTTTTTTCTAATTCCGTCTTCTCATAATGAAAATGACTACCATTGAATAATCCTCTATCTATCGCTGCCTTATTTAAAATAGCTGAATCCTCTTGATTCGCTCCAGTATATATTTGTACTGCAACAATTGTATTTTGTCCATTTGGATATGTCAACGCATCAGTAAATGCCGGTGTAACTGGTTTTTCACAATAATATTGTAAAAATGTATTCTTGTCTATACGATATGGCCAATTTAATGCAAACCAACCACATGTTTGTTTCTTATGATTTGTAAACATAGTAGTTCTCACTGGTGCTGTATGATTTGCATTTGGTGCACTTAATGCTGTAATACCTAATACAGCCTGATCTATATCACAATGAGTAAATTGATATAAAACGTTATTAGCATATTTCCTAAGTATATCTATATTTGGTGCTATATATGTATTCAATTGTTCGCCGGCCGATATATACTCTATTATTCTATCTTTTCTTAAGTCATCCATTGTAATTTTTCCACTTCTTAAATCTAATATATGTTTTTTTGTTAATTTTATCCATTGTTTGAATTCTACTTTTTTAGCATCTTTTTTTTCTTTTTCACTTATAGAACTGTCCATCCCTTTTTTAAATGCAGAAACATATTTTTCAATATTGTTATAAACTATAACAAGTGGTCTCAATAATCTTCCTACATCTGTCCAAAATAATATTTCATTAACTGATTCTTCCCATATAATAGTTGTATATGGGTGTAAATCCCCATATCTACGTGCCATTCTATACCTATGTACTATTTCATATCCCTTCTTACATAATCCTATCCAATCATGATTAACAAATATTTTTGTTAAATTCAATTTGCTTATATCTTCTGGATCTACATCATCTAAATCCATAATATCAGAATCATGTAATAATATATGTTTAATCACATAACTACTTGTGGCCTCACATATACTAGCACTACATGCTAGTTCCTTTCTCATACCTACCATCTCACCTGTATCTGTTGATTTACTCAAACATACATAACCAATCATACTTGGATGTACTCTTCGCATTTCATCTGCACGTTCATTTTGCTTAGATGATGATGTATTAGATGTGCTTATATTATTAAGAGTTGATTTAACATTTAAATCATTTTTATGATATACTTGTTGGCTAGAAACACGATTACTTATTTCATTTCTTTTTATAGTTAGTGTTTTGTTACCAGTTGTTATGGATTGTATTAAAACTCTTTCTAAATCTTGTGGATTGATACTAGCTATTACGCTATCAGAAAGTGATACCTGTGAAAAACTTGTACTTTTAAAATCTTTTGTTAAATGTTTTTTAATTTCTTGTACAATCGAAAAGTTAAACTGAGTTTTAAATGTTTTCGCTATTGATACACCAGCAGCATGTATGCGTTTATTCTTATAATTGTCTCTATCACTACTATCTAATACTTCCTGTTCTACTCTCAGTAGTTTATGTATTAAATGACCTAAAAATCTTAATTTTCTTATACGTGATCCTTCGTCTAAACCTATATGTGGAAATATAAATTTGTCTAATATTCCTAATGTACTTGTAATTAAATACTTTTCTGCATTCTCATCCTTCTTATATCCTGTACCATATATATTCGTATTTAATTTCCTAGCTATAAATTCTACTATCTCATTCGAATCTGTTGAATTTTTAATACTACCCCATATCTTTTCATCAACTGTATTAAATGCTTTTTCTAATATATCTAACATATGCAACGTAATCGGATCTATATTATCTACACCATATACTATATTATTAATTATATCTTTATCTCTAGTGATACCAAATACCCTAAATATTAGAAAGAATGGTATCTCTAATTTCTCGAATTTATTTGTTTGTAATTCAAGTGTTATCGCACCATTATTTAAATAACGTAACAATATACGAAAAGAATTTTCATAAGCGTCGCCCGGTTTAGAAATAATATCTCCTCTGGCAATTTCATTCTGATGCATATTTTTGTATACATGAAAACCATTTATTAAAATATTTTCAAGATTATCAACAGCCCATTCTCCACCCTTGATTATAAAATATCCACCAGGATTTAGTGGATCCTCCTGCATTTCCTTAAGTGTATCAACAGAACAATTAGTTAAATTACATAATTCACTTCTTAACATAACTGGTACTGATGCTATACGTAAGTCTTTCACCATACTCTCTCTTGTTTTTATCTTACCATTTTTTAAATATGCATTAGCTGTTATTTTCGCATCTATATATAGTTGTGCTGAATATGTTAAATTCTTTAATCTAGACATATTTGGTGTAAGCATCTGAGGAATTTTAGATTTATATTTCATTGTACTAGGCGATTTTAGATTAACTTTCATAAACTCAACAGTAAATGAAATATATTCTACCTCTTTGTCCTCCTCTGTTTTGTTTCTTTCATTCCATAAACGACCCACTTCAACTTTAAACAATTCGGTAATAATTTGTCTAATACCGTGTCTATAAAATGTATTCATAGATTTTATATGATGTCCAGCTATACCTTTTTTTCTTATTTCTGCATATAGTATCGCAGGCATATCATCTACCGTTAAATTAGAATCTATACTGCCTATTAGTTCCTCTGGATACTCTTTATGATGTTCTTTTTCTTCTATGGGTACATATCTACGATGTTGTGCTATTTTTTTATCTATACCTCCAGATATATCATTATAACTATCAATAGGTTTATTAAGTTCATCAATTAAATATTGACTTAAATCAAATTCATCAATGTTTTTTTCAATTCCATTATCATTAAAATCTCCTCCGCCACTGAAATTATCTTCCATTAAGCAAAGGTATATTTATAATATTATAAATTTAAATAGGAAATTTTTCAATTTTTATTTATATCATAATAATTACATTAAAAAATAATTTATAAATTATCATTTTCAATTATAAATATATTTATTTTAATATAAAAAATGCATATATACTGTAATAATCACTTAATATTATTAAATCTAATGTAGGTATCATTGAAATATCATTGAAATATCATTGAAATATCATTGAAATATCATTGAAATATCATTAAAATATAACTACTGAAATTATATTCACTTGTTTAGATTCTTCTCTAGTATATCCTAATATTTTCTCCTCACATTTAGATATTAATAATAAAACAAATAATAAATAAAATATATTTTTCATAATTATATTAGCCATTTAACAAATTAACGATTTAACGAATCATTAATTTAATATTATTAGATTTAATTATAATTTTAATTATATCCTAATATAGACTAACTAATATCTTATTGATAAAAATTGAATTTAATATTATTAAACCATCAATCAAATGAGTGGATATACATTAAATGATAAAATGTATAAATTAATATGTGATCACTATATGGAATTTATTGATTGCCTAGCATCAAAAAATTACCATTATAAATTTCAGTATGAAGTACTATATAGATATGCATATATAGTACATAATTGTGGTAAATCTCAAGATTTTATATTATTAATTCTAAATAAAATAAGAAACACACTAACATTGTCAGAAAGCAGTATTCAACCATTATGTAATGTTTTAATATATATTGAAAATGTAAATAAACTAAATCTATTTTCTATGTTTAAATTTATGCTTAATACAATCTAGATTTTAATATAGAACATTGTAAACAATCTAATAATTATTTATTTAAGCTTTTTTATAAAAGGTTATATATAATCAGTAAATATATACAAATTAAACACTATTAAATAGTAAATAATAAATATATTAACATAATATATTTTCATCAAAACTTTTTATAAAAATATATTAAATCTTATCATATATGAAAATATATAATTAGAGAATAGATTATTATATTCATATTAGACTAGATTATAAAATTATTATAATAATCACTTCTCTAATTATATTATAAATAAAAAAGTATATAAAAGTTGTATAAAAGTATAATGACTGAAATTCTAGATAATGTAAATATATATGATGAATTGCTATTCAAACTTAAGAATGATAAATTATCCAATGATAAACCCCATTGTTGTAATATGGTATATATTGTTATCAAAAAACATCTGGAATTAATACTAGAAAATAATGTTAAACAATTAAAAAAATTTCCTAATGGATGTTTAGTCGATTTATTAGGATCATTACCCAAATATAAAGATGTTAATGGAATTGATCTTATAATATTAGCCAGAAATAAACTTCCTGGTAATGTATATAACTGTTTATTTAATATTTATACAACAATTAGCCTAATTGATAAAATTACATATTTAATTTCCAAATGTATAGATTATCAAATGATAGATTATTACTAAATAATATTTTATATTTCTTTTTTACCAAATTATAAAAAATAATAATTATATAAATAGTAGTTAAATATAATTTATCTTAATATTTTCTCAGAAAATTTATTTAATATATCATTTCCTTTGATTAATTCCTGTGTAATACAATCTAAACATATATATTTGTTATCTATCTTATCTATATATGACTCACATATCAATTTAGCACATTTATTACATTTTAATAAATTAATATGTAATCCTTTTATCTTGCAATATTTACATAATACATATTTACAACCTTCACATATACTAACCAGGTTTTCTGTCTTAGAATGCACATCGCATACACAACATATTTCGTTATTCATTATATAACAATAATATAACAATAATATATCATCTATATTTTCATTTTTATTTTAAGTAATTTTTATAAAATTGAAAATAATAAACCGAATATAATGACTTACTTATATCAAATTTTTAATTGAATTTTCAATTATTAATACTATATAATAATTATATTATGCATAAAAGAAAAAGTAGTAGCTTCATATACATAGATGATAGTGATGCAGAAATATATAACAATTTACCAAATAATCGCAAAAATTTATGTATAGAGTGTGGTGTCGATATGGGACCTAATAATCCAAGACAATTATGTAGAAAGTATTATTGTGAAAATAAAGTCTCTACACATAATGTCATAAATAATGATGACAATTACAACGATGATAATGATGATATTAATGATGATATTAATATTGATGACGATGATGACGATGATGACGATGATGATAGTGATGACAGTGATGACAGTGATGACGATGATGACGATGATGATGACGGTAATGAAATAGAAAATAATAAAGAACCTGCCAAAAAAATAAAAACTTATATAATTAATTTATTAGGTGGTCCTGGAATTGGTAAGACAACTATGGCAGCATTATTATTTGCAAAATTAAAGTTAAAAAAATATACTGTGGAATATGTACAAGAATATGCAAAAAAATTAGTGTGGACAGAAACATATGATATATTGAATAATCAATATATGGTTAGCACATCTCAATACAAATTATTTAAAGCAATAAATAACAAAGTTAATATCATCGTAACCGATGGTAGTTTATTTCATGGATTATATTATAATAGAACTAATCCAAATAATACGTCAAATGTAGATAAAACAGAGGAAAAAATTATGGAATATTTTAATGAATTCAATAATATAAATATTCTATTAATTAGAGGTAATTACGAATATGAACAAGCAGGAAGATATCATAGCGAAACAGAAGCTAAAGAGATGGATATTGCACTAAAAAATATATTAGTTGAAAAAAATATAAAATATACGGAATTTCTTGCAGAAGAAAATTCAATCAATGACATTATTAATTTTGTTGAAAATTATATAAAAAAAAATAATATTATTTAATATTATATAATTGACGATATATAATTATATATAACTCATTAATTGAATTAATTTAATGAATAAAGAAACTATAATTAAATGGAATAATATAAATATATCAATAGATTCTTCTTCTATTGAATTGTATCAAAAAATATCTAATGGTTATTATCCATTAAATAATAATACACTTAATGACTTTTTATTTAATAAAAATAATTCTGAATCAAATGATTGGTTATTATTAAAAGTATATGAAGAGGTTTTTAATTCAATTAATATACTTTTAAATAAAAAATATCTCATTGCTATGCAAAATATTAATATTCCAAATATCCTAAATCAGGCAGTAATAAATAATTCTTTATTTGATTTATTCATATTTCTAGACATAGAAATATCCACATATAAAAAATATTCTATTAATAATTTAAAAAAATTCATTAATATAAATTCTAAAAATTATTTACAACATACCATACCCATTATTTACAACATTTAGGTATACAACAGATTCTTCTATGCTTAAATGTTTTCTTAAATTCTGTATATGTTGACTCTATAATATATCCTATAAATTTCTCATCAAATATTTGTTTTATTGTATCATCAATAGAACACTCATCAATTAATGTCTTGACTATTTTTATAACTATTTCTTTTTTTGTTATTCCTTCCATTGAACTATTCTTATATAATTTCATTGCGTATATAATACATGTATATATATTTTCCATTGATATAACCCCTCCTATATATATTTTTAATTTTTCATATTTCTCAAATAATTTCGTATCAGATTTACTAATTTTTATCGATTTTATATCATCCATATGTAATAAATAAGTATATACTACAAATTATTAATTTAGTTATATATATATAATATTATTAAAAATTTACAATAAAAAATATTTATTAATTACACTATATACTACAAATTATTAATTACTAAATTATATAGATTTCATATATAAATTTATATGAATACTATCTTTTTCTTCTTCTTCATCCTCATTTTTATCTGTAACTGATTTTATTTTTTCCACTGTCTGTTTAACCTTATTCTTATCCTTGCTTTTTTTCTTTATTTCATCTAGTTTCTGTTTATTTAAACGACTCTTTGCACCTTCCAATGTTTGTGCTACACCCTTATCCTTAATTGATGGTCTTTTTATAACTTTAATTTTCGGTAAATTTGTTCTATTACTTAATATATCATTTAACCTACGTAATATTTCCGTCGTAATTTCTATATCAGAAGATGTAATATGTGATTCCGATACTTCTTTATGTTGTTCAGATTGTTCAGGCTGTTTAGGCTGTTTAAGTTGTTCAAGTTCACGCTGTTCATTCTGTTCATGCTGTTCATGCTGTTCATGCTGTTCATGCTGTTCATGCTGTTCAGGCTGTTCAGGCTGTTCAGGCTGTTCAGGCTGTTCAGGTTGTTTAGGTTGTTCAAGTTGTTTAGGCTGTTCAAGTTGTTTAGACTGTTCTGGCTGTTCATTTGTTTGTTTTCTTCTTCGTATTTTTTCTAAATATTTATTTCCTTTTTGCTGTTTAGTCTCTTTAATCAATTCTTTAGCTTCTATTTTTTGTTCTTTAATCAATTCCTTAGTTTCTATCTTTTGTTCTTCAATTATTTCTCTTGTTCGTGGCTTTTGTATTTTAACTACCTCATTTGTATCTGGTTTTGGAGAATCTTTTATTCCTTTGGTACCCTTGATATCTACTTTAACTTCTTCTTTAACTTCTTCTTTAACTTTTTCTTTAACCTCTTCTTTAACTTCTTCTTTAACTTCTTCTTTAACCTCTTTCTTAACCTCTTCTTTAACTTCTTCTTTAACTTTTTCTTTAACTTTTTCTTTAACCTCTTCTTTAACATCTTCTTTAACCTCTTCTTTATCTTTCTTATCTTTATTTTTCCTAAATATTGAAAATATGCCTTTTCGCTTTCTTTTTTCTTCTATAATTTTTATTGTTTTATCTTTTCTAAGCTCATCTAATACAGCTTTAATTTGGTCTGTTATCACTTTAGTTGATATATTATCTGATTGAGTAACTAAAGAATCATCCACATAATCAGTTTTTTTATCTGTTGTATCTGGAATGTGTGTCACTTTTTCATCAACAGTTGATACTGTGCTATCAACTTCTGTAGACAATCTTCTTATCTCTTTATCTATTTTTTCTCTTTCTAATCTCATTACCTGTAGTTTTATTTTTTGTGTATTTTTATAATTTGGATCACTAATATTCAATAGTAATGAAGTTATTTCACTTAAAATAGGATCATCTATAACCTTATCATTTTTACTTAATTTTTTAAGTCTAAGGACTAGTTGTTCATGATCATCCATTATAAATTTTTGCTATATATCTATCTGGCTGTACTAATTTGTTATTTTATTTATTAATAAAAACTCAATTGTATATAAATACTTTATAAAAAAAATATCATAATAATTATTATTTTGTTATAAAATATAGATTATTATTTTTCTAGTTAATATTCTAATTTATTTTTTCTGAAAAATAAGCTTTCCTTTTGGACAATCGTGAATTTGATTAAACGTGATTTCTTAATTTAAACTTAATTTTTCTTTTTTAAAGAAAAAAACTTTATAATTTCTTAATTTTCTTTTTTAAAGAAAAAAAAAGAAGTTTAGAAATCTTAACTATATATCACTTATATATTACTTATATATCACTTATATATTATTTATATATTACTTATATATAATTTATATATTACTTATATATTATTTATAAAATTATGGTTGTGGTATAACTAATTTTTCTACATTTCCTAACCTTTCTGATATATCTTTTATTCTCGTATCTATATCTTGTATACTTTTGATCATATATGGTATCATATATGACCAATTAATACTATATACTGTATCATCACTACCACTCACACATCCAGGAAATACCTTCTTAATTTCTTGTGCTATTCCACCAACTGTAGGTCTACCTATTGATCCTGGTAATTTATTTGCTTCATTAATTAATGACTTGTTTGCATTATCTGATATTCCTAATCTACGCATACCATTAATGACTTCTGGTTGTGTTTTGTATTCAAAACTACATATTTTTATTTTATTTAGGTAATATGTAGCATCTTCCACATAGTCATATATATTTTTCTTTAGTCTTTCATCAGAAATACCACTATAAAATATTTTATGTGTTTGTAAATCAATCTGTAATGGAGGACCACCACTAGTACTGACATTCATATCTATATCTTTAAGAGAAATATCACCCCGTAATATAACATTACATTCCTCATTACCTAATTCTATATTCCCTTCATTAGGTTGTATTTTTAATACTTTTTCTTCATTATATATATTACCTAATCCTAATGATTCCCTAGATATATCACTAATATTCTTTTTTAATTGTTCTGATATATCAGATTTATCTAATAAATCTTTTTTTATTTCATTAATATCATTTGTTAAACCTTCCAATCCATTATTAACACCTTTTGCATGTTCTTTCAATATAGACAACTCAGTATTTTGTTTTTCATTAGTATCTGATAACTTTGATATAATCTCTTCTTGTTTTGTAGATATATTGTCATATTCATTCTGCTTTTCTCTCACACTAGATAAATCATTAGCTATGCTAACTAATTCATTTGTTATATCTCCTAATTCCTTTGCATTATCAGTTGATTGTTTTGTTAATACAGTATCTATATCATTAATATTTTCTTTCACTTCAGCTATGTTTTTCAATATTTTTTCACTTTGTTCATCTGTTTTTTTCTTATTATCACTAAATTCTGATTTTATCATAGAAAATTGTTCATCAATAAATTTCTTACTATCACTAAAATTGTCTGATATATCCTCTGTCTGTTTTTTATTTTCACTTAGCTTTAATTCAATCATTTTAAATTGTTCATCCATTTGTTTTTTATCATCAACAGAATTTAATTTAACTTTCTCTAACATGTCCTCAGTCAATTTTTTATTTTCACTTAACTTTAATTCAATAGTTGTAAATTGTTCATTCATTTGTTTCTTATTATTAGAAAAATCCTCTAATATTTTATCTGTCTGTTTTATATTATTACCAAGCAATAGATTTATATTTTCTCTATATTCTGTCATCATTTTATTCATTTCATGTGGCATTTTAGTTATTTCATTATTCATTCTATCCATCTCATCATCTATTTCCTGATGAGATTTATTACCTGCATTCTTAATAAATTTATGATCAATATCATTCATTTTAAAATGAGTATGTGGATTTGTATCAGATATTTTTCTCTCTTGTATACTTTTAACTATATATGGCATTACACTAAGCCAATCAACTCCATATATTTCACTTTCATCACCCCATACACAACTTGGTATTTTTTCTCTCATGTCTTGTGCTATTACACCTACTTTTTTTCCCGCAGATGTGTTTCTACTCGTTTTAAGTAATTTTTTATTTTGAGTTTTATTTTTTATCAAATCTTGTTTCACTTCCTCTTCGTTTTTCCATTCATATTCAACAATATGTATGTTATCTATTAAATCTGTTGCATTTCCTATGTAATCAGTTATATTTTTTTTTAGTCGTCTATCAGATAGAATATGACCCCCTTTACTACTCATATTTTATAATATAATGTAAGTCTATATATCAGAAAATGAAAAATTGTTTAAAATTTATAATTAAATATCTCTACTTTGTATAATAAAAAAATTGAAAATTCATTTACATTTATTATCAATCGATTATTTAGTCATTAAATATCCTTTACGTATCTTTACGTATCTTTATATATTTTCCAATACTCATATATTTACATACTCACATACTCATATTCAAAAAATTGTATTTAAAAGATGTCTAAAGAAAAAAATACTGATATATATACTTTTAATGATAATATGAAGGTAAATTTATCTAAAAAAATTATTGAAAAATATCTAAAAAATAATAAGAAAAATTTTAAAGACATAAATATTACCCAAATACATGCTGACGCCATTAACAAAATATATAATAATAGCATTTTAATGCCTAATATAGATTTGAAATCTCATTTTGATACATTTATTGTGTTAACTATTATGAATAGATTGGATTTACCAGAAAAATATTTTGCTAAAGGTTTCCATAATTGGACATCAAATAAAGATTGGGTAAATCTATCTGATCCTGAATATTTATATTTGATATATATGAAATATCCAGATATTGTAGATTTTAATAAATTTTTCAGGGAATATGAATCGCCATATGATACTCTTAAAACTGCATTAACTATTCCTATAATCAAAAATGATAATATGTTAAGAATAGAAATCATTAGTTTCTTTGAATCATATAATATAAAAAAAATATTTAATGAAAATACTGAAGAAGTATCTAAACGATATCATGAATTATGGGAACAAAAAAAACAATGTAGCAATATATTTTTATTAAATCCTTTTGAATATATGAATTATTTAAAATATAAACCAAACACAGATAATATATGGAGCTGTAAGGATATATCAAATAGAAAAGAATTAATACCAGGAGAAAGTGTAATATGTACAGAAGAAGAATTTTGGAAGAGATATGATGAATTCTCGTGTGGTATCTTAAACAATCTACCATTAGATGGTTGTTATGTTGCAGGAGGTTCTATAAATCTTCTATTAAGCAAAAACTTTGTTGATGAAAAAGCATCTGATGTTGATATATTCATTCCAAAAAGTAGAAAAAACAATAAAGATAACAAAGATAACAAAGATGAATTATTTGATAATATAGTGGGAAAATTAAATACTGACCATACATATTATGCTATTAGGGGTAGTGTAGTTAATGTGTATATTTGTGGAATTAATAGAACTATACAACTCATATCAATAGATGATCAGAATCTATATATGGCTATCAGACGTTTTGACTTAACTCATATTCAGTTAGCAGTTAAATATGGTGAAAATAATAGCAGAATGTTATTAGCCACTCCACAAGCTTTACAAGCTCTGCAGGAACAAACTACACGTTTTGGTTGGATTGGTAATCTAAAATTAGTTAGATTAGTTAAGGCTCTATATAGAGGTTATAATATTTATCAAGATGAGAGAGTATTAGAAAAATATGGACAACTACATAACTTCTTTGCAAAAGATAATACTAATATTCAAAAAATTATCAGAGAATTTCATGGTTATTTTCATCCAAAAATTGATGATGATAGTAATTATATATTGGGTATGATAGAAAAACATACAGATGCTTCATTAGTAACCAAAGAACTAGCTATAGTTCGTACTAATATTATTATTGGTGGTAAATTTAAAACTGATTATGAAGCTATGAGTTTTAAGAATTTTAACTCAGAACTTATCGTAAATACTAAAATGCCTCGTAGATATGGTATCACACCAATTAAAAAAGAAACTGGGTTCTATCGTTTAATGAGCGGTAAAATGATTGTATCAAAGATAAATATAGGTGATAATGATTTAGAAGTTAATGCTAAACTAGACGACCAAGATTTTATTGAATTCATTAATAAGTTAGAAACTAAAGTATATCCCTTATATCAGCAAGATGAATTAACTCGTAAAATAATAATTGAAAAAGACGGTTATAAATACATTAAGTTTGTCATGCCTAATTTTATTATTAATAGTCAGGAACAGCGAAAATATTTATGTCTACGATCTCAAAGAGGCGATCCTCTAAATATCAAAGAAGATCTCAATGAAAATGATGAAATTAAGGTAGTATTTTATATGCTTATACGGTCCGAACATAATAATAAGTCTATTGAATTAAAACCAACTAGATTTATTAAATTTATTAATTATGAAAATAATAAAGATAAACAAAATGTTGATGACAACATTGATTATGACATTGATGATGATGATATTGAAAAAATGAAAAATACAATTGGAGACTCTTCTATTAAAGCATATCAATACAGCCATGAAGAACAAAAATATTAACAAAAATATTAACAAATCATACAAGTAGTCGCTAAAGTTAATGTAAGATTCATCCAAAATAATATATTAAATAAACTCCATGATATTATATTTATTTTTTCATATATTAAATCATCTATTGAAATACTATTATTATATATTACATCGTTATTATTAATAGTAA
>Ga0209542_10006814_pt1 | contig 22062 bp, 18 predicted proteins | sample RifCSPhighO2_01_FD_184028 | JGI IMG/M metagenome (GOLD analysis project Ga0209542, IMG submission 184028) | Soil microbial communities from Rifle, Colorado - Rifle CSP2_plank highO2_0.1 (SPAdes) (version 2) | ecosystem: Environmental > Terrestrial > Deep subsurface > Rock core/Sediment ... | reverse complement strand
ATCTTGATGGGCTGGAAGTGAAAGGGGTGATGGAAGTAAAACAAATTTCAGAACATTCCCAATTTCATCGCTTGAAGCAGAATAGTATAGATGTTCGGCGGGATGGAAATAAAAATAACCTGCACCACATTATGTATTTATGAATACATTATACATATTCCTATATAAATATTTGGTAGTAAAACCCACTCCCGCACTGGACAACCCCGGATAACATTTATATATGTCCCTTACAATTACAAGATATTAGGAATTTCCTAATATATTAGGTGGTTAGAGCTTGATGTGGCAAGAAAGTTTATTATTCAAAAATGAATGGGTTGATGAAAAAGGAAGAGTCAAGTCAATTGCTGCAGACCAATATTATCCTGGTATTCAAACCATGGTCTTTTCGCCGAAGTACTACTATAAGGTCGAGCACCAAGATGCATACTCACTCAAGATTTTAAAAGCAAAAAAAAGAAGCGATTTTTCCGATTTTTTCTGGCCGGAGATAAAAGGGTTAGTTGAAGATTATAAAGAAGAAATAAGAACTAAAGAGTGCGATTTTATTACTGTTGTTCCAACAAGCAAAGAATTGCTTACTATCACTCCAACCATGCATTCGTTGGCAATGCGATTATCAGAGCATCTTAAAATTCCTTACAGACCAGTGCTTGTAAGAGGATCCTTCAAGCGAGCGGAGGCACCAAGAAATCGACAAAATAGATACGCTGTCGTAAATGGTAGTGTTAGTGTTAAGAGTTTTCCCTTGAATGCAAAAAGAGTTATTCTCCTTGATGATAATCGTGGTACGGGCATGAGTATTTTAGAATGCACTAAAATTTTGATGGCTGCAGGTGTCAAAAGTGTAACTGCATTGTGTTTAGGAACCAACACATCACAAAAACCAAAGATAGAGGGATAGAAATGGAAAAAAAAGAAAAATTAGTGAAATGGTTAAAATTAACCAGAGTTCCAAAACTTGGACCAAGTAAAATTTTAAAATTATTCAACTTTCTTCCAGACATAGATCAAATTTTCTTATCAAGTGACAATGAATTACTTGGAACTAGAATATTTAACGAGTCTATGCTTTTAGATTTTCATAAGTTAAAATCAGTATCAGATGAGAACTTTTTAACTGTATTAAATGAATGTGAAAAAAGTAATATTGAGATAATTAGGATTATAGATAAGAATTACCCTTCATTTCTTAAAAACATCCCTTATCCCCCATTAACTTTATTTTTAAAAGGAGATATAGAGTTACTTAACAGAAAAAAAATCGCTATTGTTGGAAGCAGAAAATCTGATGAACAAACAAAAGAATGGGCTTATAATTTAGCTAAGGATTTAGTAAAAGATAATTTTGTAATAGTAAGCGGGGGTGCAATAGGAGTGGATTATTCAGCACATAAAGGAGCTTTAGATGCTAATGGAAAAACTATTTGTGTGCTTGGGTCAGGTTTCTTTAAAATGTTCCCAGAACATCATTTTGATTTATTTAAAGAAATAGAAAAAAAAGGTTTGTTAATCTCTGAGCATCTTCCTAATTTTCCTGGCTCAGCTATTGCTTTAGTTCAAAGAAATAGAATTACATCAGGGTTGTCGAATGCTTTAGTAATGGTTGCAAGTGGAGAAAAAGGTGGTGCAATGATTCAAACAAAGATGGCTTTTGAACAAAGAAGACCGATTTTTTGTCCAAAAAAATCTCTTAATCTTAAACCTAATGAAGGGATTAGTCAGATAATCAATGAATGGAAAGGAATAGAAATTGAAAAAAGTAACGAGATTGTTAATTATTTAGAAAACATAGAAACTCCAAAAAATATCAATTGAGTTTAAACGATATTTAGATTTTTATTTTGTAATAAATCTTGAACAAATATATTTTATTCTTTTCTTTCAACTATCTACGTTCCAGGAAAAACATCGAAAAATTTCAATTGTTTATCATGAGGATCAAAACCAATATTCTTCAGATCAAAATCTCCTTTAGGGAATCTTTTCCTCGCATTACTAACTAATTCTTCTGCTTCTTTTTGCCATCCTTCTTGCCATTTCTTACTATCATAAGGAACAAGTAATTTTTCTACAAGGAATACTTCGTTAGATTCCTTTAAGCTCAATATTGCGACCTTCTCAACTATAGGTATTTCTGGTGAAGAATATTTTTTCCAAGCTTTGATTTCTTTACTTAGTTCTTGGATCGGCTCCAGAGGATTCTCTCCTGGCTTACTAAATTTACCCCAATCGTGATTTTTAATAAAGAAATGATCAAATTTATACATCTCGGTTCTCTGCCAGTTATCACCCTTTGGGACTTTCTCACCAGGTGGTACTACTCCGCCGATGGTAAGTACATCAATCCCACCAAGGATACCTTCTCCACATATGTCCACCCCACTACTTCTTAACTTTTCTTTTAACCTATCCAAAAGAAGATTTGCAGTATTTAGTTCATTCAGTAGTGTAATCAACTTACGGTTTACTTCGTTGAACAAATCGAAATATTTTTTGTACAAATCCTCAAAGGTATGATTAACATATTTGCCATCGTTTTTGAGTTGATCCATCTTTACCAGATCATCTTTATCCTCCACATAAGAATGTTCATGAGCAAATAAATTTCTAATAGAAATTAGTTGATGTAATTGATCCGAATCGTAATTTCTTCCTTTCTTCATACAGATTGTGTTAATCAATTTTATCTTTGCTCCGATAGAGATAATGCTACTATTAAGGATCACATGCCTAAAAAAGTCAGTATTTTTTGGATTGATATGATTTATAATAATGCAATCAATGAAATATTCTATACCCTTCATGCTCTCAATTACATTTCCAATCTTCTTATTATAATTATTAATATCCTCAAAATAATTCATCATTTTTGCAACCTCTTTCCTAACCAAAATAGCCGGAACCATGCCAACGCCATAAGAATGGCCGCAAAAACGAACCATAAAGGTCCTAACTTAAACCCAGCTACAATCATCGCCGCCGCCAAACCTAAGTAAATATAAGCCCACCTATTGTTCTGATCCTTACTGCTTTGGCGGAGTTTCATCGTAAAATTACCAATCCCATATTCTAAAGTGTCGTTAAAAAGTAAATGGATGTAATTATCCCACCAATAATAAAGATAGTCTGCATAATAAAAGCAAATTTCTTAAATCCATGTAAATCCGAAAAAGACCGTAATTCTGCCATGGTTATAAACATAAGAGCAATTCTTATAAAGATTTCGAGCTTTGTTACTGTAAATAACTGAGGTGGTAGATATGATGAAAATAAGAGGGATATACGGGGTAGAAAAAAAGATAGTGCGTACTTTATACAAAGAAGAAATGCCTTTATCAGTTAGTGAGATGAGCCAAAAATTAGGCTTACCTGAAAGGTTAATCAAAAAATGTGCATTAGAATTGAGGCGAAAAGGAGTTATTGATGTAAAGAGTATGGAAATCAACCCTATTCAAACCGATTTCAATAATCTGATACGGCTGTATGAATTATATGAGAACATTCCTCAAAAAGAGCAGGAATCTTTTCTGAACTGCTTAGGTCCAAAGATCAGGCAGGAGATTGAAGTGGCTTTGCAGACAGTTATCTAGAAATCTCTTCTAGACTACGAAAGTATTGCATCCCACCTAAACCAAAAAAGAGCAGACCAGCAAAACGGTCTACTGAGAGTGTGTAAAGTCCATAGAATATCAGAAATGAGGAAAGGATCATTGCCATGAATAACATTCCTTTTCTTGATCTTTTCATTTTTTCTTCCTTTTTACCTTCTTTGCGTAATGAGTTAAGTGCTTCTCGAATTCTTCTTTCATCCACTTTTCTGCACATTTATCGCTGCAGAGGCATACTTTTTCATTTTCGCGATCCCAAGTAACTCTCCTACAGGCTTGTGGTACTCGCTTATCGCACATCTTACAAGTTTTTACCATAAGCTTCCAGAAGTCTACTCTTATTTAAGTTTTTCTCACTTTTAGTAGACATCTCACCCAATTATGAGAAAGATTTATAAATAGGCTTCGTAACTAAATACTATGGCAAAAGTATTAATCGCAACCGTATATGGTCCTGATCCCGTGCTGATAGCTGCTAATAAGCTAGGCCCAGACAGGATGGTCTTGCTGGTGGATAAAGAACCGAGCAAAGAGCAGGAGAAAAGTATTGATTTAATCAAGAATTCTCTAGGTAGAGTGGTAGATGTTAAAGTTGTTAAAACAGAAGTTTACGATATTGTTGATATAGCACGCAGAGCAGTAGAGATTATTGATATGCAGCCGAAGGATGATGAAATTTATGTAAACGTAACTTCTGGTCGTAAGACCAAAGCTATCGGGTTGTTATTTGGTGCTTATACACGTTCTTCTAGGATTAAGAAGATTCTCTATTATCCTCAAGATAATGAGGCTATGCCTGTGTATTTACCTATCTTACAGTTTAAACTTACTGAATCACAGAAAAAGGTTCTGGAGTATTTGGAAAATAGTACGTTCAGCTCGTTAATGGATTTATCAGAGAAGATTGATGTTTCTAGGGCGATGTTATATCGGAGCATTAAGGAATTAGAAGAGATGGGCTTGGTAGAGGATTTGAAATTAACTGATGCGGGGAAGATTGCGAGGTTGTAAAAACTGTGCAAGGAGGTAAATAATATGAAAATAAGTAAAAAAGATTGGCCATTAAGTTCCGTTTATGGAATACGACAACGAATCAATACTAATCCGGACTTTCAGAGACCTGCGGTTTGGGGATTAGCTCAAAAACAATTGTTAATTGATACCATTTTAAGAGATTATGATGTTCCGAAATTATATTGGAGAAAAACTGGGTCAAAGCCTGATACTTATGATGTTGTGGATGGCCAACAAAGATTAAGAACTATTTGGGCTTTCTTTAATAATGAATTCAAATTACCAAAAGATGCTGATGATATTGACGGCGAAAAAGTAGCGAATCTTTCTTATTCTGATCTTCCTGATGAGCTTAGGATTAAATTTGATACTTATAATCTAAATGTAGTTATGTTGGAGGATACTGATGAAGATGAAGTTAGAGAGATGTTTTTAAGGTTACAAAATGGCACTACACTCAAGGCTCAGGAAAAACGGAATGCTTATCCAGGAAAGATGCGAGATTATATTCACGAATTAGCAGGCCATGATTTTTTTAATAAAGTTAATTTTGCAAATAGTAGATTTACCTATGATTTGATGTGTGCACAATTAGTTTGTTTAGAACAGGCTGGTGGTCCAACTAATATAAAGAATGCCGACTTAAACAAAATGTATAAAGAAGGCAAGAATTTTGATGCTAAATCAGATATTGCAAAGGCAGTTGAAAGAACTCTAAAACAGCTAAATGGGGTATTTACTGAAAAAACTCCTGAACTAGAACGGTACAATGTTATTTCACTTTATTGTTTATTAAGAGAATTACAACAAGAGTACGTTCTTAACGAAATAAAAGATAAATTATTTGATTGGTTTGTTGAGTTTGAACAGAAAAAGAGGCAGAATGATCAATTGCCAGAAGACCAGGCTGATCCAGAATGGCTTGCATATAAAGATAAAACGAGCCACAGTACTGACAGCCTAGATTCAATAAAATGGAGAATGGATTTCATGCTAAGAAATCTCTTAGAGAATTATCCTAAATTATCCCGAAAAGATAATCAAAGAAATTTTACATATATACAGAAACTCGCTGTGTTTAGGAAAGACAATGGTTTATGTCGATTAAAGATAAAATGCAATGGCAAAAAACTAACTTGGGATAATTGGGAATGTGACCATATAAAACCATGGTCTAAGGGAGGGCAAACTACAGTAGAAAATGGCCAAGTTTCTTGCCCAGAATGTAATGTTGCTAAAGGCAGAGATAAATAAATTATATAAAATGAACAAAGAAAAATATCTGAAATGGTACAAATTAGCGCAAGAAATAGTTAATAATACTGAACTAATTCCAGAACGAACTGATAAAGAGATTCTTGATTTAGTTTCACAGGAAGATTGGTTAATGTTTCTAATTAAAGAATTATCAGATATGAAAGAAGCAAAAAATGCTGATAAACCAAATGTTTTTTTCAGTATTTTTAAGGATGACAACCGTGATTATGGGAGAATAGGTGTAACATTCAATAATGTTCCTGCAGTGGATATTCTTAAGAATATTTTAAATAAGTATTGTAAAAATGAAAAAGAGAAGTTAACAGAACTACTTCTCTCTCTTGAGGGCACATGGGAAATCAAGGTTGAACGTAAAATCAAAGAACACCATTGGCAAGAGGCTCCACGTTATGTACCTGAACTTCATGTTAATTGTAATGAAATCAATGAAAAGATTGTTGACCAGATAATCAACTTAGTAAATAAGATAAGAGAAGAAGGAAAAGAAAATCGTAAAACTATTGGAACAAGCTACATAGAAACCCCTTCTGTAAATCTAGTTGAAACGACATTTGAGCTTTCCGAGGAAGAATTTTCTAAGAGAACAAAAGAGGCATTTGAAATACTGAGAGTTTGTTTAGATGTAAAAAGCGACAGGGAAATTAAAAAAATTGTTAAATCCATAGTCAACGAATTGGAAGAACTTAAAAATGAAGCCCAAGCCCTTGAACATAAATTAAAGAATAAAGATATGTTTTTGTCTTTTGGCTATGCAACATCAGAACAAATTGGAAAGACAGAAAAAAGATTGGAAGAAGTGAAGAAGAAAATAGAGGAGATCCAGAAAGAATTACTATGACAACCCAACCTAAACTCGTTTCTATTCAAAAACTAAAACCACTCTCCAAATCAGGTTACACTACTGGCATGGAGTGCCCAGGTCATTTATGGATGAAATATCATGATAAAGAGAACATTCCTCCGCATACGCCAGGGGTGTTGAAAAGATTTGAGCAAGGGCATGTGGTTGGTGAATTAGCCAAGAAGCTTTTTCCAGATGGAATTGACATTGATGCAGAAGATATTGCTCTTAATTTACAGAAAACCAAAGAACTTCTTCCAAAAAGAAAAGTGTTGTTTGAAGCAGCTCTGCAAGTAGATAATCTCTACGGCAGAGCAGATATTCTTGTTCCGGTTGGAAAGGATGAATGGGATGTCATTGAGGTCAAAAGCAGTACCAAAGTCGATAAGAAGAAAAGCTGGGATTTATCGTTTCAATTATATGTGTACAGAAAAGCAGGTTTGAAGATCAGAAGATGTTTTCTCCTGCTTCTGAATAACCAATATGTTCGACAAGGGGAGATTGATGTTCAGAAATTATTTGTAAAGGAAGATTTGACCGAAGAGATGGAAGAGTTGCAATCTGAAGTTCCCAAGAATATTGAATTTCTGTGGAGCATTGTCAATTCTCCTACTTTCCCTAATAGTGCTGAGAAGAATTATTGCACTATCCCTAAAAAATGCCAAGTGAAAGAGGAGTGCTGGGGCTTTCTGCCGGAAAATCATGTCTTTCATCTGTATAACGGCCGGAAAACAATGAAATTGTTTGAGCAAGGGATTCATGCTTTGAAAGATGTTCCTGATGATATTTTGGCTAATGAACAGCAAGTTATTCAATTGAAATGTGAGAAGAGCGGAGAAGTGCATCTTGAGAAGGCTAAAATTAAGAAGTTCTTGGATGGGATTCAAGAGCCAGCCTGCCATCTGGACTTTGAAACCTGCTCTTTTGCCGTTCCCGAGTTTAATGGTACAAGAGCATATCAGAGGATGCCGTTTCAGTTTTCGCTTCATGTCATTAAAAATGGTAAACAAGAGCATTTTGAATATTTACATGATGGCAAAGATGATCCTCGACCTGGATTTTTAGCTACCTTGAAGAAATCATTGCCGGCTTCTGGAAGCGTATTAGTGTACTTTGAAGGATTTGAAGGTTCAGTATTGAAAGAGTTGGTGAAAGATTTCCCTGAGTATACCGCATGGGTTGATATTTTGTTAGGAAGGATTGTTGATTTACATGAGCCATTTAAGAAGTTTCAATATTACAATCCGAAGCAGAAAGGTTCTGCTTCCATTAAGAAAGTGTTGCCTGCTTTAGTAGGGAAGGGTTATGAAGGATTAGATATTAAGGATGGCGATTGTGCCTCTATAGCCTATCTGGACATGACTTTTGGCAAGATGACTGCTGAAGCGAAGAAGAAAACCAGAGATGATTTGCTTAAGTATTGCGAAAGGGATACCGAAGCGATGGTCTGGATTGTGGAAGAGTTGGGGGAGATTATTCAAAAATCTTAACCATGGCAGATAAAAAAGAAGAAGCAGAATTTAAAAGATTAATAAGTTATTCTGACCCTAACCATATTAGGGGTTTAATTCAAAAAAATAAGTTCTCCTCTTTTTCTAAATTTAAATTGAATCTTGAAGCATCAGAATTGAAGAAATTTACTTCTATTGATAAGCTTCTTTCTATGGATATTTTGCGTACAAAAATAGACGCACACCCCTATCAAATGAAAGTAGCTTTAACAGTATTAAGAGATATGAACACAAATGCAATTTTGGCCGATGAGGTTGGTTTAGGTAAAACCATCGAAGCTGGAATGATTCTTAAGGAATTATTGTTAAGAGAAGTAATAAAATCTGTTTTGATAATTGTCCCAAAGGCTCTTCTTACTCAATGGAGAGAGGAACTTAGAGAAAAATTTGGGGAAAATTTTGTTATTGCTAATGATAATAAAGAATTTGTTGGTTTTGAACATGACGATAAAATAATTTGTTCGTCTGGTTTGCTCCATCACAGAATAAAAGATATAATGAAAAGAAAATGGGACTTAATTATTGTCGATGAAGCACATACTTACAGAAATACAAAAAGTAAAGGTAGAATTTATCTTTCAGAAATTCCAAGAGTACATCTCTTATTACTTACAGCAACACCAATAAACAATAAATTAACTGATCTTTTCAGTCTGGCAGACTTAGTATATCCAGGTATTCTTGAAACAGAAAGTTCTTTTATTTCTAGGTACGCAGAAGATAGTAAATGCAGAGTGGTTAAAAGAAATACCGTAAATGAGTTAAGGAACAAAGTCTTTCAAATTATGTGTAGAACCAGGAAAATTGAAACAGACATTCCGTTCACAAAAAGATTCGTTGAATCGAGAAGAATCAAAGCTAGTGATGATGAAATGCTCTTTATTGACAAATCTACAGAATACCTCAAAGATTTATGTAATAACAAATTTAAGACTGTTGATGATCTTAAGTCCCAAAATCCAATAACTGGACAGCGTTCTGATGCACAAAGTCAGGCAATTTTAATATTTCAAGCCATATCCATTCAACAATCAATTTCTAGCTCTCCACAAGCAGCAATAGAATCATTGCAGAGGAGGCATAAAACGCACCCAAATGAAAGAACTGTATTAACTGATTTAATAAAACTTGCTCAAAAAATTAAATCATCAAAATTGGAACTCTTAAGACAAGTTTTAAAAGAAATTAAAGATGAGCAAGCAGTTATTTTTTGTCTAAGAAAAGCAACAGCGAATAAGCTTAAGGAAATATTAGGAAAAGAATTTGGGAAGGCTGAGGTATATAGCGGAGATATTTCTTCAACATCAAAAAGAAAAAAAATAATTGACGATTTTAAGGCTGGAAATATTAGATATTTAGTTGCCACAGATGCGGCAGCAGAAGGGTTAAACCTACAGCATTGCAATATTTTGTTTAATTTTGATTTGCATTGGAATCCTATGAAAATTGAGCAGAGAATAGGAAGGGTGCATAGATTTGGACAGGAGAAGGATGTAACAATATTTAATTTATGTATTAAGGATACAATTGATGATTATGTCATTCATGTATTGTTCCAAAAAATAGATCTTTTTTCGATGACTATTGGCGGGATGGAAACTATCCTCTCTGAAATAAAAGAAGATGTTGCAGATATTAATACAACAATAATGGAAATATTGCTACGAAGTAAGACAAAGAGAGATATTAAGAAGGAATTAGAAGAACTCTCTGAAAACCTAGAACGTGCTAAGGAAAAACAAGAGATGGCTGAGAAATTTACAAAAGGAGTGTTAGGATGAAGCAATCTTATTCCGAAACCAGAATTCATAAGTTCATAAGAGAATATATTGAATCCGAGAATGGAACAGTAAATGATGTTTCTGAAGAATATTTTACTGTAAAGACACCTTCACTGTTATCCCCTATTAAGTACACCTATAAAGCAGCTATAGCTCACGAAAAAAAGATTGACTTATTAGTTACTGGAAGTCCAGCTTTCAATGGAATAATAGAGGAATGCCTAAAAGAAGGGATTTTGTGTTCAGTTAATGTAAATAGTGGTATTGGTGTTGAAAATTTTGTAAAAAATTTCTTTAAAGATACAGAATTTCAGTGCGAGCATAGTGAAAAAATATCAGCTAATGGGGAGGAGAAGTATTTTTGTACAAATGATCCAAAATGCTTTCATAGGATACATAACACAAAAATATCAAATATTAAAATTGGACAAAAACAACCCAAGATATTAATCCAATTTTTTTATAGCGTTCTCTTCAATAACAAGCTTAAGAAAAATGAAGAAATGGTTTCAATCATTTTGGATGAGGGCGGAAATAAAACCAGTCAAGAAATATTAAATGACTCCTCTCTAAATTTTGCAGACTCAAAAGAAAAGATAACTCTCGATTTCTTTGATAAAATCAATCCTAAAGCTAACGAATTACTTGACAGGATAATAAAAGATAAAAAAGATATTTTTGATTTACAGCTTAAAAAAGAGATAGATAGGAAGCTTATGGTTTTAGAAACCAAGATAGATGATGATAAGCTACAAAAAAGTATCTCTAAGACCTGGAAATTTGATGAGAAAGAATGGAAATTAAAAAAGAACGCTGAACTTGCTAAAGAGAAAGATTCTCTGGATACATTTGTCACAGTCAAATTTATGAATTTGCTTGTTTTGAAAACAGATGATATTTCTTTTGAGATTGAATTAGGAAATAAGTCCTCCATCAAATCATCATTCTTGCTAGGAATTGATAAATCTATCAAGGTAAGATGTCATTTTTGTGATAAAGAAACTTCTGAAAGTTATGCAACAGAAGATCAACACTGTCTTTGCTTAGATTGTGTAAATCAATCCATAGAGACAGGTAAGGTTTATTCAAATAAATTCACCTTAAATAGAGATCACACTAGTAAAGAATATATTGAAAAAGAAAGTGGTTTCAAATGTACGGTTTGTGGTAAACAAAACTCCACCTTATTTGAGTTTAAGTGTGCAGATGATAAATCTAAATTGTGTTATAACTGTTTTGATTACTGTTCTAAATGCAATAATATATTTTCAATAAATAATCTCAAGAAAACGAGAAAAACAAACAAGTTATATTGCCCTACACATATAACAAAATGTGATTCCTGTAACGGATTAATGGGAACTGATGAAGTAAATGTTTGTTCTGCTACTGGAATGAGAGCGTGTTCTTGCACAAGCTTTTCAAAATGTTCCCTGTGCGAACAGGAATATTCTACTAAATCACTTAAAGATAGCAAATGTGTGGCATGTTCAAGTTTAAAAGAAGAGATAGATAAGAAGTTAATTTCAGTTATAGAGAAAAAAGATTCTGGATTTAAAAAGACGAGGAGATGGTTTGTTGGCAAAAATAAACTTAATTCTATTGTAGTTGCCAAAGGGCTACTGTCTGATAATCTCTTCGTAATTAAAGACAATAGAGTAATTCACGAAAAGAAACTATCTCTTTTCAATAAGATAAAAGGATATTAACATGGAATATATAAAATTTAACGGGATATTGAAAAAAGTTCAGGAAAATTACAAGAGTGACCACGATATAGTGTCTTTTTTGAGATATGAATTAAAAATATCTGAATCTAAAGCAATACTTCTAGCAGAAAAAATTACCAAAATGTATGATTTTAAGACAAATGCTTTATTTTCTTCTAAACTATCTGAAATAAAGTTAGATGAAAAAATAAAAGAGGAAAAATCGCTTAAATTCAATATTTACTCTTTAGATAACCTCTCCGGAAAAGAATTCGAAGATTTTTTAAAATGGATGTTTGAGGAGTTAGGGTATTCTGTGGAGCTAACCAAAGCCACCGCCGATTCTGGAGTTGATTTAGTTATTAAAAAAGATAAAGAGAAAATTGCTGTACAAGCTAAACGATACAACAGAACCTCAAAAATCTCAAATGAAGTTGTTCTAAAAACTCATGGTGGTATGGCGGTGTATAAATGCGATAAATCTATCATAATAACGACATCTTATTTTACTTCTCAAGCTCGAAAAGATGCAGAGAAGTTAAAAATGGAATTATGGGACAGAGAGACATTATCAGCGACTATGGATCAGATTAATCATAAACCAGGGGCTAGTAAACCTAAAAAAGATTTCCCAGAATACAAAAATACTCTTTTTGATAGCTTAAAAAACTTAAAAAGCATGAATATCTTTATTGTTAAGAGTAAAGATGATGATAAATATGACATTTATAGGCACGGAATAAAATATCCTATCCTCAGTTTTAGGGGGAATTGGACTTCCGTAACTCGTTTATCATTCAGGATAAAGAATAAAAAACCAATCCCAGAATACGGGCGTGATTCTTGGCCAATAATCACCAGTGACCGAGGAACCACTTATGGGCCTGATGGGAAATCAGCTTATATGCAGATTGTACAGTATCTTTCGGAGTTTGTTTGATGATTCCTTACTGCCCACATTACAATTCTTTTATCTCATTTAAAACTTCTTCTATATTATCAACGTGAACTAAAAAGAAATGTAATTTTTTATCCAATTTAGTCCATTCTTCGGCAAGCGTAACTTTATATCGTGTATCCTCATTGCTAACCCTGTCTTTTCCTTTCCATTCAAGAGCGACAATGTTACCTTTCTTAGTAACAGCAACAAAATCAGGATAAAATTTATTCTTTTGCCATCCTTGAAAATAAAATGGGTCTTTTTTCTCTCTGTTTCTTACCCAAAATTTAATGTTTGGTAAAGCTTCGGAATCAAGTCTTTGAACAAAAGCAAGTTCCTCTTTGTTGAGTTTGTCAATTTTAGCATAATAATTCTTATTAAATTCTTGAAATAACTCTCCAGATAAAGTAATCACTTCGGGAAATTTTTCAAATTCTTTAGTCTTTATTTTCCCTCCTTTAAGCAATTTATCAAAATTCTTCTTTGAGTAATCGACCAAGATTGTATTTATCAATTCGTGAAGCTTATCTAATAAAACATATCGATTAACGGATAAATCCTGAATTGTGTGTCCTTTTATTCCATCAACGGCTTTAACCAAGAATTTAACTTTATCTTCTCTATCAAGCATAGTGAATCTTAACTTTTTATCTAACCATTGAATAAGTTCTTTTTTTGAGCAATTTTTATCTTGATAAGTTAATTTAAGAATCTGTTGAGCGCCCCTAACCCACTTATCTCCTTCCTTAATATCAATTATAGCTCTTCCGTCACTGTCATAATGCACTTTAAAATCAAAGTTAGAATTCTGCTTATGAAGTTCAAAATCCTCCCCTATTAAATCTTCAAAAGTTAATTCTTCATTATCTAAAGCCATTAAAGGAACAGCAAAATCCTCATTTATTCTTCTATCAACATCAAACTCATATTTTTGTTTTTTATCACTTGCATTTATTAAATCGTGTTTGCTATATCCATTACTTTCTAGTCCTGAAATGATTTGGTTTGCGGCTTCATTGAAGTTTCTGGCCGATGCAAATATGTAACTTCTGTTTAGATCCTCATTTTCCTTTCTTTTTGCGTAAGGCATTCTCATAATTCTACCAATTATCTGTTCTACTGCTATTTTTGAGCCAATATTTGCAACAGAAATCAGAAGATACGCAAATGAGCAATCCCAACCTTCTGCCAAAGCATTAACAGTAATAATATATCTTACCTTACAACTTTTAGAAAATAAATCAATTCCTTCTAAATCATTAGTTTTTGAAGTTTTTATAGCAATCTCCTCTTCTGGAATTTTTCTATCTTTTATCAAGAATTCTTTAATCTTGCCGACGGTTATCTTGTTTTCGTCTTCTTTTTCTTGTTCTGCCTGAAGTAATGCAATCGGTCTTATCGGTTCTTTTTCTTTGTTTGAGGTTTTTTCTAATTCTCCTCTTCTTAAAACTCCTTGTAAAATTGCAGCTTGCCATTGAGTGTGGCTTTCTAGGACTAAGGGAAGTTTAACCATTTCCTCATCTTTAAGTTCAGAAGAATGAATCTCGACTAAAATATTGCTTTCGGCCCTAGGTGTTGCGGTATATTCAATTACAAAACTAGGACTTAAATCTTTTAAGAAAGTTATTGAAAGTTCAGTCTTGGTTTTATGCCCCTCATCTATTACAATTAAAGGATTATTTAATCTAATCACATTGGCCAGTGATTTTATTATTCCAGATTCATCTTTTTCTAAGATGTCTGATTCTTCTACGTTCTCAAAATGATTTATTAAAGCCCCGTTCTCCTGATAAACTTTATACTTATTTTGTAAGGATTTTTCCTTTCTGAATGCGTCTAAACTAGAAATGATTATGCAAATATTATTTTCAACATCTTCCTTCCTTATCTTTAAAGATTCTTCATTTGAAAAGATTTTAACATTATTATCAAAACATTCGTCTAGTATTTTTCTGTGAATGTCTTTTCTATCTTTAAATTTCCTTAAAGTTTGGCTTTTGATAGCTTCTGAAGGCACAAACCACATTACGACTCCCCTGCCCATTTTTTCTTTAAGGAAAGAATCCATAATTTCAGTTACAGCATTACATCCAACCAGAGTTTTACCTCCTCCAGTTGGAATTTTTATGCAAACAAAAGGCACTTCTTTGCCGAAAAACTCATCTTTATATGCTTTTTCTGTTAAAGAGATAAATGCATGTTTAGGTCCGAATTTCCCCACTTCAGTTAGATACTGCTTTATTTTATCCAGAGTTTTTTGCTGATATTTTTTAAGTTCCACTTTATTGCAAACACTCCCTATTTATTTCTCTAAAAAATCTTTTAAATTCAGATCTCGTTGTTTTTGTTTGTTCTTCTTCTAATATTCCGGTATCGTTTAATTTCAGTACCTTAATTAGAAGAACTTTATTTTCATGAGCTGTTCCTTTTTTGGCATAATTAACTAAATATAATGTGGCATTTAAGTCTTGTGTAACTTTCCATAATGATATAAATTTTCTGCTATTTTTGTCCCAATATCTGCGCGGATGGCTCGTGTACGGGTTTACCATTTGTGCTTCTTCACATAGCAAATATTCAAAAATAATGTATCCTTTTGTAGGATGCCTTTGCAATCTGTCAAAGTTAATGCCTGCTGTAGGGTCACCATCTAGCATTTCTTTAGCAAAATCAAAACCACTCTCATCAGATTTTCCTAATTTTTTACTTAAGCCTTCATTCATTCAATACACCCTCACTTCATAAGGAATTTGTTTAAATTTGATTTTAAGTTTTTCTAATATTTTATCATCAATAAGGCATTTATCTGCGTATATGACTTTCTTTTGATCATTCTTTTTAATTTTCCTCAAAAAATCTTTGTTTAAGATGTTTTTACCTTTTTCCTTGAATAAGAGATAAAATTCCGTTTCGTTATAAGCACCTACAAAATAATTATCAATAAGTTTTGTATCTAAGTTTGTATTTGTTTCAGTAAAATAAATATAAGTAGCAAGTTGCTCAAAGGTGCATTCTTGCTCAATTTGTCCTTCTTCATTGAAAAGAGGTTTATCAAGTTCGCAGAATTCAAAACCACCATTATATTCATATTTTTTCATGGATCTTTTAATTCTTTCATGCGTAATAGAAATTACATCTTTAAAGATAGTGCCATCCGGTACTTTTATGTGATCTTTTAATTCCTCATCTATTTGAATTAAGATGAACTTTCTTAAACCATCATCATCTTGATTAAGTTGCATTACTGCATGTCCCGTTGTTCCAGAACCTGCAAAAGAATCAAGAATTATACTATCTTTTTCCGTTGCTGCAAATACGATTAATCGCTTAATTAAATCTACTGATTTAGGATTATCAAATAATTTGACCCCAAACAATTTTTTCAACTGACTACTGCCATTGGGTTTTAAATCCACCCAGAGACTACTAGCAAATTTTGAATCTGTTGGTGCAATATAATGTTCTGGCTTTTTATTGGATGATAGCCTAAGCATATCAAAATCTTCATCAGGATAATTATCAGTATACCATTTATCAATATCTTCCTGAGATATTTCCTTAAGAGGTTTTCCAATTCCGTTAATACATTTTTCATAATTTTTTATTGCTTCATAACTTCTTTTTTTACTCCATCTCCATTGGCCTTTTTCAGGAGTTATTCCAAAAAGTTCATAACGCATAGTTGGTCTATCAGTGCCCCTCCAATGATTATTCCAAGACCCAGGTTTAGATTCTTCTATTTCCACATGGAATGGTTTAAACCTATGGGAAGAATTTTTCGTATATACAAATACATATTCGGCACCAAGACCTAACTTATCTATAGATTCAAATTGGGCTTGAACACTTTTAACACCTCTTCTAATAATAATCACATTTCTAAAATTATCTTCTCCAAATATTTCATCCATTATTCCTTTAAGATTACAATGCTCATTATCATCAATACTTACAAAAATAACCCCATCCTCAGCTAATAAATCTTTAAGAAGTTTTAATCTTGGATACATCATACAAAGCCATTTATCATGTCTGCATAAATCCTCTGATTCCCTTCCGACAACTTTACCTAACCACTTCTTGATTTTAGGGGAATTAACCTTGTCATTGTAAACCCAACTCTCGTTCCCAGTGTTATATGGGGGATCAATGTATATACATTTAATTTTCCCGATGTAATACGGCATTAAAGCTTTTAACGCTTCTAAATTATCTCCATGAATAATGAGATTCTGAGAATTTTTTCCAACTGAATGAGCTTTAACTTTCTTCAATAATCTAAATGGCACTTCCTTATCATGATTTACCACTGCTTCTTTTCCAATCCAGTTCAAAACGGGCATATATAAACAAATAACCTAAACAATATAAAAAGATTACTTATTTAAAACTAGATTTGCCTGTTCTTTACAATATCAATTAAATCTAAAAATAAAAATCAAAAATTCAACCACCTCCTTTGAAGCTTTGGCAATCGCTACAAAAAGATAATTTGCTAGACATGATCAGAACGGCAGATCGTATGTTGAAGTTACAATTACTAAGGAAGGTCTTGCCTTGCTAAAAACTTTGAAGATATTTCAGTTTAGTGGGCAGCCATTGCCCACTTAAAAGCATTTTTTTGGAAATTTTAAGCACAAAAATAATTTTGGGTGGGCAGATTTTTTGACTGCCCAGAACGGGAGATAGGTATCTCCAGAACAGGAAAGAAGCCTAAAACTGAAAAATTTTCGATTTTAAAGGCCATGAAATAATAATTTGGGGGAGGCAGGCTACCCAGCGGTTGCCCAGCGGGTGCGGAAATTCCTAATATAAATACGAGTAATATGCTAAAAAAACTCACTAAGCTAATTGTTAAAAAATACTAACTAAACGATTGGAAAGCATACTTGATAGGGAATAAGTAGTTCAAATTTCTTTTTGTCTCATTTCAGTTTAGCATCTTCAAGCCGTTTGTCCATTCTTTCTAAAATAGAACTCATCTTCTGGATTGATTCGATGTGCGATCTAATGTTAGCTTCATGGAAGAGTTGATTATTAACTACTTCACTTATCTGTTGCGTAATCTGAGATAAAATAGCATAAATTTCAGATGGCATGGGAAGTTCTGGATGTTGAGCTATATCATTAAATACCTTTGCTACTTGTTGAGTTACTTCTGCTTGATCTCTGCCTGCAGGAGCACGGATTACTTCCAACTCGTTAAGGTTGAAACTGTTATCAATCAGCAGCCAGAGTCCATCTATATCGCTTACAAAGAGCTTTCTCTTGTCATCGTTGTATTTTTTGGCCAGTTGGTTCTGGATTAAGGAAAAATGCTTTCTGGATGGTCGAAACTGCCAATCTGCTCCTATTCGGAGACTTACCCCAAAGATATTCTCTAACCTTACTATGGCTTTCTTGAAAACATAGGCTGCTTGGAGTTCCGTATTCTTAGCCAAAGGATCATAGAAGCTCATGCCTTTCGGGAAGTGGATTACTATGGAGCTCTTACATAACCAAACGGTGTATTCTGCATTATCTAATTTCAACACAAGAGAAGTTCTATTCCTCACTTTTTCATTGTAGGCTATACCTTCCTTCTCCAAGAATTTTGTTCTTTCCCCCCATTGTTGGATTTCCGGAATCTTTATAGTGAAGGTAAAAGCGTGGCCCCGAATAGTGTTTTCAGCTATAGAACCCCCATCCCCTAAGATAGTGTGAGGGTTCCCTTCTTTTACTTCTTTTCTTTCTAAAAATTCTTTAAAATTTTCTTTATTTACTATCCAGACCCCGTAACCTTTTTTTTCAATCACTCCAGCTATTTTAAGAGGAAGGATACGATTACTTAGAAGTTGTTTTGAGATGCCTAACTTAGAAGCAACCCTATTAAGTGAATTTCTTTCCTGGAGAAGATCCACCACAGTAAAGTAAAAATCGATTTCTTTTACTTCTTTTTTTACTTGCATATTCTTTTTAGAAAGCATAGTAGGATAACATTACAAACTAATACTTTGAATATTTTCTTTTGATACGTCCCCAATAAAAATTTTGAAGCAGAGATATTTTTTGATTATTCAATATCCTTGATGCAAGATCACGTTCAAAATCATGCAACGAATTCCTAGTAATGAACTCCGCAAGGCGTTTATCATCATTTTTTAGTACCATTGGACGATGATTTGTACCAGCAAGCCTCCTACATTGGTCGGAACAAAAGATTGCGTTATAACGCAAACGGCGTTCAGGAACCTTTCCCTGGCAAGAGTCATTTTTGCAGTTCATCAATTTTTAACCACCCTTCTTTGATAGCATCGTTCAATAATTTGACAAACTCGGGGTTCAAATGCCTGAATGATTCAGTTTTTTCCATTTTCGAAGTATTTTCCCAAAGCTGCACGAATTATTGATGATTGAGTCACTTTTTTTACAAAGGCCTCTTGCCTAAGTTTTTCATAATTTTCCTCATCAAGATAAATAGCGGTTTGAATTGACATGATCACGATATAACACAACAATGATTTTTATACATTATTTTTCGTAAAAAATTTCGCATAATTTGGTCAAAAAGGTTAAATATAGCAATATCCCAATATAATAAATGTCAAAGAAAAGACAACCCTATAAAGAAAAGAAACATATGAATTTTCTAGATATTCCTTGCAATTCCATTCTTCTTATGGAAATTTTCTCGCTTTGCAACAAATCAAAAGAAGGAGTAATACCTCAAAAGAAGGTAGATAGTTCGGAACAAAATAGCATAATACAAGAACTAGAAAAAAAGAAGTTTATTAAGAGAATGAGAAAGACTCAGAAAAAAGGCAGGGGTGGCATTCCATATTCAATCAAAACTGAAAGAACCCTTTCAGAAGAAATATTCAACAACCTTATCGAGTTTAGTATCTGGAGATGCGAACGTTATTTCTTTTTTCCCCTTACTTATAATGCTAAAAATTTAAAGAAAGATTTTGATTTAGATTCATTTTTTGAGGAGTGGTTAAGTAATACATTTCTAGAATATTATAGGGCTAACAAAAAGCATATTGAATATACTTTCAAAAAAGATGGAACAAAGCATCATTTTGGAGGCTTAATAGATGGTTTTATTTTCAACTTTTTAGCTAATGAGGAAGACCCATCTAAAATAAAACAGGTTAAGTCGCAGATCGAAGAGTCTTGCGATAAATGCAAAGATATAAAATTACCACCACTTTCAAAAGAAAGAAAAAAAAGTTTTCTTAATTTCTGTAAAAAATATGTTGAAGATAAGCTATGGCATATGGGACGTTACGAACTTGCCATCGCAGGAAATATCACCTCCATAGAACAAATTTTAAAAGAACATAAAGGAAAGGAACCTTTATCGCCCCCCTCAAGGAAATGGAAAGAAGCAGCAGAACGTGTGGAAGAACAATTTAAAAAAGTTAAAGAAATTTCAGAATTACTGGACCAAATTAAAGAAACTCGCCTCTCGAGAAGAGAAATATTTAGAAATTTAAGGCTACAACAATTAAAAGAAGAATTAAAAGAAAAGAATAATCTTTTTAGTGGCTCCATTCCTTTATACATTTGGGATAAAATTATTGCAGAAAATAAAAAGAAAAATCAATAAATCTGTGTTAAGTTTTGCTCTTTACATATTTTGTTGACAGTCCCATAACCAACACTTAATTCTTTGGCTATTGTTTCCATTGGCCAGCCCTTCTTACGGAGATCTAAGACCTTCTCTTTATTTTCATCTCTGACAGGAAACTTACTTACGGGTTTTCCCTTCCCAGAACTCAGCTCTTCTTTCTTATCCTGGATTTCTTTCTTCAACATTGTTGCTTCAAGAACTTCACGGGCAATTTTCTCAAATTCGCTTCTTAAGAAAGGATCTGATTTAATTAATTCCTTCTTATATTCGTAAGAGGTCATATCTCTGTTGATTAACTGAGGTCTTAATGGCATTTGCCCTATTTTCTCCTCAAAATCATCTGTTTTTTCTCTTAATTCCTTTAATTTTCTTGCATCAAAAATACTTAATGCCAATCCACATTTCGGACAAGCCAAATGAGTTGAAGGAGCCCTGTAACTACAACGATTACATATTTTAGGACGTAACGCCTCACTATTTTCTATGTCTTTTGCTGTTATTTCTTCATCGGCAACACCATTTTCTTGAAGGAGTTTTTTCTTGATAGAATCCCTGCCAACGTGAGAATAGATTGTTGGAGTTTGTGACCGTTGGGTCCAACCGAATTGTAATCTTAACTCAGGTTCTGTCCACCCCTTCTCTGAAGCTAATTCTGTACAACGAGAATGCCTAAATAAGTGGGGCGAAATCTTCCGTCCCGATACTCTCTTGTAGGTAACCTTACCATCAGGCTTAGGTATAACACTCCATTTCATTAAGCCAGCCCTTTTTGCTATTGTTCTGACTAAAGATACTAGTCCTTGATATAAAAATCTCCGGCCAAACTGAGCGTTGCTTAGGTTAATAAATAAAGGGGTGTCTGGTTGGTTTTTGTAGGGGTGGGCATTGAGATATTCTAGGAGTATGGGATAACTCTCCACAATAGTAACGGTACGACGACCAGTTTTCCCATCTAAATCAACATCAGCAGAGTGAGTTTCATGCTGTATATCAGATAAATTGATTCCCAGTAACTCAGATGCACGTGCACCTGTTTCATATAGCACCGAAAGAATAGCTTTATCACGAACTTTATGACACGCATCAATCATTTTTCTTATTTCTGCTCTTGTGAGCATATCTGAAGATTTTAGTTTATTATTTGGTCTCTTTGCTTTAATATGAGAAATAACCTTAGGGGCATCTCCTTTGTACTCTATTTCAAACTCTTTGTAATACCAAAAAAAGAATATTTTTATGATAGAAATCCTGTGTGCCGTTGTTGATTGTGCCGACTTACCGTCTACCTTCAAATTTAGGAAATACTTAGACACATCTTCACTAGTAATTTTTTCAACTGGTTTGGGAATGGTCTTTAGAAATGGCACAAGCTGTACTGCTATGTTATACACAGATACAGTTTTTATATCAGGCCGTGCTAATTGTTGCTGAAAATATCGTACCAATACGTCACGCTGTTCTTGTATGAGACCATTATTATGTATCAATCCCTCAACCTGTTTCAATAGCAGCTTCTCTCTAACTTTCTTTTCATCAATTTTATTGAAGTCCATTTTATTCCTCCAATGTGATGCAAGTTGCTTATATACATTCTTTTAAGGGGTTTATTTTGTATAATTTGTTCATAAGCCCATTATCTGCACCATAAAGTATTTATCGTTGATGAGAAAACAGTCATAACCGGCTCATTTAATCCTTCTGCTAACGGCGATCAGCGAAATGATGAGAATATGGTTATTATTGAAGATCCGGCGATCGC
>Ga0209542_10006813_pt1 | contig 22063 bp, 22 predicted proteins | sample RifCSPhighO2_01_FD_184028 | JGI IMG/M metagenome (GOLD analysis project Ga0209542, IMG submission 184028) | Soil microbial communities from Rifle, Colorado - Rifle CSP2_plank highO2_0.1 (SPAdes) (version 2) | ecosystem: Environmental > Terrestrial > Deep subsurface > Rock core/Sediment ... | reverse complement strand
AAAGGACAGAACGCTGACGCTCAGATTTTTTTGAACACAAACAATGCTCAAGTAAAGGCAACTGATGTTATCTTGTTTTATGATGACGCGAGACTTACCTTCCAGAACGTTATGGATCTTGCCCAAAATATTGAAATCAATCCTAACTCGGGATTTAGTACGCAGCTGGCTATTAAAACTGTTGATCCAGTTGCCAAAAAAATTACTATTGGACTAGCTGCTCCCACTACTCCTGTTCAAAACAGTAGCGACGTACTTTTAGCTACGATAAGGTTTGTTGTAAAGCCCAGTGCACCCGATGGCATGGTTGATTTAATTCCAGATTCCATAAGCACAGTCTACGACCTTCAGACACAGAATATATTAGGATGCAGAGGTGGTTATCATCTTTTGGTTGGCCAAGTCACAGCAACTGCAACTCCGACTCCACCTGTTGGTGCAACAGATACTCCTACACCACCTATCGGAGGAACCATCACGCCAACACCTACCTTAGGACCTAACCAATCCGCTCTCAATTTAAGATTAAAATTTCAAGGCATCTTGAGTAGCCCGAACCAAGCACAGAACCTGTCGGTAAAGGTTTTAGTAAACAGCGTAAGTCTTTCGGTTAATCAAACGGTAGCCAGCGATTTTACAGTAGATGCAAACGGAATTTGGTCGGGGAGACCAGTATTTGACAATGTTCAGCCAGGCTCGGATTATAAAGTATTTATCAAAGGGCCAAAACACTTACAAAAAAGAATCTGCGAAGGCAGTCCCCAAGAAACTTTTCCTGGAACATACAACTGTGAAAATGGTGCGCTCAGCTTAAATTACGGAGAAAATAATTTAGACTTTTCCAACATATTCTTGTTGGTAGGAGATGTTCCAGTCCAAGACGGAGTGGTTAATTCGTATGATATATCGCTTATTCGAAATAACATTGGAAGCACCGATCCGGCCGTATTAGCCTTAGTGGATCTAAACCTCGACGGTATTGTGGATTCACAAGATTACTCGTTGATTATAGCAGCATTATCAGTGAGAACTGACGAAGGACTATGATAATATCAAATAGCAAAGATAAAATATTAAAAACACATATTAAATATCAAATATTTTTTATTTTTGATATGTATATTTGACTTTTTATATTTAATATTTGATATTAATACCATGGATCCACAAACAAATAATCCCCAAAAAAATATGCTGTTTCGTATTTTAATTTTATTGATTATTATTGTCTTTGTTTTTATGCTGCTTACTCTCTACAGGTTAAGGAATAAGACCGGTTTACAGGATAACTTTACCTCAGTTACTTTGCCACCTGGGACCTTTGAAGTTTTTCAAGAAGCCCCAAATCAAGAAGTTATAGCCAAGGGTTCTTTTTCAGTTCAGTCAGTATCTCCTGATACGAGTGGTCAGGTAGATAAAGCTTTGGATTTGGAGATCGTCGCCGATTCCTCGGGAAGCACTATTGTTGGCTACGACATCATTCTTAAGTTTGAACCAGACCAAGTCGAGATTATATCGGCAACGTCGCTTTTACCAGATTTTTCCGTATTTCCGATAGAGAGAAGCGATCACTACATTGTTACCGGAGCTAAAAAGCTCGATAGCGACGAACCCAGCGTTTTTGCTAACACTCAGATTTTACGTCTGACTGTGATGCCAAAAGTTACAGGCTCGTTGAATCTAAAGCTTATTGACGCAATAGATTTGGAGAAAAGCCAGATGGTCGACAATGAAAGCAAAATTTTGACACCTCAACTTGGAGAAGTAACGCTCGAGATCGAATAATTTAAAAATCCCAAATCCTAATATCTAATCCTTTGATTAACACTCAGGATTATCTCTTCGAGTCTGAGCGATGCTCTCAGAGTCGATGACCTGAGCTTATCGAATGGATAAACTCTAAACAAATTCAAAATACTAAATTTAAAAATAATAAACATGAATAAAGTTAAGAATTTAGAGTTTTGAATTTTTTAAGTATGAAACAATTTGTTTTAGCAACATTTTTAATTCTGACAACTTATTTCTTGTCCGCCTCAGTTTTTGGTTATACACAGGCAGCATTTTTGGATTTTGACAGTTCGAGCTTTTCGGTTAACTCTGGAGACGTCTTCGATGTCCAGCTTTTGGTCGATGCGGTTTCAGATCAAATTACCTCGGTTGATGCATATATTGTCTATGATCCGAATTTAATTGAAGCCCAAACCGTGACTCCTGGATCATATTTTCCTACTGTCATAAATAATATTGTAGTTGGAAAAGTTTATATTGCTGGTTTAGTTGACAACCCAGCCACCTATCAAACCGGTTCCGGGACCGTAGCTACAATCACTTTTAAAGCTCTTATCGAGGGATCTGGTACGCTTTCGTTTGATTGCAATCCTGAAACATATAATAGCTCTAAAGTCATCAAAAACGATCTAAATGCAACCAATATTATCGACTGTAATGAAAATGGCGCAGCCTCTATCACAGTAGGCGCAGGAGGCGGTGTTGTCGATACACCAACACCAAGACCAACAGGTTACGCTAATCAACTAACAATTTCTCCTTCGGCTCTTCCCAGGGCAGGTAGATCTGATAGCATTAGTTCCACTGCAATGCCTGGTTTTATTTTACTGATGTCAGGAATTATTTTACTGTTGTTGTCAGGAGTTTTTAGAATTATAATTTAAATAATTATTTATGTTAAGGGTACCTAGGGCCACAGCCATAATTGTTGGCAGCGTATTGTCAATAGTACTTGTTGTTGTGGGTTTTTCTCTAGTTCAAAATATCTCCGGCCGCGCCGAGGATCAGATGCCTCGTGACGTTGTAGTTTCGGATATTTCTACCACCTCAACTAAAATAACCTACTCAACCGGTACAAAAACTCAGGGAGTTGTTGAATACGGCATCTCTCCAACCGCGCTTAATCTTTTAGCACCGGAAACCGAATCCAAAACCGATCATGAAATCGAACTGACGCTTTTATCAGCCGATACAAGCTATTATTTTCAAATATCAATCGGAGGAAAAAAATACGATAATGCCGGTGTTCCCTGGTCATTTACGACAAAGTCTTCTGACTCCTTTGGTCAACAAGATGTAGGTGTTTCAAATCCAACGCAGGCTGTTGCCCCTACAGCCACAAAACCAGCATCCGCCAATGTTGAAAGCACATGCACAGAAACAACTTGTGAAAAAATAAAAGCTAAATTAGGCCGAGGTTGTACAACCCAAGATTATATCAGATGCATTAAAAGAATATCACCGACATTTGCTCCGTTGACTACACCCTGAAGTAGATCGAAGATCGCTTCTTAAATAATCCCTCCTCCAATCCCCGAAGGAATTAGCAGATTGAGGATGAAAGAGATGACAGGATGTAAAATTAAGCTAAGGAGGGACGATCTACCAAAAGGAAATATCAGCATGAGAAGAAAGATCATACCATAGCGCTCAAGTTCATACCATTCGCGCGCTTTCTTTTCTGAGAGAAATCCACCCACAATCTTGAAACCGTCTAAAGGATGGATTGGCAATAGATTAAAAACTCCAAGGATTATATTGAGGTAGATAATAGGTGATAAAATATTTAAGCTGAGACGGGAAAAATTAGTTAAATCAAAAAAAAGCAATAATCTTAGACCCAAAGCAAGTATGATAGCCAAAATGAAATTAGAGATTGGACCGGCTAGTGAAATTATCGCAGCATCTCTGCGCGGATTTTTTAAATTAAAAGGATCGAATCCAACGGGTTTTCCCCAGCCAAAACCAAAAAAAAGAAGGAAAAGAAGCCCCAAAGTGTCAATATGGATGAGAGGGTTTAGCTTGAGTCTTCCGGCCAGCCTGGGTGTTGGGTCACCGAGATAATCTGCCGCGAATGCGTGAGAAAACTCATGAATAGCAATTGCCACCAATAAAGCTATAAGGTAGATAAAAAAGAGGAAAGGATTAGTGAAAAGATAGGATAACATTAATTAATTTTCAATTTGAAATTTAAAATTTGAAATGTTTAATAATTAAATATTAAAAATTCAATAAAAATTGAAAACTGAAAATTTAAAATTTGATTGAATTGATGTATATATTATGATATCATAAATCTTCTATGAATAAATGTTATCACTGCGGAAAATCAATTATTTTTGGTCGTCGACACACACACCATAGAGGAGTTGCTGGAGGACGCTGGAAAAAAAGAGCGCCGAAAACAAGCCGCATTTTTAAACCAAACCTGCAACACGTTGACATTATTGAGGATGGTGAAGTGAAAAGGGTAAGATTGTGCACCAAATGTTTAAAGAGAATAAAAAAAGATCTTAGAGAAGGTAAAAGACCGTTTTTGCTGTTGAAGACGGGAGAGAATAGAACTTTGAAGATCGATAAAGTGGAGGAACGCAGCAATACAGAAATGATACAATCCCCCACAGCCTAGATTATAACTCTACCTTGTAATTCCTAATTCACCTCTCAAACCGGCGATCTTTAGATTTAGATTTTGAGCCATTTCCGGAACGTATACATCTGTTGTTGCAGAATTTAGCACTCCATTCACTCTGGACAACGTATCGCGCGAAGGAGATGCTGTTTTAGTGAAAGTATCGGCACCTCTTATCAAAGCAACCACTCCATCTATATCTCCAACAGCCAGAGATGCCATAATGCAGGTATCAAGTACTAATGGACTATTAGGGTTTTCCGGTCTGACATTCTGCTCTTGTAAAGAGCTCTGCAATACTTTTACGTGATCTGCAACACTTGTTGTTCTTCTGACTGTTTCATGCCAACTTCGATCATCTCTAAATCTGGTTGCAGCTAAATATTTGTTTATTACTTTAGCAATATATTCAGGCATTTCTTCACTGCCAAAACCGTAATGATCTAATGACGCGATAAAAGTTGCAGCCTCAGGTTTATTTTCATTTACTATACCTGGATCTCCTCCAACAATACTAGAATTGGTTAATATACCAATCTGATGGATAACCTTTCTAAGATAGGGCCTGCCTGATTGATCGGCGCGAGTTAAGATTCCATCGAGATCAATAGGTTTATTGGTTTGAAGAGTTTGCGGAGGTTTAAGCTGATCACCTGAACTAGAACTGTTATCGTGCATAAGTTAAATATTAATTTCTCATAATTTAAAAGTCAAACGTTTTTGTTGGTAAGAGAAAAGCTTCATGTTGTCAATTATTGAAACGATCGTTACAGCTTTTGTCAACTTTTTAAATCTAAGACTTGTTGTAAATATAGTTTATAAAGATAAAATTAAGTTATAGAATAATTTTATGCTACTTTCAAAAAAGAAAAGATACTTACAAATAGCCCTAAATTCGACTATGGATGAGGCCTATCAGATCATCCAAAACCTTCCGGTTAGCGATAGGATAATTCTTGAAGCGGGAACTCCTTTAATTAAAGAATTTGGAGCAGAGGCAATACGAAATCTCTATGATTGGTGGGGTGATAAAACACATCCTCAAAATGTGTTTCCCTATATTGTAGCTGATCTAAAAACGATGGATAGGGGAGAGACAGAGGTGCGCATTGCAAAAAATGCCGGCGCTTCAGCTGCAATTTGTCTTGGCCAGGCTCCAACTGAGACGATCAACAGTTTTGTCGAAAGTTGTGAAAAGAATGAACTTGACAGTATGATTGACATGATGAATATTCCTTACCCAAATCAAGTATTAAGAAGGTTAAAGCATTTACCGGATGTTGTATTGCTGCATCGGGGGGTTGACGAGGAGAAGTTCAATAAAGATAAACCAATACCTTATATCCAAATCAATAAAGTGTTAAGCGTCTATAATGTTCTCATCTCAATAGCGGGTGGTGATACCATTAGGGAGGTTCAGAGGGCTATCTTTAATGGAGCAAACATTGTAGTAGTCTGGAAAGAATTTTATCATTCTACTTTTAACACAAGCAGTCTAGCTAAAGCTTTTTTAAAGGAGATTAAGTAAAGTAGATCCTGAACCAAGTTCAGGATGACAGAAAATTACTTGTTTATCTTTTCTGTCATTTTTTTGAAGCCTTCGATCACTTCTATGGGAATAGCAAAGACGACAGTATTTGCGGGATTAGCGGTAGTCGATTCGATGGTTTGCAAAGTTCGCAGAGAAATAGCACCACTTTGGGAGAGCATACTCATCGCTTTGTTAAGGTTTTGGGAAGCGGAAAGTTCTCCTTCGGAGCGGATGATTGTTGCTCTTCGCTCTCGTTCTGCTTCAGCTTGTTTTGCCATGACGCGCTTCATATCGGCAGGAACTTCAATATCCTGGATTTTTATGGCTGTGACGTCGGTACCCCAATCGGTAGTCTCTTTATCGACTATGGTTTTAATCTCATCGGCTATTTTTTGCCTTTCACCCAAGAGAGTATCAAGCTCAACTCCGCCTATTACATCTCGAAGCGCGGTTTGGGCATATTGGGTAATTGCATAGGTATAGTCTTGGATCTTTAGGACTGCGTCTTCAGGCTTTGTCACTTGAAAATATACAACCGCGTTTATTCCAACCGGCACATTGTCTTTGGTGATGACTTCCTGCTGGGGGATATCAGAGGTAGTTATTCTCATGTCGACCTTGATAACTCTTTGCAAAATGGGTATTAAGATATTAAGACCCGGTAGTAGTGTCCCGGAATATTGTCCAAGTGTCAAAACGATCCCTCTTTCAAATTGATCGATAACTATTAAAGTTTTTAAAATAAGTATTACGCCGATTACCAAAAGAGGTACTAAAAGAAAATCCATAATTTAATTAAGACACAACCAGATTATTTTGTCAACAATTTTTTTAGCTTTCCCTCTTTTTCCTCATAGAGTTGACTGTTTTGTTCCAGAGCTCGCTGGGTAAAAAGTATACCTTGGAGGTGGTCGATTTCGTGTTGGATTATTGTTGCTTTAAATCCGCTAAACCATTTTTTATGAGCTTTTCCATTTAAATCTTTAAATTCAAATAACACTTTTTTAGCTCTCTTAATCGATCCCCAGATTTTTGGGATGGACAAACAACCTTCTAGTCGATGTTTTTTCTTTTTTTTAACCTCAGAACCCTGAGGGTTCGCTGCGTGTTTTTCCGAACCCTCAGGGTTCCCAGCCTCGAAATTGATAATTCTCGGATTAATAAATGTTTCTGTTTTAGCATCAGGTGTTGGTTTAATAACAAATACTGAGAGATTTTTGCCAACTTGTGGTGCGGCAAGTCCAACGCCTTGAGGATTTACCTGAGCGGAAAGTACCCGTTCCATTTCTTTGACCAATTTATTGAGCGAGTCGTCAAATTGTTCAACTTTTTTTGTAGCTGTTGTCAGAATCGAATTAGGAGTAGTCACTATTTTCAGCATGGGATTATTATATAATAACGATAGCTAATTTAAAATTTTCAATTTTTAATTTTCAATCAATTTTCAATGTTTAAAAATTTAAACTTTCAAATTCATTTCAAATTGTAAATTTCAAATCGAAAATTATGCGTTTATCGCTTTGTATCGCTACCTACAACGAAGAAAAAAATATCCATTACTCTCTAGATTCCGCCTATGATCTGGTTGATGAGGTCATTATCGTAGATGGCGGTTCGACCGATAAAACGGTTGAGATTGCCAAATCGTACGGTCGAAAAGTTAAGCTATTTAAAGAGGACAATCCCCAAATGTTTCATATCAATAAACAAAAGGCTATCGAGCGGGCGAGAGGGGAGTGGATACTACAGTTGGATGCAGATGAAGCGCTTAGTGAAGAATTAAGAGAAGAAATTCGTTTGAAGTTAGAAGTTGGAAGTAAGAGGAATTCAAAAACATCAAACTTCCAACCTCAAACTTCTAACTTTGTTGCTTTCTGGATTCCTCGCAAAAATTTCTTTCTAACACAATTTCTTATGAAAGGCGGCCAATACCCGGACTACACTATCAGGCTTTATCGTAATGGCTATGCCAGATTTCCCTGTAAGAGCGTGCATGAAAACGTCGTCATCAATTCAGAATTCAGAGTTCAGAATTCAGAATCTAAAAACAAAAAAGAAATTCTAGATTCTCAATTTAATTCTGAATTATCAATTCATAATTCTAAATTGGTTGGTCATTTAAAAAATCCCATTCTTCACTACGCTGATCCTGATTTTTCTCGCTACCTCAAGCGCTGGGATCGATACACTTCTCTAGAAGCAGAGCAATTAAGAAACAATAAGCAATTAACAATTAACAATTTGATGATGTTTGATTACTTTTTTGTCAAACCTTCAGTCACTTTTTTTTCAATGTACTTTCGTCACTTAGGCTTTATCGACGGCTTTCCTGGTTTTGTCTTTGCCCTTTTTTCCTCAATCCGCTTTTGGGCAATCTACATAAAGTGGTATCAAAAAATTCAGAAAGGACTGGAATTGGGATAAGTTAGAAATCAGATAGATCTGATGCTTGACAAAATAGCTGCGACCTGTATCATTAAAATATGTATAGAAAAAAGATCTTTCTTATACTTCTATTTACTCTTATTCTTTTTAATCCGCTTCATTCATTTGCTCAAGATTCATCAACTGAGACAGATGCCGATCCTACTAAAAGACTTTTTAGAGAATCTTTAAAAACAACGATTGAACAGCAGAGAAGTGAGCTTAAAACAACAGTATCTCAGATGAGAGAAAACTTTAAAATAATGCTTGAAGAGAAGAGAAAAGAAGCATCAGAAAGCTTTAAACAAAAGAGAGAAGAGTTCAATCAAAGACTGCAAACCATCCGCGATGAGAAAAAAAAGCTGTTGGTTGAACGAATCAATAACAAACTTGAAAATATCAATAAGAGACGAACTGATCATATGATGTCAGTATTAGATAGACTAAGCTCGATACTTGATCGCCTAAAGCAAAGAGTTGATACTGCCAAAACAGCAGGAAAAGATACTACCTCTTTAGAGCAGGCAATAGAAGCGGCTCAAACTAAGATTAGTGAAGCTGAGGCTGCTGTCACGACCCAAGCTGGTAAAGTCTATGTTGCAGAGATTGTAGATGAGACAACTCTTCGCGAAACAGTGGGTGAGATCGTTAGCCAGTTTCAGACAGAACTTAGGGACGTCCATAAACTGGTGGTTGACGCAAGACAGGTTGTCATGAATGCGGTTAAAGAAGCAGCAAAATTAGGAAAAGCAAATGAAGTCTCAACACCAACACCGTAAGACAATATCAAAGATCAAAAATCAAATAGCAAATATACATATTAAATATCAAATATATTTTATTTTTGCTATGTATATTTGATTTTTTATATTTAACATTTAATATTGATACCATGGACTCATCCCAATTTCAAACACCACCGCAAATTTCTCCGCAGCCACCTATCCAGCCAATTACCAATCCACCTGGTCCGACAGTTACCGGCTCTCCTCCTGCGGCCTCTCCAGTTTCCTATCCACAAGGTGGGGTCCAACCTCCTCCTCAAAAAAACAATAAATCACCATTCTTAATTCTTCTTTCTCTCATTTTTTTAATTTTGCTTGCGGCGGCTTTGATCTATCTAGCAAATTCAAAACCGCCCAAACCATCCGATACAGACGATGAGGCAACTTTGCCGACCGCGTCTCCGACCGAGGTAGTTTCTCAGGAAGAAGAGGAAGTGCAAAGTATTGATGTGGGTGATATTGATGAAGAACTTAAGGATATTCAAACAGACCTCGAGCAACTTTAAAAAACCAACTTTTTTTTAACTTCTACTTCTCCACACTTTATCCTATAATATTGAATTTCCTGCTTAAATTTGGTATAATATGGCCCTATATGAAAAGCTTTTCGCTTATTATGCCGGTATATAATGAGGAAGCCATTTTGGAAAAGCAGATAGTCAAATTAATTAGGGAGATAGACAAAGTACTGCCGCTTTCGGAATATGAGATAGTACTGGTTGAAAATGGGAGTAGAGATAAGACATATCAGGTTGCTCAAAAACTGGCAAAGCTCTACAGTCAGATCAGAGTATTTCATCTAGAAAATCCCTCCTATGGTCAAGCTTTTAAAGAAGGTATAAAGCAGGCTAGATACGACACAGTAGTTCAGTTTGATATCGACTTCTGGGATACTGACTTTTTAGATCTATCGCTTCTACTTTTGGATCGGTACGATATTGTCATAGGTTCAAAGAATCTTGGTACATCTAAAGACTCAAGACCCTTAACCAGGAGAATGTTAAGCAAGGCCATAGAAATTTTTCTTAAAGTTTATTTTAACGTACCATTTTCCGACACGCATGGCATGAAAGCAATCCGGAAAAAAGTAATTTTGCCTTTAATCGATCAAGTCCATAGTCAAAATCATTTTTTTGACAGCGAACTTTTGATCTTATGCCACTATCTTCGCTATTCATTTAAAGAGCTCCCGGTTGGTCTAACCGAAATAAGAAAGACAAGATTTCCTTTCCTTATCCGTGCGGCTGAAACAGTTAAAGAATTTGTTAGGCTTGTTGCCCTGAAGCGATTATTTATTCGTTATGCGTACGTATGATACCCCTACGCTCTAGACGTTCAATTAAAGATAATTATAGAGCTTCGGAGGTATTACCTACATTGATAATTTTAGGTATAATACCGCGGAGCTATTATAAGTTTGGATTCAATAGCGAAGTGGTATGAAATTATATAGCGACGATTTCGGCTATAACCAAGAGGCAGATTACGGTATCATTTCACTTATTAAAAAGGGAAAACTCATTGGTGTTTCGGTTTTATCGACAATGGTTAGCACTTTGAGTCTGCGGCGCCTAAATAGAGTACTTAACGGCAAAAATAATTTTATTTTAGGCCTTCATTTAAATTTAATTGAAGGAAAACCTGCGCAACATTTTTTAAAGGTAAATACGCTGGTTGGTCAAAATGGTTTATTTTTTTCTCTGGTATTTTTCCTGATAAAAATTCTTTTGGGAAAAGTTGATAAAAGCCAATTAAAATCCGAAGTTGAAAATCAGCTGGATATTCTTCGCAAGAAGGGTCTAACGGTAAAGATTGTCGATTCCCATCAGCACACGCACGCTTTTTCGCCTGTTGCCGAAATAGTTGACGAGGTTGCGAGAGAGCAAAACATAAGTTATTTAAGATCGTTTAACTCAATCAAGACCTATTCGCTTAAAGCGAAATTTACCTATTTTTTCTTAAAGGTTCTTGCCTTTTTATCATATTTTGCGACTTATAAAAAGATTGGTATGCCGGTTACCTGGCGGCTCAAGAAAAAGTTTGACTGGACCGTGATGAGCTGGGAGGGAGATAGTTTTGACGCTACTTCTATCAAAGACAATCGGGCTGCTTTTGTTATCCATCCCTATCTTCCTTACGACACCAATAGGAGTTATAAAAACTATATAAAATAAGAAACAACCTCCAAGAAACAAGATACAAACAATATCCAAATACAAAATAATCCAACCTCAAATACTAAGTTTAAAAAATTTGAATTTAGATATTGAAATTTATTTGGAATACTTGTGAGTTGGAAATTGGTAATTTAAATTAAGTTCCTCTTGCATTCGTCAAAAACTCTGTTATATTAAAAATATGGACGAGAAAAAGAAAGCTTCCCGTTTTGGTCTGGGGATGCTCATAGGAACAATAGTTGGCGGACTGACTGCATTTTTTTTGTCACCTAAATCAGGCGAAGAAAATCGGGAAGTAGTCTTGAAAAAGATTCAGGAGCTCAAAAAACAGATAGAGAAGATGGAGATAGATAAAAAATTAAAAGAAGCCTGGGGAGAGGCGACTGATGACGGAAGAAAAACTCTTCTTAAAGTTAAAAAGCAGCTTCTAAAAAAGCTGGATACACTTTCGGAGAGATGGCAAGAGTTTGATTATAAAAGTTATGTAAAATCGGTTGAGGAAGCGGTCGAGGAGGCTAAATCAGAGACCAAGGAAACCTCAGATAAACTAATGAAGCTAAAAGATCTCTTCGTTAAGGATTGGAAAAAAATCTTCGAAGAGAAGAAATCCAAATAACAAAATCCAAATAACTAAAAAATTTGAAATTTGAGCTTTGAACTTGATTTGACATTTGAGCTTTGGATTTTGAAATTAGGTTTTTCTCCCGTATTTTTCCTTCGACAGCCTAATAATCTTCTCCTTATTTTCATTCTTCAATGATGGTAACGGAAGGGTAGTTGCCGGAAAAGGAGCAGAGGTCATGCCATCGATTGATAATTTGACGACGGTTTCATATTTGCCCAAAGAGACTAGATCATTTTCGCTGTAGATTTCGGCAAATTCATAAGTTAAAAGATGTGCGTCTCTTGCTCCAACTACAAATGATATCAAAGTCCCAACGTTGCCAAATATGGCTTTCTGAACTTCAAGTTCTAGCTGTTCGATATATTGGTTAGCAAGAGTTAAAGCCAGCCTGTATTTTCTCGCCTCTGAGAGTATTTTGACAAAAGAGGAGGTGGCAAAATTCTGAAACTCATCAACATACAAGAAAAAATCCCGACGTTCTTCCTCCTTGATAAAAGATCTGTTCATGGCTGCCAGCTGGATCTGGGTTATGATCATGGCTCCCAAAAGAGCAGAATTATCCTCACCCAGTTTTCCCTGCGAGAGGTTGAGGATGAGGATTTTACCATCATTCATCACGCTCTCAAGATCGATAGAGGATTTGGTTTTTCCTAGGATGTTTCTGATCATTCGGGAAGTCACAAATTGCCCGACTTTATTTTGGATCGGTGAGATGGCTTCAGATTTTAGCCTGTCAGGCATTTTGGCAAATTCGTGTTCCCAGAAATTTTTCAAAACCGGATCGCTGAGTTGAGATACTATCTTTTTTCGGTAGCTAGAATTTGCCAGAAGATTAAGTACGTCAACGAGTGTCGAATTTGGCGTTTCCAACAAGGTTAGAATTACATTACGTAAAATGTACTCGAGCCTCGGCCCCCAGCTTTCCCGATAGAGTTTGTAAAAAATCGAGACGATGCCAGAGGCGATGAGATCTTTTTGTTGATTATTTTTGACCTCAAGGACATTTAAGGCAAACGGCCTTTCTGTATCAAAAGGCTCCAGGTAGACGACGTCGTTGGCTCTTCGTTTGGGTATAAAGTCCAAGATTATCTCAGAAAGATCGCCGTGCGGGTCGATAATGCCGATACCCCGATCTTTTCTTATATCGTCTATAGCCATATTGGCAATAAGAGTCGATTTTCCAGCTCCGGTTTTTCCTATGATGTAGACGTGCTTTCTTCTATCTTCGGTTTTTATACCAAAGATGGTAGATTTATTTTTGAATTCGGTTTTAGCAAAAAAATTGACATCTTTTTTTTGACCACCCTGCGGGTGGACGGAGGCTGGAACAACCGGCAAATTTTCTGGAGGTTCGCCTTTTAGAGTTTTTCCCCAGGCGACATTTTTAATTCCCGAAAGTAAATAGCCTGAAGGATGCCAAAGCGTAGCTAACTCTTGTGCATTTAAGATCTGATACCTTCGCTCAAAAAAATAGGTTTTTCTTTCCCTGACGCGCTTTAAGAAATGATTTTTGAAAATCAAAGGACGTCTAAAGACAAATTGGTTTCCGTCTCCCAAGGAAAAGCTGCCAAAAGTACCAGCGAGGTTGACAAGAAAAGGAAATAGCGAAATATTGTGGGATCCAGCCACCAGCAAGCGAACCAGCGCTTTTCCGCCTTGAAAGGAAGACTTTTTCATTATTAGTAGTTGTTGCGGACTTCTAGTGTAGCGCTGGGCAGTCTCATCGTAGATTTGGTGTTTCGCAGCCGCAACCGCCATATCCTGCCAGGCAAAACTGGCCGGGGTGACCAATATTTGGACTGCCATTTTAAGACTGGCGCCTTGTTTAGATAAAAAACCAATGAGCGAAGATAAAGGGTCAACGTCTTTGAAATCAAAGTAGGTTTTTATCGGTAGATAGGGATATGAGTTTAAAACAACTTCTCCGGCAGCGATATTTTTTGATTTGAAGACAATTTCCAGAGGATCTGTGGTTTTTGCAACTTTGGCCTGCGGAAAAGATGAGGTAATCAGGCTTTGTAGCAATGTCTCGTTTTCTCTAGGGGTAGCAACATAGAAATAGATGGTCTGACCAAGCAGGTAGATTTCAAAAGTATAGGTTTTCGGCCTGATGAAAAGTCGCTTCCATAAAGGAACATAAGGGTAGGGGAGTACCGAGGCAAAAATCTGCGTCGCCGCCTCAATCGGCGTCTCATCATCCTTGGGATTGCGGATTTGCAAAAAAGACAATTCTGTCATTGCTAGTTATAACTAGTTTTAACTAGTCAGGTTAGTTCAATCTAGATGAAAATGCGCTAATTTGTTTGGCTAAAAACTTATAATCTTCTTGCAATTGTTTTGTATTTACATTATAGACTAATTCTATTATCTGGAGTAAAGTGATGGTTTCATTAGCTGAACCAGAAGCAATTCCCAAAAAATTTTTAAAATATTTTTTTGATCTACCGTAACCCTCACTAATATTAGTTGACACAGATATTGAAGATCTTTTTATTTGATCACATAAGGAAAAATCCCTTTTTAAACTCTCATTTTTCCTAAGTAAGGAATAGGTGCTTTTAATTAAATTTAATGATTTCTTATAAATAATGAGATCTTCTACCACGATTTTTGTCTAGCTAGTTAAACTAGTTACAACTAGCCCGACTAGCTAAGACTGAATTTGCTTTGTTTTTATTATATAAATAAAAGCTATTATTAACAAAACAAATCCAGCAAATTGCAGATACTGTGGCCAAAAAATTACAACTATGTTAGAAGTTTGAGGTTGGAGGTTTGAGGTTTGTAGATTTTTACTTCCAACTTCAAACTTATCACTTCCAACGTTTAATCTCCATCCATTCGCCCAATTATTGATTTTAAAATGATCCAATATTTTACCTTTGCTAATTGCCAACCAGCCTGGATCAAAAGATTGGTGCAGAATTAAATTATTTATTTCTTGACCGGGATTTAGGGAAATTTTATAAGTAAAGTAATTAATCTTTTCAACCTGGAAATTATTTAAAAAAATAGGTTTCCTTGCTGGTGATGTGCTGCCATATAGTTTAGCCAGCTTTAGATTTTCATAGGGTAATAAGTAGATAGTGATTTCCTCAATTATGTTTTGGGATGCGAGATTATCGTATTTAGGTTTTTGGAAGATAAAGGAATAACCTAAGCCATACTGATATTTGGCAGGCAGGATAAAATATTCTATATCCTTTCTAAGATTGTCCTCTATTGCTGCTTGTTTTTTAGTTTCATCGGTGATGTAAAAATAAAACCTTGGACCTTTTAGATTCCTGGTTCTGACTTTCACTAGATAGCTATATTTTTGGGGAAGATCGGCGATCGAGAAAGCGATGTCTTTTTCATAATCTAAGTTTGAAACAGCAAACGATTTGATCAGTTTTTTTTCAAAATTAACTGCTAAATTGTTATTGGCAAAACTAGACGTCAGGTTTAACCTTATATCTTCAAGCTTTTCGTTGATAAGCAAACGTGCATCATATTTATCGAGCATGAATAGGTTTTTGTAAACTTGATTTGAATCAAATTTTGAATTAATAGTAAATGTATTTTCAGATTCGACAATATTCCAACTTTTGTCTTCAAGTCTTGTATGGGTTGTAAGATCAAGATAAGGATAGTAGATGCTGTAGGGATTACTGCGATCCGACTGATAATAGCCAAATTCTTGGAAAGCTGAGTCGTCTGAAAGAATTTTATTGGTTGGTCCAATATTTGATAAGGCTGTTGATAAAGTCACAAACTTATCAATTTTGCTCAAAGGAGTAAGCTTATAAAGTGTAAAATATTTGTTTTGATAAACTGCCGACATTCTTTTACTTTTTGCCAACATATTTTCGATACGATCAATTTGCAGGCTTTTATAATTGGAAACCACCGGAATAAGAGAGCGGTCAAGCATAAGATAGTCGATGTTATATTTTTCGTAGATAGACTCAAGGCGTGCCAAATCTTCTGCTTCAATCGCCAGTTTTTGCTCCCAAAAGTAACTTTCTGAAGAGGAGCTCCAGACATCAAATGTGCGTGAAACAATCGGTTGTTCTATCCCGTACCATAAAAACCCCGAACCGTTATAGCCCCATTTATGGAAAAACCAACCCCAAAAAGTATAGTCGGGAAGAAGCGCAATTCGTTTATTTTTATCCTCATTCTTGAAGTAGTAGATTAGCTTAAGATAGTCACTGGGTATTTTAATTTTCATCTCGGGAGAGATAAAAAAACCCCTGAAAGATGGTAAAGAGTAAAAGATAATCAAGAAGAAACAAGAAGCAAGAAACAAATTAGAAACAATATAACTTCGTGCCTTTAGAATTTTTCTGATTCCTTGAGATACGAAAAAGCTGTAGACCAATGAATAGAGAATTATGAATTTGGTAAAAGGCGAGCGAAAAATTTGATTGATATAAGTAACGTCTCTCACGATATTGTTTAACCAGGAAAAAGGTGGAGTAGCAGATAGCAAAGCTATACTGCAGATTATAAAAATGAAAATAAAGGCATATCTTTTTTTTCTTAAATTTTCATACAGCCCGATAATCATGAGGAATGCAAAAAAGTTTGGCAGGATTTTTTTCCAGCCTGAGAAATGCCTATTCCAGGCCAAAAATAATGATTGGTTTTTTATACCTTGAGCGTCAAGGTAAAATCCCTCCAGCCTTAAGAAATTATCAATCGAACCTTTTTCTAAGTTCTGTCTGTAGGTTCGCTCGGTTGCTAGTTGGTTGGCTTTGGACATGGTAATCCATCTTCCATTTGTTTTTAAGAAATATATCTGCGGCAGTATCCAGTAAGAATTCAGGATGAAGATTAAGATAAAGATAAGAGACGTTTTTTTAAACAAATTTATTTTCATCTGAATGGAAGAAAACCTAGATGAAATGAAGGTTGATGCGGTTAGACAAAATAGTGCTAAAAGATATACCGCAAACAGAGCCTGAGTATAAAAAGAAGCCGACCCAAGTAAATTAATTAATGAGAAAATTATTAAGTCATTCCGAGCCGACCCTGAGCGAGCGAAGCGAGACGAAGGGGCAGTCGAGGAATCTAGCGAAGCGTATTTTTGGTTTATTTCGCTCGATTCTCTCGCTGGATTTCTCTCCGCCAGCTGACGGATCGAAATGACGCGAAGAAAACTCCAGAGACCCCAAGGTAGAAAAGCAAAGAAACTTGAAAAGGCCTCAAAGGGAAGATAAAACATTTGCATTGTTCCCAGATTGAACAGATAAAAGAGAGCTCCTAAAAAAGAAATAATTTCATGGCGATCTGCCGACTGGTGGAGAAGCAGTCTCATCATCCCAATTCCACCAAGAAGTAACATCAGAAAATGATAGAAATAACGGATCATATTTTGCGGCAGCAAGTAGGAGGCAAACCAGAGTAAGATTGCTCGGATTAAATCTGTCGCATGCGCCATGCCAGCGGTTAGACCAAAACTTTGGTATTCCTCCCAGACGCTATAGAAAGCTCTTTTTACAGCTAATTCCGGATTGAGTTCGGTTTGGAGATTGTCCCAGCCAGATAAATAGGTCCCAGGTTGATAGTTAAGCCAGAAAAGAGCAACCGCAATTAAAAAAATTATTAGCTGATATCTGTATTTGTAAATTTTAGTCATATTGTTTTAATATTCAGAGGCAAAGATATGCGTTTTGAGCAATTGACCGAGGGGTCCCAGCGAAGCAGGGTGTCGGTCTGCGAAAAACGTCATATTTAGCCGAAGTTTTAAGATAAGTTCTAATCATTATTTAAATAGAGCAACTCATAATTTATTTTAAAACCTCTACAACTTCTAAACAGTCTGCTTTTTCGCAGCTTTGACGATCGGTATATCTCATTATGGTCAGAGGTCTTAAGTTCAAAAATTCCTCTTTAGTCATTCTTCTTGCGGTAAAGTATTTATCGCTAGGCACCTCTACCGCTACATTTGCGAAGCTACCGGAGTTGAGATCTAGGAGTGCTTCGGCTGACCAATAGTAATGGTACATACTGTAAATATAGTCGCCATAGCGAAGTTTAGTAAAGTTATTGTAAGGAAAGCCCATCAGATATAAATTACTCCGATTGGGATGATCAAAGCCCAAGCCTTCAAGCTTTTTGTCTATCTCTTTGGCAATTTGTTTATCCACCACATACTGTTTAAAATATTTGTCAATCATTGAGACTTGTATCATGATGGAAAAAGCTATAAATAGAACACAAGCAAATTTCAAAGTCGAATTAAACATTGCTGTCTTAGTGTTTTTAAATTTTTCATAGACAACAAAATATAAAACAATAATCAGGGATATAAATGGCAGGATCAACGTCCTAAAGGGCTGGTAGGTAGGTTGCCAACTTAAGGGTATAAGACTAAAGATAAAACTTAGTCCCCAAAACTTCATTTGATAGTTAATCTTCCAGATTCTGTCAGAGTTTTCCCTCCCGTCAGTGCTCGACTTGCCGATGGATGGCCCCAAGATCTGCGCGCTGCCGGGAGACCCTTCCAACTCTGCCACCTGTTCCGTGGTTAATGCCTTTAGCGGCGAATAGTCTTTTTTTTCAAACAACTTAGATGCTAAAAAGTAGATTAAGAAAAAGAAAAATACAGAAGCGATTACATAGTTATTTAGCTGACTATATCCGTTTGTCACTTCCGGCCACCAAAAGTTTTTTAAGTATCTTAGCGAAAACAAAACTCTTAAATGATGGATAGAAGAGGCCCAATTTGAAATAAACTCGGATAAACCTAATAGCTTGTCTTTGTGCTCAAACAAAGGCTCGATAGCCAGCTTGCTGACAAAATAGATAAAGATGGGAATTGCAATAAAAGACGCCAGTTTAAGCTTGCTTTTCTCTCTGTTTTTGGCAAAGAGAAGAAAACTTAAAGGCACTGTCAAAAATATGGTAGATTCATAAAAGAAGATCGTCACAAGTTGCAGAAGTAGCAAAGCCTCCGGTAAGTAATCGCGAAACTGGTTGCTTTCGACAAGATAAATCTGAAGGAAAAAAATCAGAATGACAACCAGGCTGATGTTGGCCGAAAGCCAGCTGAAGGCTTCAACGCTAAAGGGTGAGGTTGCCATAATAAGTCCTATGATCAGAGCTTTTTTGCTGCCTACTCCCTGAAGAAGCAAGATTCTAAATAGCAGATATGAGGCAATGGTTAAAATAGCCAGAGGCACAAGATGCGCAAAAGCCGGAAGTCTAGCAAAAACTTCGTAAATAAAAAAATAATAGACCAGAGCCAAAGGCCTAAAAAGACCCCAATCCCTGATATAGAATCGGTAAAAATCAAAATATTTTTTGGTCACTGCGGGAAATCCATACATCACATCGTCATAAAAAAGAAAGGTGCGTGAGGCAAAGACAGCCAGGATCAAAAAAACCAAGTAAAATATAATGAGTGGTATTTTGCTTCTAGTCAAAAAGTTTTTCATACCAGGATGGATTATTATTAATTATAAGCAAGGTTAACTCTGGTTTCACCCCCCTTGAGGCTTGGTCTAAGAGGGGGGAAGAAGATGCTCAAGTAGTTATGCTTGACGCTTTTCGAGCTTCTTTTCACAGCCAGACTTTTGGAAAAAAGCAGCAATTGGTGATAGAGGTTTTTATTGCTTTTTATTTTTTTAATTAGAGCAAGCAAAAAGGCACTGTTTAAAGGAAAAAAAATATCGTTTAAGCCAAGTTTGGCCTCTTTTAGGCTAAGTCTGAAATCAGCGGATTTGAAGTAAGGAATAAGTTTGTTTGAAAGAATAATCGGTTTACCGTAAGATAGCGCCAAGGAAAAGGGGCCAGATGCGGACATAAATACCTCGTAAGGAAGCACGATTAAGTCAGCTGCGGAAAAGTAGAGTCCGACTTTTTTGTCCGGAACAAAACCGGTGAGAATAATTTTTTTAATAGTTTCCGCCTTACTTATGAGATTTCGATAAAACCTTTGGTAAAACTTCTGATCTCTAAGGTAAGGATTTTTCCCGCCGGCGATGACGAGTCTGATGTTTCTGGTCTGGCTTTTTGCGAAGGCTTCTACCATGAAATCTAAACCCTTATAACCGTTGATGTAACCAAAGGCCATGACCAAGAAATCCTTCTTGGGAAGACCCAATTTTTTTCTGGCATAGATTTTATTGGTCAACTTATTTTTTTGCGTGCTTAAGGAAAGTGTGATGATTTTTGTTTCTGGGACATACTTTTTCAGTCTGTTTTTTAATTCTTGTTCAAAGACGATGATGTTATTGGCCAAAAGGCCAAATAAGAAATAGTAGATCTTTAAACCCAAGTTATAGAAAGCTGGAAGGATTCGTCCTTGGATATTGACGTGTTTAGAAAGTTTTTCCACCTGTTCTATGACCTGGTGGACTTCGATGACGATTCTTTTCTGCCTGAGCCTTAGTATCAAAAGCACAAAAAGGAAAAGTAAGTTGTGAATTGTTCCGCCAAACAGGTTGAACTCAAAAGGGATATATACGGTTTTTATATAGTCCATCTTGAGTACTTCCCAGGCAAGGGAGAGAATAGAGAAGTTGCTTTTCTTACTCCAGACCCTTTTAACGCCAAGGTTTTTATTGACAAAATATGACTGTCCTTTATAGCTGTTTTTTTCGGCCAAGACAATAACTCTCCTATAATTGGATAAATCTTTGAGAGTTTTTTCGCTGTGCCAGGCTATGGCATTGAACTCACGCTTTCTTTTAGCTCCCTCTTTCGGATTGGGAAAGCTCGTGATGACAGCGATTGTATCCTGGTGATTGAATTTGTCTAAATTTTTTTTCATATTATTATAATCGTCATGTTGGCTTACTTACCCTTAACGTATTCCAACTAAGTCGGGAGTAGTGGAGTCCAGAGTGATTTTAGTCATCCTGAACTTGTTTCAGGATCTGCTAACTATTACTCCGCCAACTTCGGATAACCCTTTTTCTCCAGGCACTTGGTAAGCCAATAGTTTTCTGGAGTGGTTATCGTGTTGCCCGACTGCTTGTCTACCTCCTGTGTCCTTGCATACTGCGCACAGCCGTCAAGCGCGGCGTTTCTTATATACTTTTCCGACTGCAGATAACCGACGATTGTCAAAATCAGCAGTCCTGCCAATACAATAACAGCGCCTTTAACGGACGCATTTTTATTACTTCTTACGGGATTTTCCATATTTTTCACCTACCTTTAGCTGTTTAAAACTATTAACATTTCGTCATTCTGCTTGCTTGCCCCTCCGTAGCTTCAGCGAAGGGGGGTCCCTGAATTTACTTTAAACATTCAACTTCAAACAAATTGCTTAAAGGCAAATGTTTAATGTTTTTTATAAAATTTATATTTACTTTTTCAATTTATCCGTGTTATACTATTTCATATGCAATTTTTCAAATACACTATTACAATTACTCCGGATGAGGAAACGACTAATGCATATAATGTCAGTGTTCCGGCTTTTCCCGAGATTGCCACTTGCGGAGACTCCTATGAGGAAGCCCGTTTTATGGCCCAGGATGCTCTTGAGTTGGTCATACTTTCACATCTTGACGAGGGGCAAAAAATCCCCCCAGATAAAAAACCTGCAAAAATTGATAAAAAATCGCGAGTTGAAGAAATTGTTGTAACTATTTCTCATCAGGTAACCGCATCTCCGGCCGACTATGTCAAAAATGCCATCTTTCAAAGCTCGAGAAGTTCTTGAAATTCTTTTTGCAAATGGATTCCAAAAGATAAGAACATCTGGAAGTCATAATAAGATTAGTAAAAGGCAAACGCTTCGTGACGGTTCCTTATCATAGTAATAAAACAATCTTCATCGGAACGCTTAAAAGCATCATCAAACAGTCCAAACTCCCGATAAAACTTTTCCGACGATAATCATCTTCCTAATTGTCAAAGTGCGCCTTCTGTCATCCTGAACTTGTTTACCCTGAGCTTGTCGAATGGGTTTCAGGATCTGTTATTTAGCAATCTAACAATCTAGCCATTTAACAATTGTTTTAATTTTATCTTTACCCCGAAGAGTCGCCCCTCGAGAGCGCGAGGCTGAAAGCCTCCGGCTCGAGGTAAGATTTCTTCTGGGGTTTTCCTCTACCAATAACTTTTCAACAATCTAACAATGAAACCGAGTCAGACTCG
>Ga0209542_10006812_pt1 | contig 22063 bp, 26 predicted proteins | sample RifCSPhighO2_01_FD_184028 | JGI IMG/M metagenome (GOLD analysis project Ga0209542, IMG submission 184028) | Soil microbial communities from Rifle, Colorado - Rifle CSP2_plank highO2_0.1 (SPAdes) (version 2) | ecosystem: Environmental > Terrestrial > Deep subsurface > Rock core/Sediment ... | reverse complement strand
ATTAGAAAGCTCTGCTTTCAAATACTCAAGTGTCAGAAACCAGCGGATTCAAAGAAATGTCAATACATTTCTGGAACAAGAAATTCTGTTGAATTTCTAAGTTTCTGAGCATGTTAGAAACAGGTGTTTCCAACAAACCACCAGTGTGGCATGATAATAGTGGTTCTTGACAGGAAGAAAAAAAATAAAACGTACGTTCGAATGTTCTCGCCTTCCTTCTGCTCCAACGACCACCCTGAACAATGTGAAGCTTTTGCAACACATCAAATTGACATTACCCGTCGTAAACACAATCCCCACAAACCTTTTAAACTACCGTAAGCCAGAGCAGCCATGCAAACGCTCTCCATTGTCATCCCCTGTTATAACGAAGAAGACGGCATTCCACAGCTTGCTGACCAGTTAAATCCAGTGATTACTCAGCTATCAGATTACAACGTCGAGCTTATTTTTGTCGATGACGGAAGCACAGACAAGACAAACGAGCTTTTACATCATTATTTTCAATCCGCGACAATTCTAAAACATGAAAAGAACCAAAATTTGGGCGCTGCATTGCGTACCGGATTCAAACATGCACATGGCGACCTCATCGCTGCGCTGGACAGCGATTGTACCTATCATCCCTCAGTACTTCCAAAATTGATTGGCATGCTCGACGATGAAACACATATTGTGACCGTCTCTCCCTATCATCCTCAAGGAAAAGTAGAGAACGTTCCCGCATACAGATTGTTCCTAAGCAAAAGTGTTTCATTGATTTATCGCATTCTCCTGAAATCAGACCTCCACACGTACACCGCGATGGTACGAATTTACAAAAAGCAGGTAGTCAAAAACATCGAAATAAAATCAAATACATTCATGGGTGTTACAGAAATTCTTGTAAAAGCGTTGCTGTACGGCTACAAAGCAAAAGAAATTCCTGTCACTTTAACCGCACGCAAGTTTGGCATCTCAAAATTAAAAACAGCGCGTGCAATTCGTGACCATTTAAAACTCATCAAATCGCTTGTTGCGTATCGTGTTTGGGGTGCGAAATTATGAAAAAAGTGATGACTATTTTGGGCACACGTCCTGAAATAATAAAATTGTCTCCAATTATTCCATTGCTTGAACAAAGTTTTGAGCACATCCTTGTTCACACCGGTCAGCATTACGACTACGAGATGGACAAAGTATTTTTTGATGAGTTGAAACTGCCCGCACCAACATACAATCTCAAAGTTGGCTCATGCGAACCCGCAGTACAAATTGCCCTCATCATGGAAAAACTCGATGAAATCATAACAAAAGAAAAGCCAGACATGATTATTGTGCAGGGCGATACCAATTCCACGCTTGCAGGTGCACTGACTGCAGTAAAAAAGAATATTCCTTTGATTCATATCGAAGCCGGCTGTAGGTCATTCGACAAGAAGCAACCGGAAGAAATAAACAGAATTGTCGCGGATCACTGTGCTGATATTTTGTTTGCGCCCGATGAAGCTGCAACTGAAAATTTGAAGAAAGAAAGGATAGTTTTATCACGAATAGTTTCTGTCGGCAATACAAGCTTTGACGCATGTGTCCGCAATAAGCGTTTGGCAAACACGAACATACTCAATACTCATAAACTTAAAAAAAACAATTATATTCTTGTAACCATTCATCGTGCGGAAAGCACGGAAAAAGTAAATCTATTTAACATCATAAAATCGCTAAACACGCTGTCACAGGATAACACCCTAGTTTTTCCAATTCATCCGAGAACAAGAAAAGCAATTGAAGAAAACAAAATAGTCATCGACAAAAACATAAAATTAATTGAACCGCAGCCATATCTAAATTTTATTGAACTGCTTTCAAACTGCAGATTGTGTATTACCGACAGCGGAGGCATTCAGGAAGAGGCTATCGTTTTTAATATCCCATGCATCATTCCACGCGACAGAACAGAATGGATGCGTCTTGTCGATGCAGGAAAAAACAGTCTTGCAGGAACAAACACAGAAAGCATTGTTGAGAAGACGAGAACATTATTGAAAACAGAAGTATACGAGCGCGTGCGAAGCATTAAAATACCATACGCCAACGGAGCATCTGAAAAAATAATAAATTATCTAAAAAACTATGATTCACAAAACCGTTGACGTCTCAAAAGACGCTGTTATCGGGGAAAACACAAACATCTGGCATCACTGTCATGTGCGTGAGTTTGCACACATCGGAACAAACTGTACGTTGGGTAAAAATGTGTACATCGACCATCACGTTTCCATCGGCAACAACGTCAAGATTCAAAATAACGTTTCCGTGTTTCATGGCGTCACTATTGAAGATAATGTCTTTGTTGGGCCGCATGTATGCTTTACAAACGATAAAATGCCGCGTGCAGTTAATCACGATGGAACTATAAAAACATCAAAAGACTGGACACCAGAAAAAACAGTAGTAAAAAAAGGTGCGAGCATCGGCGCGGCTGCTACTATTCTTCCTGTGACAATAGGAGAATGGGCAATGGTTGGCGCGGGCAGTGTTGTGACAAAAGACGTTCCTCCATACGGACTCGTTTTAGGAACACCTGCAAAGCTTGTTAGTTTTGTCTGTAAATGCGGAAAAAGACTTGAGAATATGTGTAATACCTGTAAACTATCGGCGGATGAGCTATGATTCCCATTGCAAAACCAATGGTCGGAGAGGAAGAAAAGAAAGCAGTCATGGCTGTTCTTGATTCAGGCATGCTTGTTCAGGGTCCTAAAGTAAAAGCGCTTGAAGAAAAGTTTGCTGCGTTTTGTGGAGTGAAACATGCAATCGCAGTGTCGAACGGAACGGCAGCGCTGCATTGCGCTCTCAAATCGATTGGTATAGTCCAAGGTGACGAAGTCATTACAACGCCATTTACATTTGTTGCAAGTGCAAATGCCATTCTGATGTGCGGCGCAGTTCCTGTGTTTGCTGACATCGACGAAAAAACATTCAACGTATCACCAGCAGAAGTTGAAAAGAAGATAACAAAAAAAACAAAAGCAATTCTTGCCGTTGATTTGTACGGATTGCCTGCTGATTACAATCAACTGAATGCAATTGCAAAAAAACACGGCATACGAGTAGTTGCAGATGCATGCCAGTCTATTGGTGCTGAATTGGATGGCAAAAAAACAGGTTCGCTTGCAGACGTTACTGCTTTTTCTCTGTATGCCACCAAAAACATCATGTGCGGTGAGGGCGGCATGCTCACAACAAATAATGACGCCATTGCTGATTTCGCAAGAAAATTTCGTCATCACGGACAGAAAGAACAGTATTCATACGAATTTCTCGGCTATAACTATCGCATGACAGATATGTCAGCAGCAATAGCGTTCTGCCAGCTTGAGAAAGTAAACAAAATCACAGAACAGCGAAATAAAAATGCAAGTATTTTGTCAAAGTTGCTTACTGGAACAGACATCACTCTCCCTTTTAATCCACAAAACGCAAAGCACGCATTCCATCAGTATACAATACGAGCAAACAATCGCGACGCTCTCCATGAACATCTCCATGCAGCAAGCATCGACAGTCGTATTTTTTACCCGCAGCCTTTGCATCGTGCGCATCATTTTACTTTCCTTGGTCACAAACTGGGAGATTTTCCAGCTGCTGAAAAAGCATGCGCTTCGGTTTTGAGTGTTCCAATTCATCCCCAAGTCACAAGAGAACAACTCCAGTTTATTGCAGAAAAGATAAAAAATGGAATTCAACATTGAAGTGGACGAAAAAGACAACGTCATTGGCATTCGCCCGAATAAAGACTTTGTTACAGGCAAACATATTCACCGTTCAAGTCACCTCTTGCTGTACAATTCAAAAGGCGAACTGCTTCTGCAAAAGCGTTCTCCAAATAAACATTGGTCGCCGAACAGGTGGAGTTTTTCAGTCAGTGGTACGGTCATGGATGAATCGTATGAAGAATGCCTGCATCGGGAAACCAAAGAGGAGCTTGGGATTGCAGTAGCAGCAACATTCTTGTGTAAATTTTTATTATCATACCAAAACGACAAGTCGTTTCATGCGGTTTATGTTGGTAAAAGCGACACACCCCTCACGCCCGACTGGACTGAAATGAGCGAAGTGCGCTGGATAACTGAATCACAAGTTATCGCTGAAGTTACAAAAAACCAAGATGCATTTGCGCCCGGTTTCGTCGAGTGTATAAGGAAAACCAACAATTTAAAAAACAAATGAAAATTCTGTCGTCATGCACAACGCCCACGACCTTACAACAGGCAACATTCCCTCTCTCATTCGTAAACTAGCAATCCCAGCAAGCATCGGCTTTTTCTTTCACACCATGTTCAATGTTGTTGATACCTACTATGGCGGACTGGTTTCAACAGAAGCGCTTGCAGCTCTGAGCCTTTCCTTTCCTATTTTTTTTATCGTGATTGCGTTAAGCAGCGGCATTGGCACGGGTGCAACAGCTCTCATTTCAAACGCGTTAGGCGAAAAAAACAAAATCGAAGCGCGCGAATATGCGGGTCAGGCAATATCTTTTGGTATTATCGTCGGCATTATTCTTACGGTGATTGGTCTGCTTCTTTCGCCTTCTCTTTTTCGCCTTTTGGGTGCATCAGGAACATACTTAACCACTGCATTGGAATACATGAACGTCATTTTTTACGGCGCAATATTTTTCATCATCAACCAGATGTTGAATTCATCACTAAGTGCGATTGGTGACACCAAATCATTCCGGAATTTTCTTGTCGTCGGTTTTTTCCTCAATGTCATTCTCGACCCATGGTTTCTTTTTGGAGGTTATGGTTTACCAGCGATGGGATTTGCAGGTATCGCATGGGCGACCATTCTTATTCAGTTCATGGGGACAATATATCTTACAATTCGCTGTGTTCATGAAAATATTATTGGGAACGACTGGCGCCAGCGGTTAAAACCTAATCTCAGCTATTACAAAAAGATAGCATCTCAGGGATTTCCTGCAAGCTTGAATATGATGACGATTGCGATTGGAATTTTTGTCATTATTTATTTTGTCGGATGGTTTGGAAAGCATGCGGTCGCAGCATATGGCATCGGTACGAGAATAGAACAGATTGCGCTTCTTCCGATGATTGGGCTCAACATGGCAACGCTCGCGATAGCAGGCCAAAACAACGGCGCAAAAATGCATGAGCGTGTTGTCGAAACATGGAAGACAGCACTACGCTATGGTATAATGGTTGTCGCGTTCGGCTTTGTTGTTGTGTTCTTTGCAGCACCATTCTTGATGCGTTTGTTCAGCAACGATACAGAAGTCATTGAAATCGGCACAACCTACTTGCATTTTGCATCATTCATCTCGATTGCCTATGTGTTGATGTTTATCACGATTGCAGCATTGCAGGCGATGAAAAAGCCTTTGTTTGCAGTCTTTATCGGAGCATATCGTCAGATTATAGCTCCGGTCATCATTTTTTATCTCCTCGCATTAGTGCTTGGCTTCGGCTTGTCCGACATCTGGTGGGGCATTTTCATCGTCAATTGGAGTGCTGCTGTTATTACACTGTTGTATGGGAAAAGAGTAATGAATCTGTGAGAGCTCAAGTTAGTCAGATAATTCTCAAAAAATCCCAGTCCCCGTTTTTACCAGGAAGAAAAAAAGTTACGTTAAAAAACGTTACGTATTTTATCGCCTTCCTTCTGCTTCAACGACCACTAATAAAAACGTCAGAACCAACAAAAAAGAAAAATAATACACAACTAATTATTTGAAAATAATTTCTTTTGTAACCTCAACAAGTTCTTTGCATGTTTTTCTCAATTCATTAATCTTTGCATCCTCTTTTACTGAAATCTGTACTCCATAAGTATAATCTTCTCTCAGGTCTATTACGCTATTTTTATCTTCCATATCTTCATATTCCAATAATTCAATGAATTTTTCATCAAGCTGGATTTTGTTGTTTTCTTTGAGAAACCTCATGAGAGCAATGGTGCAGGTTTGGTTTGCAGATTCGTAACCGAATGCAGAAGCGATTGCCAGAAAACAATGATAAATACAGTAAAATCCGGCAGACATCGACCAATCGGAAAAGTTAATTTCTCTGAACTTGGTTATTCCATCAAGATTATGTTCTGCTTTTGCAAGATGCTTCTTCGCTTCTTCAATGTTTGGATTTTCTCTCAGCAAGCCTCTATGTTTTGGTCTTTTTCCTAGTTTATTGCATTCCTCGATTTCTTTTCTTGCTTTGTTCAAACACCATTCAACTTGTTTTGAGGCTTGTGACATGGGATTTCACCATCTCTGAGCGTTTTTCAGTATCTCGGCATATTTCTCCTGACCATAAAAGATAATTGCATTTTTGATGATATCAACAAAGGCTTTATCTTTGATTTTAATATTTTCCAACAGGTCATGATGAGTCAATTTGATGACGTGAAGTTTTTTAGGAAGTACTTCTTCTTTATTCTTCAAAACAGTGTTTACTTCTTTGACATCTTTATTTTTTAGCACTATCATTATATCAATATCATGGGCATGAGCATAGTCTTTCATAGTCGACCCAAAAAGCATAATAATTCTGTCTTTTTTGAACAGTTCTTTAAATTCTTCTTTCCATCGTTTGAACTGGTTTGCTTCATCTGCGAGCAAAAAAGCAACAAGCTGACTGACATAACTCTCATTGAAATTAAGTTTGTAGGTGATGGATTTTCCGATTGTTTTGCTTACGACTACATTTTCCTGAAGCAGTCGCTTAAAAATTTTCTGAGCTCCGACATGGCTTATGTTAAGTACTTTACTCATAGAATTGGAATTATAAAAAACAGTGTAATCTTTGAACAAAAGCAGGACTGTTTCTCGTTCTTTTTTCGTTAAAGTGGTCATGGTAACGTGAAGTTACTACATAGAAACCATTAGTTACTATATAAACTTTTTGCTTGGGAGGTGAAGCCATCTGGTGAGGCATTTGCGAGAAAAATTATTTCTGGACTGATGTGAAACCTAAACCAGATTAGCCTTTCTTAAGATCAAGATTTTCTCTCACTTTGTCATAATACTTATGGTCTCCGAGATGAAACTCAATGTAAATTGAATTCCTGACTTTTACAAAGAGTATTCTGTACTCTGTATTTCCGATGCTGAAAGGATAACGAAATGTAAGAAGTTCGCTTATTGTCCATTCTTTGTACGGTTTCCTTGAACTGTCAGAAATATGCCACTGAAGTTTCACCAATGGATTTATAGTATATTTCTGAGCATGCTCAAGAACTACCCGTGAAATATATGGAACGACGAATGTGACAACTGGTAGTTCTTGACACAATAAAAATAGGCTGAAACTTATTTTTGACAACATTTTCAACCCAATTGTAAATCTTTTCTGCTTTTGTATCGGTGAGTATACCAATAATCTGGTCAAAGTTATTTCCTAAAAATTCTACTTTATAATCCTGCGAAATTATTTGTTCAATTTTGTTTTTGAAATTATCTGAACTAACCATCTGCAAGACCTCTTGTAATCGAATGAGTTATATCATATAAAAATTGCTGGGCAGAGTAATGACGAATATTTTTATAATAACCTGCTTGTGTGTAGAAAAACCTTTTGATATACGACTTCTTCCTTTGATTGGTTATCACGCTCGGAACAATCTCTTTGATGTAACCTAAAATATCTTTATATGTTCTAAAACTATTGATTTTCTTATCTAATTGAAACGTATCCAGAATCTCTCCAGTTCTAAAATATTCAGTGTAAAGAATGAGAAAGCGTACATCTTTGTGATACTTGTTCTTCTGGTTAAAAAGTGTAGGAACTGCTTCATTCACAACCTGCCAGTAATCTGAAATTGTAACTTTAAGTGGTTTCAGTGGTAGAATATTCTTCGCTACACAACTTTTTGCTATTGAATGATAAAATAAAGAATACAAATCGTTAAAGTCAATGACCATTACTTTGGCTTTTTTATTGTCTACCTCTATTTCTTTTTTTGACCGTGTGATAGCAAATACATCAATATCATTATATGTTTCTTTATACATAAATGAACCTGTAATAAAACAGTATTTCACTGGAATTTCATCGAGCAGAGCTTGTGCCTGTTTGATTCTTTCCTCAATTATTTTTACGTTGTGAGGATTGTATATTATCATGATATTACTTATTTTATACTAATATTTAAATATTAGCCTAATTTATAATAAATATATGAAAAAAGTAATACAATTGTAAAAAAGTATTGGGAAAATTAGGCTAAATTTTATGTCAAAATAATTCTCCAGTACTCCCAGTCCCTGCCGCTACGAAAGGAAGAAAAAAATTAAAGATTTTAAAGTTTTTTTTCCGCCTTCCTTCTGCTTCAACGACAACTCCTAAAAGTGTGCGGACAAAGTATAAAAAGAAGTATCCCTCAAAGCTAAACACAAAGGTTCCATGACAAATGTTTTCGAGATAAAAGATGTGTCGGGCAGAATAATTCATATGACTTCTGAGCGATGGAAACATATTCTTAAGCACCCTGAAATGCAGCAGAGGATGCAACACATCATTGATGTCCTAACCAAGCCGCAGAAAATAATTAACGTAAAGACTGATGTGAAATTTTATTATGGCTATGACAAGCATCGAAAGTCACCAGCAAAATACCTTCGCGTTATAGTAAAATACTTAAATTGCAAAGGTTACATAATCACATCATACTTCGTTGAGAACTTATGAAAGGGGAACTGTATGTTTACTATGATGAAGAAGGGGATTTTTTAGAATTAAATATAGGCAACTATACCGAAGGGTATTTTAGAGACGTAGGTGAAGGTGTTTCAGAGCGTATTGATGAAAAAACAGGAAAGGTCACGGGTATTGCAATACTTGGGTTTAAAGAAAGAACACGTGGCATGAGCGATGTGAGAGTAAAACTTCCATTTAAACTTGAGCTTATCGCGTAATCATAGTCAATATTCATTTTTCCAAACTAAATCAAAACAAAAAACTAAATAATAACCATCGGCGTTTTCTCATCTTTCTCGTCATCAAAGCTCGTCACAATCGCTTCTGTCGTTAAAAACAACGCCGCAATCGAAGCTGCATTCTGCAGTGCAGTGCGCACAACTTTTGTCGGATCGATGACACCTGCCTTGACAAGGTCTTCATAGACATCTTTCTTAGCATTATATCCTATATGTTCATCAGCGCCACGAAGTTTTGAAACGACTTCAGCGCTTTCCCTACCTGCATTCTTTGCTATCTGCCGCAATGGTTCTTCAAGTGCTCTGCGTACAATGCTTATACCGACATTCTGGTCATTGTCAAGCTTCAGCTCTTTAAGCGTTTCAATCGCTCTAAAAAGGGTAACGCCGCCACCGGTGACAACGCCTTCCTCGATAGCAGCTTTTGTTGCATTGAGCGCATCATCGATGCGTGTTTCTTTCTCCTTCATCTCAGTTTCAGTTGCTGCGCCTACTTTAACTACTGCAACACCGCCACCGAGCTTCGCAAGCCTTTTCTTCAGGTCACTTTTCTTGTAGTCTGTGTCTGCCAGCTTCACCTGTGACTCGAGCAAAGCTTTGCGCGCATCAATCTGCTTTTTGCTCCCCTTACCTTCAACAATTGTTGTATTCTCATTATCAACTTTGACTCTGCGGGCACTACCGAGCGCATCGACACTGTTTTCAAGCTTCATTCCTTTTGTTTCCGTGATTACTTTTGCGCCTGTCAGAAGTGCAATGTCTTCAAGCATTTCTTTCTGATCATCGCCAAAACCAGGTGATTTCACGGCACAGACTTTTATCGTCCCCCGAATCAAGTTCAATATCAGTGCTGCAAGTGCTTCTCCATCAAGATCATCTGCTATGATTAACAAAGAACGCCCTTCCTGCGCCACTTTCTCGAGAATCTGCACAATCTCTTTCATGTTGTTGATTTTTTTGTCCGTTATCAGGATGTACGGTTCATCGAGTTCACAGCTCATCTTTTCAGGATTCGTTGCCATGTACGGTGAAATAAAGCCGCGTTCAAACTGCATGCCTTCAACCACTTCGAGTGTGGTCTCGATGCTTTTGCCCTGCTCGACAGTAATAACACCTTCATTGCCAACTTTTTCCATGGCATCTGCAATGAGTTTCCCTATAACTTCGTCATTATTTGCGGAAATCGTTGCAACCTGCACAATTTTTTGTTTGTCATTGACAGGGGTACTTTTCTTCTTCAAGAATGCAATCACTTTCTCCGTTGCAGCTTCAATACCTCTCTTCACTTCAACGGGATTCGCGCCGGCAGTAATGTTTTTCAGTCCTTCAGTAATCATTGACTGTGCGAGCACTATTGCTGTTGTTGTTCCGTCGCCGGAATCGTCCTGTGTCTTTGTTGCGACTTCTTTCAGCAGCTTTGCGCCCACATTCTCAAATTTATCTTTCAGCTCAATCTCTTTTGCAATCGTCACGCCATCATTAACGACAAGGGGATGCATAGACTTGTCAAGCACTACATTCCTTCCTCTTGGGCCTAATGTCACCTTAACAGTATTTGCCAGCTTGTCAACACCGCGCAGCAGTGCAGCGCGTGCGTGCTCATCGAACATGATTTGTTTTGAAGTCATTTTATGCCACCTCGAACTTTGCTAAAATATCCTTGAATTCAACAAAAACATATTTTTCTCCGTCTTTCTCAAAATCTTCTGAGCTGTATCCACCATACAGAACACGATCGCCTTTCTTCAACGGAAGTTCTTTACCATCTTTAAATTGACCAACGGCAACAACTTCGCCTTCTTTTTTCTCTTCTTTTGCAGTATCAGGAATATACAAACCGCCTTTGGTTTTTTCTTCCTTTTTAGCAAGCTTGACGAGCACGCGCTCTCCTAATGGTTTCAGATTCATAGTTCCACCCTCAATTTGGAGCAGAAGTCCCCTCATATTTAAAGTTTATCATTTAAAATAAAAAAAAGTAATATAAACTCAATTCAATTCGACACCAAAAGGAATGTTTAAATAGTTTGCAGCTCTCCTGCTCTCATGGTTCAGGAAATAATCATTCGTAATGTCCAAAAGCCACGTGAGCAGAATGTTTATCACGATATTGAATGGTTGTGTGACAGTCTTGGGTTTATGACGGGCAGAGATACCGAGCGTATTATGTCCCAACTCATCCGACAATTACTTCAGGAAGTAGGAAATGACGGCTCTGCGTCGACGGTTGAATTAGCAGATAGGTTAGGCATTGCGCCGCAACGCGTCAACTATCATTTGCGTGGCTTGACAGATTCTGGCTTCATCTATCGTGAACGAAAGCTTATCTTCCTGCGCGAAGGGAGCGTCAAAGCAGCGATTGAAGAGCTGCGTCAGGATGCTAACAGAATTTTTGATAGATTAGCTGTCATTGGAGAGGAAATTGATACAGCAGTTGGACTGAAGAGTAGATAATTTTTTAAAATTCTACTCTCTCTTTACTCCACAATAACCTGCAATCTTTTCTGATCAACAGGTTCGATAGTTACTTTCTGACCTTTTCGCAACTTCATAAAATCAACAAGCGCTTTGGGTATTTTTACATCTAAAGCATTGCCGCTCGTGCCAATCGTCGTCTTTCCTCCAAGACCCCATATCCCTTTCTCTTTTGCAGCTGCTTCAATAGCTTGAAATGTCGTCCCTTCATACAGTTTCTGGCCACAATTATCACATACGAGCGCTTCAAAATTTCCAAGAGGTATACCAAGTAACATGTACGGAATTTTTTTACGGTGCATCGTTCCTTTACATTCATCACATTTATCCATAGTAAAGTAAAATTATAATGTTTTTTATCTTTCTTTCGACTTTGTGTTTCTTGTGGCATGAGTGGTCATTGGAGCAAAAGGAAGGCGAAAAAATAAACGTTTAATTTTTTCCTTCCTTTCGTAACAGCACCATCGGCAACAATTCTGACCTCAAAAGTACTTATCTTTGTTTTACTCTTATCTTTCCGATATTTCCCCAAAACACTTATAAACAAGCCATTCTCCTCATATAAAATGCGTGTAGCAATCCTTTATTCCGGTGGGAAAGACAGCACCTATGCACTTCAGTACGCAAAAGAACGTGGCTGGGATGTTCGCTATCTTATCAGCGTCAAGCCAACCCGAAAAGACTGCTTTTTGTTCCACTATGCAACGGTTGAACACACCCCAACAATAGCACAGATGCTCAACATTCCTCACCATCTTTTAAGTTGTGATGTTGCTGACCCAACGAAAGAGGCAGATATTGTAAAGACTGCTGTCCAAAGCTTGCAAGTAACAAATCCTGTTGATGCGGTTATGCTCGGCGGTACAGGCTTACAGGAAACGCAGATTAAAAGTATCCAGAAAGCACTTTTGCCGATGAAAATAGAAGTGTTCGCGGCACATGCGGGTTTGGAGCATGCTGATGTAATGGAAGCAATGACCTCAAAGGGTTACGAATTTATCATCACGCAGGTTGCATCAGACGGCTTATTGCCGTGGTTGGGAGAAAAAATCACAAGAACTAATTTATCGAAGCTTATCGATGATTCACTTCGCTTTGGTTTTCATTCGGGCGGAGAAGGCGGCTATTACGACAGTCTCGTCGTAAACTGTCCTTTGTTTGCGAAAAGATTGGAGATTGATAGTATGCAAAAAGTCATTGATGACAAATACTGCGGACATGTTATAATAAACAATCTTCATCTCGTTGAAAAAGAAATTGAACAGCAGAACATTTAAAAGCTATTTTTAATTCAAATCAATTATGGATTATCGCCTCATCGGCATTTCATTAACCGCACTTCTTTCGCTTGCTGATTTTCTGTCTGAAGGACGTTTTCTTCGCAGCCAGTTCAAGCAGCGCCTTGTTTCATTTGCTGCAGGTGTTTCAGTTGCGTACATCTTCTTGCATCTCTTTCCACAAATCTATTTCTCTTTGTTCAGCTCAAACCTTTCAATCAAAAACGTAACGTTTTTTTCAATGCTCATCGGTTTTGTTTCGTATCATCTGATTGAAAAATGGATTTATCATCATGCCAAAAGAGACGAAATTGTTGCAGAAATCGAACAGCAGCACGTCTTAACTCTTTTTTTCTACCATTTTGTTATCGGCATCGTTTTTATATCTCTCTTGAAAAACAACCGTGTTGATGGTCTCCTCTATTTTATTCCCATCTCCCTCCACGTTCTCATCAATGCATTGCCCCATAGTCATCGCTTTGAGAAAAAATCAGTAAGAGCTTTTTTTGTTTCTGCGCCAATATTAGGAGCAATTCTTGCCAGCCTCGTTACCATTCCTGAAGTGCTTGATTTGATGCTTCTTGGCATGATTGCAGGCATTCTTCTCTTTGTCGAAGCGCGCGAAATTGCGCCATCAAAACGTTCGGAAAGCATCAGCTTTTTTCTTTTAGGGGTAATTACTTTTGTCATTGTAATAATCACAATGAGGTTCTATGTGGGTTAATAATCTCGATCCCGTAATGTTCAATATTGGCCCTCTTGAAATACGCTATTATGGTCTTGTGTACCTGCTGGCAGCATTGTTTGGATACCTGATGCTCATTCACGCCCAGAAAAAAAACAAGATTAACCTCACAAAAAATGACATTTCTGACTTTGTGAGCTGGCTTGTTGCGGGCGTTCTTATTGGCTCACGTCTGTTTTACATTGTTTTCTACAACCCATTGTTTTATCTTGAAAATCCATTGAAAATTATTGCAGTCTGGGAAGGGGGCATGAGCTTTCATGGCGGCTTCGTCGGTATCATTGTTGCAGCTTATATCTTCTGCAAAAAAAAGAACCAATCATTTTTTCATCTCGCAGATATCCTTTCAGCTCCATTAATGTTTGCGCTCGCGCTTGGCAGGGGTGCGAACTTCATCAATGGTGAATTGTGGGGAAAGCCAAGTAATCTGCCGTGGTGTGTGGTTTTTCCTGCCGCAGACAACCTTTGCAGGCATCCTTATCAGCTCTACGAGGGTATAAAACGTTTTGCACTGGCAGGATGGTTATTTTACTTAAGCAAAGGAGTTCATCCAACCGGTTTTATTTTCTGGAATCTCGTCTTTTTTGAGGGTTTGGGAAGGTTTGCGCTTGACTTTCTCAACGATGAATTTACGGTTCTTCTATTGACACCAGGCCAATGGATGAGTTTGGCGATGATTATGGTGAGTGGATGGTTTTTGTATAAACATTTCAACCAAAAACAGGAGTAAAGAATGCTATTCCAACGTTTCGTTCAGAGTAGTCGTGGAAGCAGAAGGAAGGCAAAAAAAAAGTTTAAAATGTTTTTTTCTTCATTTCGTAACCCTCGCCTTTTCTGCACAAACTATTTAAAAGCACGTCAAATCTGAGCTACAATGCTCACAATCGAAGAACTTTCTGTATTTTGTAAGAAAAAAGGCATCGTTTTTCCAACCGCAGAAATCTACGGCGGCTTGTCCGGCTTTTTTGATTACGGTCCAATCGGCGTTGAACTAAAAAACAATATCAAGCAACACTGGTGGCGCCGTTTTGTGAAGCAACGAGAGGATGTTGTTGGCATTGACGGTGCAATCATCACTAACCCTAAAGTGTGGCAAGCCTCTGGTCATGTTGAATGTTTTGAAGATATTCTTGTTGAAGATACCAAAACAAAAGAGCGTTATCGTGCAGACCAGTTAGTTGAAGATGCACTGAAAATAAGAGCTGATAGTTTAAACGCTGAAGATTTATGGAAACTCATTGAAGAGAATAAAATAGACTCACCAAAAGGCAATCCTCTCTCAAAGCCGCGGCAATTCAATTTAATGTTTCGAACACATGTCGGTCCTGCAGAAAGCGATACATCAACTTCGTATTTACGGCCTGAAACTGCACAATTAATATTTACCAATTTCAAATTAGTGCAGGAAACTGCACGCATGAAGCTGCCCTTCGGCATTGCGCAGATTGGAAAAGCTTTTCGCAATGAGATTTCGCCACGAGATTTCCTGTTCCGTTCACGCGAGTTTGAGCAGATGGAGATTGAATATTTTTTTGACGGTGAAAAAGAGTCTGCTCCAAAAGCCGAAGCAACATTCCTATTTTTATCACGCGAAGCACAGAAAAAATCACAAAAAGCATCTCAAATATCCGTATCTCAATTAAAACGATTGAGTAAATTACATGCCTACTGGCTTGTCCAAGCGTATCAATGGTATGTTGATATTGGTATCAACTCCAAAAAACTGCGCATTCGTGAGCATACAGAGGATGAATTAAGCCATTATGCGTCTGCGACATTTGATATTGAATACGAATTTCCTATTGGGTGGAAAGAAATCCACGGCAGTGCGCATCGTGGCACGTTTGATTTATCTCAGCATGAAAAATCTGCGAAAGTTCAGCTCCGTTCATTTGATGAGGAATCTAAAACGAACATCTTACCTACAGTCATCGAGCCATCATGGGGCGTTGACAGAGCATTATTAGCTGTTTTATGTGACGCATTCGATGACGACAAGAAGCGCGGTAACATTGTATTGAAAATTCATCCATCGATTGCTCCCATTCAGGTCGGCGTTTTTCCATTGGTGAAGAACAAGCCCGACGTAGTGAAAGTTGCACAAAAAGTTGCTGAAAAGTTGCGCATGTTTACCCTACAATACGATGAAAGCGGTTCTATCGGCAGACGTTATGCACGTGCAGATGAGCTCGGTATCCCTTTATGTGTGACGATTGACTTTCAATCACTCGACGACAATGCAGTCACCATCAGAAACAGGGATACGACAGAACAGGTGCGCGTGAAGATTGATGATTTGCAGGAAAAAATAACAAGCATTTTTGAGAAATGGAAAGCGTAATTATTTTTTTCTTTTTATAATCCATATGTTTTAAAGCAACAATGCATTATTAACTCCAATGCACAGTAATTCAACAAAGAAAATACTATTTACGTTCCTCAAACCACCATCTTTAAATATAAATTCTTCTTATTTGATGTGAGACTTATGAAAAAAAAGGTGAATGAGTTATTGATGTTTATAGTACTCTGTTCTTTTACGATAGTAATCGCTATTGTCCTCTTGGTCGTGCAGCTCAATCTCAGAGGACAAGCAACATTACCTTTTGAAAGTGTCATCTGTACTGAACAGACCTGCACACAAGAACCAGTCAAGCTTTCCTGTATCCAAACAAATAATATCAACGGATGTGATGCTCATGAATGAGCGCAGTGACATTTTCATCGCTCTTTTGCTCATTGGTATCTTTGTAGTCATTGCATTACCATCGGCATACGTCATTCAGGGCACACTTACCGGGTTATCTATATCGGAAACAATGATGCAGTATGCGCCTGATGTTCCAATACTTCTTGGTGCAGCGATGCTTGTTTTATTAGTGATGACAATTATTTATCGTTTCTCAGGTGTTGAAGAAGGCCATCTTAAATTTGTACAAGTTGCAGAGCGAAACGAAAAGATGAACGAAGCGCCACTGAAACCTATGAAGCATTCAGCTAAAAGAGTAAAGCAGGTAAAAGTGCAGGTCAATAAACCGAAAAAATCATTTGAGAAAATCAAGTCTGTTGTCAAAGTACAGGAAGAACAAAAAGAACTTCCATTGCCACCGCAGATGCTCAGTAATTTCATAAAAACATCGTTAAAGAACGGCGCGTCATCTGATGATATACAGCGCGTCCTGTTGAGCAAAGGCTGGCCTCGTAATCAGGTCGCAAACATTGTGTCAAAAATAAAGAAGTCAAAGAAAGTTGAAGCGGTCTCTTACGACCACGAGCTGCCAATGATTGAGAAAGAATTGCAGAAGCTGAGTCAGGTAAAACGATTATAATCAACACATTTTTAGTACAGAACTACTCATATCTCAACGCATCGGTCGCATTGAGCCGAGCCGCTTGCCGCGCAGGTAAGTATCCTGAAACAGCTCCGAGCATAAACGCAAATAAAATACACCCAACAACAAGCACAGCAGGAAACGCCGGCTGCAACGATGCAAAACCTGAAGCAGCTGCAAACGCGCCACCGGCTGAAGCGATACCATAGCCCAGCACGACGCCAAGAATTCCTCCCAGCGTACTCAGTAACCCAGCTTCAACCACAAAGACGAGAAGAATGTCCCTGTTTTGCGCTCCGATTGCTTTCATCACTCCGATTTCCCGTGTCCTTTCCAATACTGCTGTGTACATTGTATTCATGATGTTCACCGAAGCAACAACAATTGACACAAGCGCAATTAGAACCAACACTCCATTAATCACGATGATGACACTTCCAAATGTTTGTAATACATCCGCAAAAGTCTGAACAAAAAAATCTTCTTTTCCTTTCTCCTGATTCTTGAACTTTCTTAATTTGTCCTGAACACGCTCTGCTAATTCATCCGCCGGAACGCCTTTATGTGCCTGAAGAATGACGTACCCAAATGTGTTCACTGAAAAGATTGTTTCCATGGTCTTATAATTTACGTACACGTTTGCATCGTCTGAAGGGTTTCCAATTTCATCATAAAATCCGACAACTTCGACAGTCCTGCCGTTGACTGAGAGTTTATCTCCAATGTCAAGCGCTCGAGAAAATATTTTATTCTCAACTAAATAATTGTATCCAAGCACTACTTTGTCGAGCTCATTTTCTTTCAATGAACGTCCTTTGAACAGTTTTACCAGTAATGCATTCTCTACAAAACGCTGTTTTGACATATCTAACCCAAGAACAAACGTCTGCTTCTTTTGCTTTTTAAACGTAATTTCTCCTGCTTTGATGTAAATCCCACTTGCATCTTTGACACCATTGATTTTGCTTATAAAATCCACATCATTCTCAACAACGAAAAAATTACCGTCAGTGCCTGGTGCGCCAATGCCCTTTGCTGTAAGAAAGAGCTTGTCCGCGCCTGCCTCCTCTGCCAACTGCACGACATAATTCTGGATACCTATACCAAAACTGAGCAGTGCAAAAATTGCAGTTATACCAACTAAAACAGAGAGCACCGTAAGCCAGCTGCGCAACTTTCGGTGAATCACGTGCTGTACGGAATAAATGATGATTGCTGGGTTCATGTGCGCAGCGCCTCCACAGGTTGCATCCGCGAGGCTTGTACTGCAGGCAATAATCCAGATAGTGTTCCGAGAACAAAAGAGAAGAGGAGCGCTCCTAAAATAAGAGTCCAGCTCACCTGTGCTTGAATCAATTCTGTTCCTAACACCAGCCGTCCGAAAGCTGCCAATCCGTACGCCATTATTAAACCAAGCACAATGCCAATAATGCCTCCCGCCGCGCCCAGCAGTCCAGACTCAAGAAAAAACAGCGTGAATATCGTTGAATTTTTGGCGCCGACTGATTTCATAATTCCAATCTGTCGTGTTCGCTCAACAACGCTGGTGTACATTGTATTCATGATGCCGATACCACCAACAAAAAGTGAGATTGCAGCAATGATGCTCACAAAAAGTTGGACAGCAAATAATGTTGAATCCAGACTTTCGAGAATGGATTGTGGACTTTCTACAGTAAAATCTTCCTCACCCTCTTTGACATCTCGTTCTTTACGCAGCAATTGTTCAATATCCTCTTTGAGTCGTGGGATGTCATCAGCATTTTTTGCTTTTACCGCAATAGTATCAGCTGTCTTCGTATGTCCAAAAATATCATCCATCACGTCTTCATTAAGAAATGCGCTCTGGTCAAAAATGAAGCTTCCTTTCTCCTCAAGTATGCCTGCGACTTCAAACACTTCATTCTTGATTAAAACTCTGGTGCCAACAACCACGCGCTTGCCAAATTGCTCATCAGAAGCAAAATCACTCCCAAGCAAGACTCTCCTATCATCATTCTCTGTAAGCAGTCGTCCTTGAGCTGCCTGCAGGTTTACCATACGCTCAAAAATTTTTCTGTTTTCACCGACGGGAACTGAGCCGACGATGACTATCTGCTGCTGGTCATTGAATTCCATTGCTGCGCTTTCAATCTGACGATTAAAAGCAACATCCACTCCTCGAACACGCTCAATCTTTTTTGCCAAGTCGTCATCAAGAGGTTTGCTTACCGCTTGTCCCGGGGGACCTGCAAATGCGATACCTGCTGCCTGCACGGTCAAGACATCACTTCCTAAGAAACCGAACTGGGAAGTTATTGCTGTCCGTAATCCTTCTCCAAGACCTATGAGTGCAACGACCGAGGCGATGCCAATAAATATGCCAAGCATGGTGAGCCATGAACGCAGTTTGCGTGACTTAAGACTGTTCAGGGCAAATAGAAAATAATCTTTATTCATTGTCGGCGCTTTCTTCTCTTATACAGCCAATATCCGCCATATCCAATGCCGCCAATCACTGCAATCGTCACAACAAATTTCATCAACACAAAAATGATAGTTAATACCAATCCACTGCTTCCCGTTCGAAACTGCACCGACACAGTCTGTGTGAACATCTTGTTGGTGACATCGCGATAGGTTAGTGTCACCGGTAGTTCAATGTTGCTGTCGTAAGAACGCAATCTCATCGCAAAATCAACAGTTTCAAAATCATCGCTGTCGATATTGCCGACATAAATCTCAGGTGAAGACACCATTTCGTAATCATCACTGCTCTTGAGTATTGCACTCACTAATTTGAGGTCGGTTAATCCCCGATTGACTATTTTCAGTGTGACGGTCCCTTGTCGATTTTCTGCATTGATTGTGGTCTGGTCAACGGTGAGTAACAGGTCGGGCTTCGAGGTTATTTTCAGTCCAATAAAATCCTCTTTTTCAAAACTTTTTCCCTGCTCATCGACATACGTTATTTTTAATGGAATTTTGTACAAACCGCCATCTGCATCAGGTAGCGCAGTGACTTCAAAAGTAACAACTCGTTGTGTGTTTGAATTAATCTGGTACACATATTCTTCTGCAGTCGACTGTGTAGGCACAAATGGGACGCTTGCGGACAAGTTTAATTTCACATTGATATTCCGCAGCAATGAATCGGCGTTATTTGAAAGTGTAAGCTTCAGTTTAAAATCTTCTCCGGGCGAGACAAGCTCAGGTTCTGTATGAATTCCACGCACAACAAGTTCAACATCTCGGGTTTGGATGTCTACTGGAAAATCTTTATAAATCCGAACAAAGGTTCCATAGGTAACGCGCACATCAACAAGTTCTTCTTTTTCCACTGCATTTTCGTCTACTTTTAATTTAAACTCAACAATAAGAGCATCCGAACCACTTAATCCTGCGCGTAATTTGCCTATATTGATGACATTTTTGCTGTCATAAATGCTCAATGGGTAAGAAGGGAGCAACTCGACGAGTACATCGTCTGTGGTTGCTGTGCCGTTGTTCTGTATCTGAAATTTCAACGTAACTATCTCACCCGGTTCGACCGGATCAGGCTCTTGATTTAACAGGTTCACCACAAGATAAGGTGAGTTTATTTGAAGACCATACTGAGCAGCTTGCTTCGCTGATGCTGCAAACACAGCTGACGCAAGCAAAAGAACAACACAAAACCATCCTATTATTTTTTTCATCTCAACCTCTTGTCTTTCACAACTTGTCCGTCTTTTAACTCAATCACGCGCTGTGCATGCTTCACCAAATCAACGTCATGCGTCACCATGATGATAGTTTTGCCTTTGGCGTGCAGCTCAGCAAGCATCATCATAATGCTTTTGCCTGTCGTGCTGTCAAGATTACCGGTGGGCTCATCTGCCAAAATGACGTCTGGTTCATTCGCAAGCGCACGCGCAATCGCAACGCGTTGCTGTTCGCCACCGCTCAGTTTGGTGGGCAAATGATGGATACGATGTCCCAAACCAACCTGTTGGAGTAAAGCATGAGCTCTTTTTAATCTTTCTGATGCAACAACGCCGTAAAACATCATCGGCAATTCTACATTTTGTGTTGCAGTGAGGCTCGGAATCAAATTGAACTGCTGAAACACAAATCCGATGGTTTTCCCTCGTAACTGTGCAAGCTGGCTTTCACTCATCTTTCCTATGTCCTCACCATTGAGAAAGATATTCCCTTTACTCGGAACGTCTAATGCTCCAACAAGGTTCATCATCGTGCTTTTTCCGGAACCGCTCGGACCAAGAATGGCAACATGTTCGCCCTTTTTTATTGCTACATTTACATTTTTTGTCGCACATACTTCAGTATCACCAAGCTTGTATATCTTCCAGACATTCTTCAGCTCAATAATCACCTTTTCCATAGATGGATTGAGAGCAGCGAACATTTATATATCTTCAGTGCTCCGACGACGTCATGAACATCAATGAAATACAGCCGCGTATGGGAAACATCGAGCTTACAGCAACTGTTGTTGAAAAAGCAGATGTCCGCACCTTTGAGAAATTTGGTAAACAAGGGCGTGTCTGCAATGCGACACTTCAGGATGACACTGGAAAAGTATCATTAACATTATGGAATGATGACGTTGATAAAGTGAACACAGGTGACACTGTCAAAATCACCAACGGCTGGGCAAACGAGTATCAAGGTGAAGTCCAATTAAGCACCGGAAAATTTGGAACGCTTGAAGTGCAGAAAGGAGCAAAAGCTGAAACAAAATCGGAAAAAAAAGTCAAGAAGAAAGAAAGTTCTTTGCCTGATGATGAAGCGCCGATGAAAGATGAAGAAAAAGTGGATTGGGATTAGATTACCAATAATTTTTAATGCCGCAGGTTGCCCAGTCACCGCTGTTACTTCAGGAAGGAAAAAAAAGTTACGTAAAAAACGCTTTTTTTCGCTTTCCTTCCGCTTCAACAACGACCATGAACAAATGCAGTACGTTTGCAACACACTGAAGTTGATATTATTAGCTCACCACAACTCTTATAAACGTCGAACTAGTTTTCGTATTTCTCTGGGGCGGTAGCTACAGCCTGGGAGAGCACTCGGCTGAAGACCGAGTTGTCATGGGTTCAAATCCCATCCGCCCCACTTTTGTTCAACATTTTTTCTCAAATACGTAATGCAAACACTCCCTTTCCTTCGACATCCGATTCTTCAACAATAACGTCCATGGTAAAAGTTCTAAACCAAATTCCCCATAATGTTCGACGCAATGATGTTGAACATCAACATAACACTCAAACAAATCACAACATACAAAAGCGTCGCATTCATTGTATATCTTCCAATCAAAAATCGT
>Ga0209542_10006811_pt1 | contig 22064 bp, 20 predicted proteins | sample RifCSPhighO2_01_FD_184028 | JGI IMG/M metagenome (GOLD analysis project Ga0209542, IMG submission 184028) | Soil microbial communities from Rifle, Colorado - Rifle CSP2_plank highO2_0.1 (SPAdes) (version 2) | ecosystem: Environmental > Terrestrial > Deep subsurface > Rock core/Sediment ... | reverse complement strand
TTGAGTGTGCCAAATTCGTTGCACACTCAATTTATAATCAAAATGGTTAGAAAAAATTTACGGAGGGAGCAAGGCAATTCCCCTACAGACTAAAGTTTGTAAGAGTATCCTTGCCTATGATAATGAATTTACTCGTTACAGGCGGAGCTGGATTTATAGGAAGTAATTTTATCAGGCATATTCTTAATAAATATGATTACAAGATAACAAATTTGGATAAATTAACTTACGCAGGCAATCTTGATAATTTAAGAGATATAGAAAAAAATGAAAATTATATTTTCATAAAAGGAGATATCTGCAATAAGGAATTAGTTGAAAAATTAATGAAAAATCAGGATATTGTTGTGCATTTTGCAGCTGAGACACATGTGGATAGGAGCATTAAGGATCCTTCTGAATTTATCGAGACAGATGTAAAGGGAACATTCATATTGTTAGAGGCAGCAAGAAAGAATAATATTAAGAAATTTATTCATATATCAACTGATGAAGTTTACGGCCAAATAGAAAAAGGCAGCTTTAAGGAAACAGACATCCTTAATCCAAGAAATCCTTATTCTGCATCAAAAGCAGGAGCAGACAGATTAGCTTATTCTTTCTACTGCACATATAATATGCCCGTTATAATAACAAGATCTTCAAATAATTATGGCCCGTATCAATATCCAGAGAAAGTAATGCCCTTATTCATAACAAATTTAATAGAGAATAAGAAAGTCCCATTATATGGAGATGGCTTAAATGTTAGGGACTGGATTTATGTTAGAGATAATGTTGAGGCAATTGATTTTATCATACATAATGGCAAATTAGGAGAGGTTTATAATATCGGGGGTGGAAATGAATTAACAAATTTAGAGATGACAGAGATAATATTAAAAGAAATGAATAAAGATGGGTCATATATTGAATTTGTTAAGGACAGATTAGGCCATGACAGGAGATATTCTCTAGACTGCAATAAAATTCATTCCCTTGGATGGAAGCCAAGATTTAACTTTAATAACGCAATAAAAGAGACAATTAACTGGTATAGGAATAATGAGTGGTGGTGGAAAAAGATTAAATCAGGAGAGTACAGAAAGTATTACGAAGAGTACTATGGTAAATAAAAAGAAAAAGATTGCGATATTTATCCCTGCTTACGAGCATACAAAAACACTTCCTTCTGTTTTAGATAGAATTCCAGATGAAATTAAAAAAAAAGTTGAAGAAATCTTTGTTATAGATGATGCAAGCTCTGACAACACACATCTTTTGGCTAAAGGTTACAAAATAGAGAAAAAATTAGATAAATTAAATGTTTATAAAAATGAAGAAAACAAAGGTTATGGTGGAAATCAAAAAAGAGCATATCAGTATGCAATAAAGAAAAATTATGACGTCGTTGTTATGCTTCATGGCGATGGTCAGTATGCTCCTGAGTTTTTACCACGAATATTAGAAGAATTAGAAAATACTAAAGCAGACCTGCTTTTCGGTTCAAGAATGCTTGGAAATCCATTAAAAGGAGGCATGCCTATTTACAAATTTCTTGGAAATAAATTTTTAACATTTATGGAAAATCTTATTTTAAGAACAAATATTTCAGAATTTCATTCAGGCTACAGGGCTTATAATGTTCATGCATTAAAAAAAATACCATTTCATCTTAACTCAGATGGCTTTAATTTTGATCCTGAAATAATAATCCAGTTTGCAAATAAAAAATTAAAGATAGCTGAGATATCAATCCCAACATATTATGGGGGAGAGATATCATATGTCAATGTTATTCAATATGGACTAAATGTATTAAAATCCTTATTAGAATATAGGCTATATAAATTAGGGATTATAAAGTCTAATAAATTTGGTTAAAAATGAACCTCCTCGCACTAAAGTGCGAGGTATCATATAATCAAGCAAAGGAAGTAACTTTCCTTTGTGGAACAAAATTCCAAGCGCCTTGTGATTGGGTGATGTAATTTTTGATTACATCGGAAGTAACATTGCCAACGCTTCGGAAGAACTTTCCTGGACTCCAGAAATGTCCTTTGCAAAAATGTCTTCGCAACCAAGGATGCTTGCGAAAAAGTTTATAGGAAGAAATTCCTTTAAACAATTGCAATGCTTTTGAAACGCTTATTGTTGGAGGAACTTCAACAAACAAGTGAATATGGTCGGGCATTACCTGAAGCTCATAAATTTCAAAATTGTATCGCTGGGCAATTTCTTTGAGAAATTGCTCGCAGTCCTTACGGACTAAATCAAACTTAAAAGGGTCTTTGACGTATTTTGGCTTCCAAACCAAATGATATGCATTTTGACCAACGCCGTGGTTAAAATTATTTAGACCTTTCATTTTCGTTGCCTCCGCGCAACGAAGAGGGTTCACACTAAACAAAGTTTGTTGAGTGTGCCAAATTCGTTGCACACTCAATTTATAATCAAAATGGTAGAAAAAATTTGTGGAGGAATAGGCTTACCTTTGCACTAAAGTGCAAGGTATCCTTTGAATGTAATGAAAAAAATACTTCTAATAAACCCGTCATGGAGGCAACATGCATATCTTAAGACAAAAGTAAAAGAAGCTACATTAAGCCAGCCAGTATTGAGTTTAGCTACAATAGCAGCTCCTTTATTACCAAAACATAAAGTTAAAATTTTAGATTTGGATTTATATGAAAATAATGATATCTTACAATCTGTATTAAACGAATTTAATCCAGATTATGTTGGTATAACAGGAACAACTCCTTTTTATAATGAGATGATAAATATAAGTGAGACAATAAAAAACTTTAATAAAAATATAACAGTTATTGTAGGGGGGGTACATGCGAATGCCCTCCCAGATGATTTTATAAATAAAGAATCAGTAGATATTATTGTTGTTGGAGAAGGAGATTTTATATTAAATGAAATTATTTCTAAAAAAATTAAAGATGTAAAGGGCGTAATTTGGAAACACAAAAATAAAATAATAAGGAATCCATCTCGTCCTTTTATTGAGGATCTAGATAAATTACCTTTTCCTGCATTAAATCTTTTTGAAATAGATAAATATAAGGGCTCACACCTAACTGGAAGAGCCCATCCAATAGCACCAATTGAAACAAGCAGGGGTTGTCCAAATAATTGTGTTTATTGTAATAAAAACATTTTTAAGAGAGTGTTTAGGGTAAAATCTCCAAAAAGAGTTGTCGATGAAATAGAATATATATTAAGTTTAGGCTATAAAGAATTGCATATAGCAGATGATGCATTCTCAACAGATATCCAAAGGGCAAAAGATATATGCGATGAAATAATAAATAGAAACTTAAAATTTCATTGGTCTTTATTTAATGGAATAAGGGTAGATAGACTTGATCTAGAATTATTAAAAAAATTAAAAAAATCAGGATGCTACCAAATAGCATTTGGAATAGAGTCAGGAAATCAAAAAATTTTAGATTTAATAAATAAAGGAACAACAATAATTCAAATAGAGAATGCAGTCAAGATGTCAAAAGAAGCAGGTATAGAAACATTCGGTTTTTTTATGTTTGGGCTGCCGGGTGAAACAGAAAAAACAATGCGAGATACGATTAATTTTGCAAAAAAATTAAATCTAGATATTGCAAAATTTGTCATAACCATCCCTTATCCGGGCACTGAACTTTATAATGACCTGAATAAAAAAGGATTGATAAAAAAAAAAGATTGGTCTAAATATTTTATGCATTCTAGCGACAGCAGGATATTTGAACATCCTAACCTTAAATGGGAAACCATTGAAAAATATTATAAAAAGTCATTTAGAGAGTATTATTTGAGACCGGCTTATATATATAAACGGCTTATAAGAAGCATAAAAAAAAAAGAAGTTTTAAAAGATATCAGAGCTTTCTTGAAAACAAAATGGTGAAATTAAGTAAATTATATCTAATTTTAATATTTTTCATCTCTGCTTTTATTAGATTTTTTGTTGGTTTTAAATATTATTTTCTTCATGGAGATCTCTTGATTTATTTAACATTAGCAAAAAATTTTCCATGTCATCTTTATTTCAATAAATCTTTCTATCTTTTTCATCCGCCTATGTATGCTTATATAATAGGCATATTCAATTTTTTTATCAATAATGATTATATAGCAGGAATATTGGTTTCTTTTTTTTTTTTTTTAGTATCATTCATAGTTCTAGTTAAATTATTTTTTTTATTAAAGAAAAGCATTTATTGGGTATGTGTTTTTATGTTATTTTTTACATTTAATCTAAGACTTTTTTTTTTTTCTACCCTCATCATGAGAGAGTTGATGGTATTTGCTTTATTCTGGTTAACAATTTTTTTTTTTATAAAAGGCCTGAAAAAATCTGATTTTAATTTTATATATTCCGGTATTTTTGGAGCTATGCTTGTTTTAACATCAGACCTAGCTGTTACTATACTCCCAATATTTATTTTAACTTTTCTTTTCTTTTATAATAAAAAAAAAATTGTTCCAGCATTATTTTCTTTTTTAAGTGCTTTAACAGCATATTTATTTTGGTTGTTATTAAAATTAAAAGTTTATTTAGGTAATATTTATTATCCAATTATGGATGGATTTATAGAAAATGTGAATAATTTTAATATATTCCAATTGTATAGTCCTGCTCTTTTTCCGTTGGTAAGCAGTTTCGCATCATATCATTCTTCTCCAACAATAACTCTTTTTTTAAAACATATAAGGTATTTTTTCACAGTATTATTGAACCTTATCCCGCCTTTTAACATTCCAATGATATCCCCTTCTCTTTTCGGTTTAAAAGAATATTTATTATTAATATTCATCTACATTCCAATTATATTTTTTATATCTTTGACAATTATAAAAACAATAATTAATTTAAAAAAATTTAAAATTTATAATAATGCGAGTTTATATTTTATTTTATTGAGTATAATATTACTGCTGCCTATAATGGAGATTGGCTCTGTTCCAAGACATTCGATTCAGGTTATTGCTGTTTTAATTTTTTTTATCACAGAAGGAATTTTTATATTTCTCAATAAACTAAAATTACTTAAAATAATGAAATATCTTCCATTAGTTATAATTTTATTACTATTTCTTTTACCTTTCTGGATAATTAATAACCCTTATCCAATTACATCATTAAAATCTGAAACAATAGGTTCAGATGCGGCTGATTATATAAATATATTAGATGGTGATGGAGTAATGGCGCTTAATGTGCCGATTGCATACCTCACAGATAAAAGGGAAATTCCGTTATATCCAAATCCTGAAAAATTAAATTTTTTTATTGAATTATACAATATAACATATATTGTTTTTAATTTTAATGAGGATGACCCTTATCTCCAGTTTCATAAAAGAACATTTGATTATATTTTTGAGCATCCAGAAAAATACAAATTATTAAAAACAATTGAAGAAAATTATAATAGGGATTATGATTTAGTTCCTCAAAATAATAAATTTTATGTTTTTTTAGTAAAATGAACCTCCCCACACCTAAAGTGTGAGGTATCCAGTTAATAAGAAGCTAAATGCTTCTGAATATAATGATTGAAAATGGTAGAGAGAGAAAAAATTATGGAGGAAAGAATCCCACTTCCACTACTAAAGTATTGTATATCTAGGTGAATGTGATGAAAATATTAATTACTGGTTCAAATGGTTTTTTAGGAAAAAAAATTATGGATATTCTATCTAAAAAGTTTGATGTGGTTGGAATTGATAGAGAAAGCGATATAACTAAAAAAGAAGCAATAAACAAGATAAAAGAAATAAAGCCCGATATAATTATCCATACTGCTGCTTATACAAATGTAGATAAATGCGAGATAGAACAAAATTTATGTTATGACATAAATGTCAATGGAACAAAAAATATTGTTGAAGCAGCTAAATTGATTAATGCTAAACTGATTCATATTTCTACTGATTTTGTTTTTGATGGAACAAAAGAAAACTATAATGAAAAGGATATTCCAAACCCCATTAACTATTACTCAAAAACAAAATATGACGCAGAGGAAATAATTAAAAAAAATCCAGACCACATAATATTAAGGTCTAGTGTCTTGTACGGTTATAATGACGAGAACGATAATCCTAATTTCTTTAAATGGGTTTTTGAAAATTTAAAAAATAATAAAAAGATAAGAGTTGTAAATGATCAGATAAATAATGCAACATTAATTGATGATATATGCTACGCTATAATAAAATTAATAAATCAAAAAGGAATCTTCAATGCTGTTGGCTCAGAGCCAATATCCAGATATGATTTTGCATTAAAAATAGCAGAGACATTTAATTTTAACAAAGATTTAATTGAAGAAATTACAAGCGAGGAATTAAATCAAAAAGCAATAAGGCCAAAAAATACTAGCTTAGATATTTCAAAAATAACTTCATTAGGAATTAAGATGTCTAGTATTGAAGAAGGATTATTAAAAATAAAAAGGCAGATAAAATGAAAGGTATAATATTAGCAGGCGGATTTGGAACAAGATTAAGGCCTATAACTCTTGTGACAAATAAGCATCTTCTCCCAATTTTTCAAAAACCAATGGTTTATTATCCAATAGAAACTTTAAAAGAAGCAGGAGTAACAGATATCTTGATAGTCACAGGCGGAGAAAACATAGGAGATTTTCTAAGATTATTGGGAAGCGGAAGAGATTTTGGGTGTAATTTCACATACAAATGCCAAGATGAAGCAGGAGGTATAGCGCAGGCTTTAGGATTGGCAAGAGATTTTATTGGAGAAGATAATTGCATTGTTATCCTTGGAGATAATATTATTGAGGATAATATCAAGGAAGAGGTTGATAATTTTGAAAAAGGCGCGAAGATATTCCTTAAGGAAGTTCCTGATCCGCATAGATTTGGAGTTCCTGAATTAAATGGAAATGAAGTAAGGTCTATTGAAGAAAAGCCTAAATATCCAAAATCAAACTATGCTGTTACAGGAATTTATATGTATGATAATTCTGTTTTTGATATTATAAGGGCATTAAGACCAAGTCATAGGGGAGAATTAGAGATAACAGATGTAAATAATGATTACATAAACAAAAATCAGATGAAAGCGTGTTTTTTAAAAGGCTATTGGACAGATGCAGGAACATTTGAATCGCTGCATAAGGCCTCTGTATTGGCAAGGGAAAAAGAAATTAAAAAGCAATAATCTTTAAAAATATCTTAATAATTATTGATTTTTATGAAAATCCTTATTGTAACGCATGACTTCAAGCACTATTCTGAATATAAAAGAAAAATGAGATGGGGCTGGTTTCCTTATTATTTTGATAAATTAGGCTATAAAGTAGAATATATCACAAAGCAAAGATGGTTGTATTACCCTTTAATATATCTGAGATTCAGGCCAGATATTGTCATTGGAATAGGAAAGACAGGAGCGTTAATTACAGCATTGCATCATAAATTATCTCAAAAATTGAAAATTTTTGAGGGGTTAGAAATTTCAAAGAAATTTCAAAGCAGGCCGAAAGCAAAGTTTGTTTTTGATTTAAATGACCATCCTGCTTTTTATAAAAATGACAAAAGGATAAGATTTTTGATAAGAAATCATGATATTCTAACAACATCAAGTTATTATTATTCTAAGAAATATAATTGTGAATGGATAATAAATGGTTCTAATTTCAATCCTTTAAAAGATAAAGTTGAATATGATATTATTTATATCGGGCAAACGCATTCGATCTATAATATTAAAAAAATAAAAGAAGAATGTGAAAAAAATAATATAAAATTAAAAATAATTTCAACAGTTCCTATAGGGGAAGTTCCCAAGCATATTGCAAAGTCAAAATTATGTTTATATTCAATCTCATGGGACGCCTCAGCAAAAATGACTGATTATGCTGCAATGGGAAAAGCAGTTGTAGCATTAAAGCCGAATTTAGCAGAAGAGATAGGTTATCCTGCTTATTACACAGACAATTTAATAAATGGAATAAAACTCCTTTTGAAAAACACTAAAAAGATTAAGCAATTAGAGAGTGAATCATTAGTTTGGTTTAAGGAACATTCAGGAACATGGAAAGAGCAGGCTGAAAAATATCTAGAAAAAATAAGATGATAGTTGAATTAACAAAAGAGTATGAAAAAAAATGGAATGATTATCTAAATAAAAATCTCAATTCAACTATCTTTCACACACTTGAATGGAAAGAATTAACAAAAAAAAATTATGGTTATGAACCATTATATTTCTTGTCTTTAGAAAGCAACCAGGTTAACGGCATTCTTCCATTGTTTCATATAAAAAACTTATTTAATAATAAAATATCTTCTAATCCATTTAGTTTTATTGCTCCCATATTATATGATAATGATGAAGCATTAAAACGTCTTATAAATCATTCCATAGAGTTTGCTAGAAAAGAGGGAGTAGATTTTTTAGAATTAAAATTTAAAGATGAATTAAAGAATAATGATTTTGGTCTTGTTGAAGGGGAACAAAAAGATCTCCTTCCAATACTCTATTTAAAAAGTATAGAAGAAATAAAAAATAATTATCATAAAAGACTTAGAAAGAATTTAAGAACAATAAAAAGAAATGTAGAAAAAAATGATATAGTGTTTGAATTTGTTGAGGATGAAGATTCTTTTAAACAATTTTATAATATTCTTTTAAAAGAAACTATAAAAAAACATAAATCTATATTTCACTCATATAATTTTTTTAACGAACTTTATAAAACCAATAAATTGTTTGTTGCGAAAAAAAATAAAAAAATTCTTGCAGGAATGTTTATGCTTATCCACAACAGAGAAGTTAAATATTTTTTGGCAGCATCAGATTTAAGATATAAAAGTTTAAGCTTATCAACAATACTTGTTGATAAAGCAATTGAGTGGGCTGTAAAAAATAATTTTAAAATATTTGATATGGGATTAAATTCACCATCTCAAGAAAGTTTATTAGGATTTAAAAAGAAATGGAACCCAAAAATCCATAATGTTTGTTATTATTATTACTTAATCAATAAAAAAAAAAAAATTAAACAATTTGATTTTGTGAATAGTTATAAAAAGACAAGAGAAATACTCAAATATATTCCTCCTACTTTAATTAAACCATTTTTACCTTTTATTATCAAACAATTTGGTTAAAATAAAATAAAAAATGAACCTCCTCGCACTAAAGTGCGAGGTATCCAGTTAAGGGAAAGAAGCTAAATGCTTCTGAAGATAATAACTTGGAATGTTATTATCTGGTAAACGCCAAGAGCCTTGGCTTGAGGCAATGTAATTTTGGATTACATCAAAAGAAACATTGCCAACAGAGCGAAAAAACTTGTCTCGACTCCAAAGTCTTGGCTGGTTATTCAAAAGATACGAGAAGGTTCTTCTCAAGATGCGAGAAGAAATTCCTTTAAACAACTGAATGGCTCTGCTAATGCAGATTGTTGGAGGAAGACCAATAAATAAATGTATGTGATCAGGATTTACCTGAAGCTCGTATATTTTAAATTCATATTTAAGTGCAATAAGTTTTATTGCACCTTCGCAAACATTTTTGAAATGTTTGTTTTTAAATAATGGCTTGGCTTTGTATGGTTTCCATACAAGGTGGTAAGCATTCTGTCCAATAGAATGCTTATAACAGTTTAAGTTTAATTTCATTTTCGTTGCCTCCGCGCAACGAGAGCTAACGCTAAACAAGATTCGTTGAGCGTGCCAAAATTCGTTGCACGCTCATTTTATGATTGAAAATGGTAGAAAAAATTTATGGAGGAAAGAATCCTACTCCCAACACTAAAGTGTTGGGTATCTAGAATGAGGTAATGTAATGAAAAAAATTCCATTAAATATGCCTTATTTTGGAGAAGAAGAGATAAAAGCAGCTACAGATTCAATTAAATCAACATGGGTTGTAGGAGATGGGCCAAAATGCAGGGAATTTGAAGCAGAGCTAGCTAAATATCTTAAAGTAAAGCATGCTTTTATTGTTACATCAGGAACAGCTGCTTTGGATTTAGCTGTTAAGACTGCTGGAATAAAAGGAGATATTATTGTTCCTAATTTTACATTTACAGCAACTGCATTAGCCGCAACATTAAACAATTGCAAACCTGTTTTAGTAGATGTCCAATTAGATACTATAAACATTGATCCAGAATTAATTAAAAAAAATATAAAAGATAATAGCAAAGCAATTATTCCAGTTGATTATGCCGGCCATCCATGCGATATAGATGAAATCAATCAAATTGCAAAAGAAAATAACTTAATAACAATACAAGATTCAGCTCAATCTATAGGAAGTGAATATAAAGATAAAAAAATTGGTTCTTTGATGGATTTAACTTGTTTTAGTTTTCATTCTACAAAAAATATAACTTCTGGAGAAGGAGGGGCAATAACAACAAATAATGATGAGTATGCTGAAAAAATAAAAATTATTAGAGAAAAAGGGACAGACAAGCATAAATATATAGGAACAAATAAGAAAGGGTATCAAGAAGCAATCTCAATTGGAAATTCTTATGTACAATCAGATATTTTGGCTGCTATAGTTCTAGAGCAATTAAAAAAATTAGATAAAATAAATGAGATGAGAAGAAAAAATGCAGAATACTTAAATAAAAATTTACAAGGAGTAGTTGAGATTCCAAAAATAAGGAGTTATGCGAAAACAAACTGGAGTTTATATTGCATTAGAGTTCCTAAGGAAAAAAGAGATTCTTTTATTAGTTTATTAAGTGAAAATGGAGTAGGAGCTAATGTTCATTATTGCCCTTTACATTTAAATAAATACTATAAAGAATTACTAAACCATAAAAAAGAAGACTTTCCAATATCTAATCAAATATTTGATACATTGATAAGGCTTCCGATGTATCCTCAACTGACAAAAGAAGAGTTAGATCATATTATTGAATCAGTTAAACAATTAAAATAAAGGTAAAATTAAAATGACCTCCTCTTGGGACTAAAGTCCCAAGTATCCAACTAGCAAGCTAAACCATGATGCTTAGCTTGTTGTAAAATATATTGTTCAGTATCGCTTAGTTGGTTATAGCCAACTGTTACTGCAGAACCTCCTCTGCTCCAGAGATGTCCTTGAGGATATCTCAAGCGGGCTTTAGGATGGTTTTTGAAGAAGAGATAAGCTGAACAGCCTTTAAGAAGCTGCATAACTTTTACATCGCTCATTCCTTTTGGAAGCGTGGCGATTAAATGCTGATGGTCAGGCATAACCTTAATTATGCGCAGCTTGATGTTATGATTATGGGCTGCTTTGCGAATACAGGCTTCGCAAAGTTGTTGGTATTTGAACTTTGCAAACATTTTATACCTGTATTTTGTTTGCCAATTCATGTGCCAGAAGTTTATTCCAACCTTATGGTTGTAATGTTCCAATTCGATATTCACAAATTCCATTTTCGTTGCCTCCGAGCAACGAAAGAGTTTACACTAAACAAAGTATGTTGAGTGTGCCAAATTCGTTGCACACTCAATTTATAATCAAAATGGTTAGAAAAAATTTACGGAGGGAGCAAGGCAATTCCCCTACAGACTAAAGTTTGTAAGAGTATCCTTGCCTATGATAATGAAAATATTATTAATGCTTCCTTTAAACAAAAAAACTGAAAAATTTTGTCCAGATTTAGGATTAGGTTATCTTGCTTCAGTTTTAAGAAATAAGGATCATTCAGTAAAGCTTTTAATTAAAGATTTGAACCTTTCTTATAATAAGTTTAAAGAATATTTAGATGCGGATATTGTTGGAATAAAAGTTTTCAGCTCTTCAATTCAAAGTGTAATAGACACAATCAAATTAATAAGGAAAATTAATCGTAAAATAAAAATTGTCATCGGCGGTCCACACCCAAGCTCTGATATGAGAAATGCGTTAGATATGCTTGATGCGGATTATGCTTTTTATTCTGAAGCTGAACTTGGATTTCCAATGTTAATTGATTATTTTAAAAACAAAAAGATTAAATTAGATTCAATACCAAATCTTATTTGGAAAGATAAAAATAAAATAAGGATTAATAAACTTGAATTTATCCATGATTTAGATTCTATCCCATTTCCTGCCTGGGATCTAATGCCCCCAAAAAGTTTTTCATTGACACCTTACAATACTTTCTACAAAAAATTTCCAATTGTTCCTTTGACAATAACAAGAGGATGCCCTTTTCAATGCACTTATTGTAATGCTAAACACATGAATGGTTTGAAAGTAAGGAAAAGGTCAGTTAAAAATGTCATAGATGAGCTTAAACTGCTTTATCACAAATATGGCGCAAAGGAAGTGCAATTTATTGACAGCAACTGCATATTTGACAGAGGTTTGATGATAGAAATTTGCAAAGAAATGATCAAGAATAAATTGGATTTCTCATGGACAACGCCGAATGGTGTAAGAATAGACTCTATAGATGAAGAATTGCTTTATTGGATGAAAAAATCAGGATGCTATCTTGTTTCTTTTGGCATTGAATCTGGTTCAGATAGAATATTAGAATCTATAAAAAAAAAAATAACTGTAAAACAAATCAGAGAAAAACTAGCTTTAGTAAACAAGATGGGAATAAAGGCATTTGGTTTTTTTATGTATGGGTTTCCAACAGAAACAAGAAAAGAGATTTATGAAACATACAAATTGTCTTTGGAATTATATCTTCATGGAGCAACATTCTCAATATTAACTCCTCTTCCTGGAACAGAATTATATGAAACTATGAAGAGAAAAGGAAAACTTAAAAATTTAGACTTTAACACCTTAGATTTTAGAACATTTAGAAATGATTTTAGTGAGATGTCTCCTGATGAATTAGTCAAACTGCAAAGAAAATCTTATTTGAGATTCTATTTTAGGCCAAGGGTAATATTTTTTATGTTAAGTATGATAAAGTCATTCTCTTACTTAAAATTTTTAATTAAATATATCTTAGATTCGTATATATTCCATAAAAAAATGTATTAATAAACAAAAATGGAAAGAAAAAAAAAAATATTAATTTTTTTATTAATAATTCTTTTATTAGGTTTATTTCTTAGAGTTTATAGAATTAATTCCAGTAGTTTATGGTATGATGAAGTAGTGTATATGAAAGTATCAAAAAATTTTTTCAATTACCTTCCTTATTACATATTTTATAAAGATGGTTATTATAAAGATTTATTATCTCCCTTATATAATCAATATACATACAATAATCTTGGAATAGGTGCACCTTTATACCATCCTATTGAAAATACCTGGATTAAAATTTTGGGAGATAGTGAAATAGCATTAAGATCGCTTTCCGTATTATTTGCAATCCTTTCAATATTGGTTATTTTTAAACTTGCAAGATATTTATTTAATGATAAAATAGGATTATTAAGTGCATTTCTCTTTGCCATTAATCCCTATAACATATTCTTTTCTCAAGATGCAACTTATTATACATTGGTTGTTTTATTAAGTTTGTTATCTGTTTTTTTTTTTTTTAAATCATTAAAAGAAAATAAAAAAAAACATTGGATATTTTATGCTATTTTTTCATCTTTAGGAATTTATACCCACTATTTTCCTATATTTTTAATATTTTTTCAATGGATTTTTTTCATATTATTAATTAAAAAACATAAACATTTGATTAAGAATTTTATTTTAAGCCAGATATTAATTTTTATTTTATACTTGCCCTTTTTGCCACATTTCTATTATCAAAATCTTTATGCAAGCCAATATTTCTGGCTTGATGTTTTCAGTTGGTTTGACGTTCCTGCGGTATTAGTTGTTTTTGGAATTGGTCAGACATTAATAAGAAAACAATCTTCATTATATTTAATTTTACCAGTGTTATTTTTTTATTTTATTGGATTTATAATTCCATTTTTGATTGGTTTATTTAAAAAAATAAACAAAAAAAATATATTTCTTTTCCTATACCTTTTCATTCCAATAATTACCCCGGCTATTTTATCATCTATTTCTATACCGATGTTTCAATGGAAATATGTGATGTTAGCAAGCCCAGCATTTTATATTTTAATTGCAAAAGGTTTAGCGAATGTAAAGAAAACAGCATACTATCTATTTTTAGGTATAATAATAATTTTAAGTTTCTTGTCTTTAATTCATTATTATACTGTTCCAATTTTTCAGGAGGATTGGAGAGCAGCAACCTCTTTTATAGAGAAAAATTCAAAAGATGGAGATTTAATTATTATACATTCACCTCAGGTAATCCATCCTTTCAAATATTATTATGAAGGAAACCTACCAATTAAATGGTTTCCTTACATCTCATTTGAAGAATTAAATGAAGAAAATATAAAAGTTACAGAAAAAAATATAGATGAGATAGATTCTGTTATAAAAGGTTATAAAAGAGTATGGCTTATTCAAAGATTTGTGAAAGGTAAAGAAGAAGCAATTCCTGATTATTTAGATAAAAAATATAAAAGATTATATTTTAATAAGTTTGTCTGGGTTAGGGTTTATCTTTATCAATTAGATTAAGCTTTAAAGAAAATCTCGTTTTTCTTTTGCGTATTCCAGATATCAACAACTAAAGCTTCTTTTTTAACATGCTTTAATAAGTTATTTTCATAGACAGAATGATTGGTTGCAATAATAACAATATCTTTATCATTAAGAACTTGTTTTATGTCTTTATTGTCTACAAAAGGGTCGTGTGTTTCAACATTAACAAATTCATTTTTAAGGACCTTTAAAAGCTTCATGCTTAAGCTATCTCTTATGTCATCGCAATCTTTCTTGAAAGTCAGTCCTAATACAGCTACTTTTGCTTTTGAGATGTCTGTAATTCTTTTTATCTCGCTAACAATAAAGCTAGGCAATCCTTCATTAACCCTATATGAACTAGAAATTATTCCTGTGAAAGAATATAAATTTGGAGAACTGCTTAATAATATCCAAGCATCTTTGCTTAGGCAAGGGCCTTTTGCAAATCCTGGCTTTGGAATGTCTGCTCTTGGATAGTTATGATTAACAGCATTAACAACATTAAAGATATTTGCTCCTAAAGAGCTAGCTATTATATAAAACTCATTTGCCAATGCAAAATTCACATATCTATAATTATTTGTGAATAATTTTGCAAGCTCTGCTTCTAAAGGCGTTAATTGCAATGTTTCAGGAGAAATAATATCAAAAAGCTCTTTTACTTTTTTATAAGTAAGGTCATCATATACTCCAATAATTTGAGGAAGTTTTTCAATTTCCCTTATTGCATCGCTTTGAACTATCCTTTCAGGAGCAAATGCAAGAAAAAGGTCTTTTCCAATAATAAACTGCGTATTAGCTTCGATAAAATTTTTTATATAATCTATGCTTTTTGGAGCTAATGTGCTTCTAAAAATCAATATTTGCTCTTTTTGAAGATATGGAATAATTGATTTTATAACCCTTTCAATCTGGCTTAAGTCAGGAGTAAAATCAAAATCAATTGGCGTTCCAGGAACAATAATTATATATTCTGCTCTTCTCATTAGGCTTTCATCAGTTGTACAAAAAAAAAAATTCTCAGCTACAACCTCTTGCAGAATTTTCTCAGCATGAGGCTCTAGAAAGGGCATCTCTTTATTCATAACTTTATCTACTGCTTTTTTATTAAGATCGATAGATAAAACATTCACCTTTTTTCTTGCAAAAGACAAGCCCAAAGGCAGTCCGACATGCCCGCATCCTCCAATGATGCATACTTTATATTCAAAAACCATTTTCCTTAGAGAATTAAAGTTAGTTTAAATATATTTCGGAGAAACTAAAAGTTTATAAATTATTTTAAAAAAAATATAATATAAAAATGGTTGAATTCACAGTTGTTATTCCTACATTAAATGAGGAAGAGCAGATTGAAAGAACAGTGCATGGAGCTTTTGCTAATTTAAAAAGATTAAAATTAAATCCAGAAGTAATAGTTGTTGATGATAGTAAAGATAGAACTTATGATATTCTAAAGAAATTAATGAGACAATATAAGGATCTTAAGGTTATACATAGAGATAAAGAAAAAGGAATAGGTTCAGCAGCAAGATTAGGTATAAAAGAGGCAAAAGGAAAATATATTATTATTTTTATGGGAGACGCTCCAGATGATACAAGATATTTTCCAGCAATGCTTGAAAAGTTAAGGCAAGGCTATGATATTGCCCAAACATCGCGTTTTTTCAAAGGATGTAAAATGGTTGGATATCCTTTTAAAAAAAGAGTATGCAATTGGTTATGCAATAATTTTATTAAAATAGCTTTTCTTGAATTTAAAATAAAAGACTTTAGCAGCTTATTTAAGGGCTTTAATAAAGAAAAGATTGAAGCTCTAAATTTAGAAGCAAATGAGTTTGATCTTAGCTTGGAGATAATTTTAAAGGCAATGAAGAAAAAATATAAAATTACTGAAGTTCCTGCAGATTGGGTTGAAAGAGAATCAGGAGAGAGTAAATTAAAATTATCAAGATATGCTCCAGGATATTTCAAAAGAGTAATGAAGATCTGGCTTAATCTTTAATATGCGGAGAAGGCAAAGGAACAATAATCTTTCCATTATAGCCTAATTTCTTAAGCTTAGGAATTAATTCATCTGCAATATTCCATGAAAGCAAAAAACCATAATCAGGCTGCTCTTCAAATAATAATTTTTCATCAACAACTTTAATATGGGTTCCAGGAGTATACATTCCAATCTTTAAATCGCTTTTTTCAACAATATAGTTTAGTATATCTGTATTTATATTGCAGTAATTCAATAAAGTATTTCCTTTTGCGGGAGCCCCTATTCCTACTATTTTTTTTCCATTTTTTTTTATATTTCTTAACATCTCCTGAATCTCAAATTTATGATTAATAATTTTTTTACCAAAATCTAAATAAGTTTTTTTATTAAATAATCCATTTTCTCTTTCATTTTCAAGTAATTTATTAACATTATCTGAAATAGGATAAGCATTTTTTTTACATGCATAAGTCCTTATAGAGCCGCCGTGTGTTGTTATAAGTTCTGCATCAAACAAATCCATGTTAAATTTATTGAATAAATTAATCAAAGCTCTTAAGGTATAATATCTTAAATGCTCATGATAAATAGAATCCCACTGCATTTCTGCAATAAGATTAAGGAAGTAATGCGATTCCTGGATAAATATTCCATCATCTGTTAATAATTCTTTTATTCCCTCTACAAAAGAAGTTAATTCCTTAACATGAGCAAAAGTATTTGTTGCTGTAATTACTTTTGCTTTTCCATAATCTTCAACTATTTTTAAAGCAGTTTCCTTATTAAAAAAATCATTTATTGTAGGAATATTATTTTGAATAGCAATTTTAGCAACACTTGAAGGATCAACTCCGAGAATTTTAACTCTATTTTTGTATCCTTTTAACAATGTGCCGTCATTAGATCCAATGTCAATTGCCAAATCATCTTTATTTAAATTAAATCTTTTAACTAAATTTTCAGTAAGCTCATTAAAATTTTTAATTAAGCTATTATTTGTTCCTGTGTTATATACATATTCTTTAAAGAGAATTTCAGGATCAACTGCATAGCCCGATTGCACTAATCCGCATTCTTCGCAATAATATACATCTAAAGGATAATAAATTTCTTGTTTATTAAGCTCTTCTTCTTTAAGAAAAGCATCGCTAGCTGGATGATGACCTAGTGAAATTATTTTATAAATTTCTTTCTGGCATATTGAACATTTCATTTTACCTTATCTTTATACCACTCATAACATCTCTTTAATCCTTCATTAAGGCTTATCTCTGCTTTAAATCCTAATGATTGCAATTTAGTAGTATCTGGGCATCTTCTCATAACACTGCCTTCTGGAGCAGCTTTAATATCTGCTGAAGGATTAAAACCAACAATTTTGAACAATTCCTTGGCTAAATCAATTATTTTAATCTCACCATCGCTTCTTCCTATATGTATTGTTTCTTTATTTGTCTGTTTTTCCATAACAAGTTGTGTCGCTCTAACAGCATCTCCAACATAACAAAATGTGCGAGTTTCTTGTCCGCCAAATATCCTAAAAGGGTTTTCTTTTTTAACTATTCTTTCAATAAATTGAGGAATAACATGCTCAAAGCCCATTCTCTCCCCATAAATATTATGATATCTGATAATCACGAAATTTTCCATATTTTTGGCTTTTGCGTATGAATGCATTGCCACCTCGCTTAAAATTTTGCTTGCTCCATAGCTCCATCTCAAATTTTTAGGATCATCTACAACCAAAGGAACATCTTCAGGAGTAGGTATGGGAAACTTATCTTTTAATAGCTTTAATGTTCCTGCATATGCCTCAGAACTAGAGCTAAAAAGCAATTTTCCTTTCTTCTGCTTTGTAAACCAATCTAAAACATTAATTGTTCCCATTATACCCACTTTTAAAACTTTATCCGGAATATTGTAAAAATTTTCTGTTCCGTTGATTGCAGCGAGATGGTATATTTGATCATAGGCTTGCAATTTATCAAAAGTCTCTGGTTGGGTTATATCTGCTTTGATAAAACTAACATTATCTTTTTTAATAAATTCTTTAAATTCCTCATCTTCTTTTCCCCTTTCAAAATTATCAAGAATCGTAATGTTATAACCTTGATTAGAAAGATGTTTAGCTAAATGAAATCCAATAAAACCAGCTCCGCCTGTTATTAGAACTTTCATAAATTTAGGAAGGTTATATCTTTATTTAAATATTCCTAACAGCAATTTAAAAGCAATCTTTAAATAAAATAGTATATTTCTGGAAATCATGAAAATCGGGCTTGTTTTTCCGCGCTTCAAATATCCTTCAGGAGATCCTCCTTTAGGAGTTACGTATATTGCCTCTAATTTAAGAAAAAATGGTTATGATGTTGAGATATTTGATGCAACTTTTATGAAATCATATGAGCATCTTTATTCACAGATCCAAAAATCAAAGTTTGATATAATTGGGATTTCACTAATGACTACTTTATTGCAAGATTCATTAAATATAGCGAAATGGATAAAGAAAAATAGCCCTGGGACTCTTGTTGTCTTCGGAGGACCGCATCCCACAGTCATGCCCAAAGAAGTTCTAGAAAATCCAGAGGTGGATGCAGTCTGCATTGGAGAGGCGGAACAAACGTTTCTTGACCTGATAAAAAATATAAACAATCTGAAAAAGGTGAAAGGAATAGCTTACAAAGAAAATGGAGATATTATCTTCAATGATCCTCAAATTCCTATTGAGAATTTAGATAGCCTTCCATTTCCTGCTTTTGATCTTGTAGATATGAAAAAATACTTTGAAATTTGGTTTCAGTTAGATTCTGTATCACCAAACTTAAAAGGACTGGGTATTATTTCATCAAGGGGATGCCCATTTAATTGTTCCTACTGCCAGCCTACTCTTTTCAAATTATTTGGCAAGAACATTCGGAAAAGATCGCCTAAAAACATTGTTAAAGAAATAATTCATTGGAAAGAGAAATATAATATTAATGCTTGGTTGTTTGCTGATGATACATTTACTTTTGACAAAGAATGGGTTTATAAAATCTGCGATGAAATAATTGCTAATGATCTTAATCTTGTTTGGGGATGCAATGGCCGGGCAAACCTTATTGATGAACAGCTATATAAATATATGAAACAAGCAGGCCTGAGAAAAGTTTTTATTGGTGTTGAGTCAGGAAGCCAAAGAATCCTTGACCAGATATATCAAAAGCAGATAAAGATAGAAGATGTTACAAAATCAGTAAACATCCTTAACAAGCTCAATATTAAGATTCAGGCTTATTTTATGTTGGGAGCGCCTACAGAAACTGAAGAAGAGATTAATAAAACAATATCTTTTGCCAAGCAGCTGAAAATTGACGAAGCTACATTTTCTATAACAACACCTTTGCCTTGCACATATCTCTATGAGAAAACAAAGCATTTCATTGAAAAGGAGATCTCAGAATTTGATTATTATAAAACTCCTGTTTACAGGAAGAATAAGGATCAGATTTCACCAAAAAGATTAGATTATTTGAAGAAAAAAGCTTTATTGAGCTTTTATTTGTCTCATAATCATTTCATGCCAGTTATGAAGCAATTCCTCCAATTAACATCATTAAAGAAGTCTATTCTTAAACTTAAAAGATTTTAAGATATATATTTTTAAATCAATTATCATTCTAAGCATTTATGTGCGGCATTTTCGGCTTTAACTTTGAGGATAAATCTCTATTGAAAAAAGGGATGAAAATACTAGAGCATCGCGGCCCTGATGACTCTGGCTCTTTTATAGATAAGAACGTTTCTCTAGGCCATAGAAGGCTTTCAATCATTGACTTATCAAAAAAAGGCCATCAGCCAATGCAGTATAATGATTTAACAATTATTTACAATGGAGAAATTTATAACTTTAAAGAACTTAAAAATGATTTGAAAGCAGATTACAAAACAAATTCAGATACAGAAGTAATATTGAAATATTACCAAAAATATGGAGAAAAATGTTTAGATTACTTTAATGGAATGTTTGCCTTCTGCATTTATGACAGCAAAAAGAAAATATTATTTCTTGCCAGAGACAGGATTGGCGTAAAGCCGTTGTATTATTATTTTAAAGATGGAAAGTTTATTTTTGCTTCTGAAATAAAAGCTATACTCCAAGATGAAATAAAGAGAGAAATCAATTTTGAGGCAATGAATGATTACTTTACATATTTCTATGTTCCATATCCAAAGACAATCTTTAAAGATGTATATAAATTAGAGCCAGGACATTATTTAATTTTTGATTTAAAAAAAAAAAAAATTACAAAGGAAAAATACTGGGATATTAATTTTGCTCCAATAAACAAACCAGAATCTTATTTTAGGAAGAGATTAGTTAATGAATTCAAAGAAGCTGTTAAAAGGCATTTAATTTCAGATGTTCCTGTTGGAGCTTATTTATCAGGAGGAATAGACAGCAGCAGTATTACAGCAATGATGTCTAATTTATCAGATAATATTACAACATATTCTGTTGGATTTGATTCAAATACGGTTGTTAATGAATTGGATTATGCCAGGAAAGTGGCAGAGAAATTAAATACAAACCATCATGAAATAATTGTAACAGGCGAGGATGCATTAAAAATAATTGAGAAGGTAATATATCACTTAGATGAGCCAATTGTTAATGCAGCTTCAATTCCTCTTTATTATATGTCAAAAGCAGCTAAAAAAGATATGACTGTTGTATTAACTGGCAATGGAGGAGATGAATTGTTTGCTGGCTATCAGCAGCATAAGGTTGTTTATTATACTAGCTTTTTAAAAAATTTTAATTATTTAATTAATAATCCGATTAACAGAAATATATTAAAGTTATTTGATAATAAATATGCAAAGTTTTCTTTGAAATATATTAAAGCTATGGATAATCTTCCAGAAGCGTATAAAACGCTAATGTACTATAAAGCATTTACAGAAGAAGATAAGGAAAATTTGATTTTAAATTATAAAAAGATTAAACCAGTAATTGAATCCTTTTTTAAGACAGAGTATCATCTAATAAACCAATTAACAATGATTGACCTTAAGCTATTGCTGCCTGAAAACTACTTGATGGTTGATGACAAGATAAATATGGCAAATTCCCTTGAATCAAGAGTTCCATTTTTGGATTATAAATTTGTTGAGTTTGCAAGCAAGATTCCTCCTAAATTAAAATTAAAAGGATTAACAGGAAAATATATTATTAAAAAAACGATGAAAGAGCTGTTGCCAAAAGAAATATTAAAAAGAAAGAAGATGGGATTTACACCCCCTTTGAGATATTGGATTGACTATGGCTTTAAAGATATGGCAAAAAATATTTATCAGGACAAAGAATTATCAAGATTATTTAATAAAACATATTTAGAAAAATCACTACAGCAATCTAACAAGATATTTCCTTTGCTGACTTTTGGATTATGGCATGAGAAGTTTACAAAATGAACCTCCCCGCACTGAAGTGCGGGGTATCTGTGGTTAAGCAAAGGAAGTAACTTTCCTTTGTGGCACAAAATTCCAAGCACCTTGTGATTGTGCGATGTAATTTTGGATTACATCGGCAGT
>Ga0209542_10006810_pt1 | contig 22070 bp, 28 predicted proteins | sample RifCSPhighO2_01_FD_184028 | JGI IMG/M metagenome (GOLD analysis project Ga0209542, IMG submission 184028) | Soil microbial communities from Rifle, Colorado - Rifle CSP2_plank highO2_0.1 (SPAdes) (version 2) | ecosystem: Environmental > Terrestrial > Deep subsurface > Rock core/Sediment ... | reverse complement strand
TAAAGGCGGCGCTTGACCGGAAAAGGAAAAATGTCGATGGTGCGAATGAATAAGAATGCGGATGTCTTGCCGGAAAAGCAGCACGAGTGTTTGCTTCGGGCGGCGCTTTTGTCGGGTGATGATGTTGTTAAGGCTTGGACTGATTGGAAATCTATCGTGTCTGATATTGATAGGCTGGATGGGCGGTCGTATCAATTGTTTCCTCTTGTGTATCGTAATTTAGAACGGTTCGGCGTTAAAGACAAGGCGACAGACAAGCTGAAATCGGTGTACGCGTATCATTGGGCGAAAAACAGGGTGGCTTTGCAGCAGTTGAGGGCGATAATTGATGGATTGAATTCGTTGGGTGTGAAGAATTTGGTTTTGAAGGGCGGGGCGATTATACCTTTGTATTATTGTGATGTTGGGACTCGGGTGATGGGTGATTTGGATATTCTTGTTTCGGTGCAGGATTTTCAAAAAGCTGCTGATTTTTTAAGGGGTATGAATTGGATTCCAAGGAAAAAGCCGGAGCGTTTTGACCCGCGGTTTTTCTATTCGATAACGTTTAATGCGTCAGAAGGTGCGGCGGTTGGGAAGTTTGAGGTTGACCTTCACTGTCATGTGTTGTTTGAAGCGTGCGATTCGGATGCTGATGCGTTGTTTTGGGATGGCTCTTTGCCTTTTGTTTTTCAGGGTATGAATACGAGAGTTCTTTGTCCGACTGACCAATTATTGCACGCTTGTGTTCATGGTATCAAAAAGGAATGGTCGGATTCGAACTATAAGTGGATTCCTGATGCTATGATGATTTTGCGGTATGATGGGGAAATGGTGGAGTGGGACAGGTTTGTGATGCTGTCCGAAAAATTTGGAGTTGCGCCGCTGCTCGTGATTTCATTATCATATTTGGCAAAAAGTATGGGCGCGAATATTCCTTCGCAAGTAATTGATAGGCTTGATAACGCGCAGATATCGGGGATTCAACGGCTGCGCTGCAATATGGGCCTAATCGATTTTAGAGCGCATCCGATAGCGCTTATGAAGTGGCATTGGTGTATTTATTCTCAGGGGGTGAAGAGCGCGGGCTTGTGCGCTAGATTGGTTGGGCTGCCAAAATATTTGAAATACCTTGTTCAAACGAATAATGGTTTATTGTTTTCTGTTAAGTTCCCGTATAAATTCGCAAAACTGCTCTGCAGAACAGTTGTGAATAGATTCTCGAAATCCTAAGCGAAGTGATTTCAAATTCACGGTTAAGAAAGCGAGCGTTAAACACACGGGCCAATTGGCGGTTTAATTTTCGGTTTCCTTTTTCTTCTTGCTGTCGTCTGGGCGTTTGGTTTCGATTACTTTGCCTGTTTTTAAGTCGACTTGTTCTACGCTGCCATCATAGTAGGTGGCAATCACTGTTTTTTCATCCAAAGAAAATGAGACGTCTTTTGCCCCGCTTTCTTCGCTTCCGCTTGCGTTTGCAAAGTAGCTTTCCGAGAAGGTGGTGATGAGTTTTTTGGTTTTCGTGTCAGTCACTTCCCAGCTCCATCTCGTGTCGGATTCAAAGTACGAGTTGGAATCTTTTTCGATGTAGTGGGCTATGCGGTATCGCTTGTCTTTCGTATATTTGTCGGCCATAGACCGATGACGTGGAATTAAAGTATAAAAATTAATCGCAAACGCAAGGAAGCCTCAACGCCACGATAACATTTTAAAACCCTTGCCTGATGCTCTGTCCAGATATCACATTCATAGTCTGAAAAACATCAAGTATGTCTTTTTCCTGCCGCTAGCATGGCGCAGGTTTTCTCGATGCGTTTTTTGCGTTCGTCTGATTCTTTTGCTGATTCTATCCAGTCGATGAAGTTTCTGCGTTTGTTTGAGTCAAGATCGCTCCATGTGGCCTTGGCTTTTGCGTTAGCACCAAGCGCTTTGTAAAGAGGCATTGGTACGACTGCAAAACAGCAGGGACGTCGTTTTCCGGATGCAAGCCTTGAGGGAATGCTTTCGATTCGGCGTTTGCGCGTTTCTGGTTGTTTGACTGAGTCTATCCAGCTAATGAAATCCCTGCGGGCTATTGGCGTTAGGCTTTTCCATTTCGCCATCGAGACGGGATCGAGCACTTTGCGAAGATCCGTTGGTACTATTGGCTCTGATTTTTCTTTAGCCGGCGTAGGATTCATTTTGTTCATATTTGTTCTGAATTGATTAGTTGGTATTCGGCCATTTATTTTTTGCGGATTTATTTGAGTATTGGACTGGCTTCTGTGCCTGAATTGGCAAGGTCAATGAAATGCGCTGCATTTTACTTGGTTTAATGTAGTTTATTTATTTTTGCTAAGTATTCGTATTTTTTTCTTCCTATGATTTGCATTTTTAATTCTGTTTCTTTGCATATTTTTGCGAGGTATTTCTCGTTGAAGCTTATCCACTTGAAGGGTTGTCCTTTTTTCCCGTTGTAGATGGGGGTGTAGTGGTGTATGTAAAATTCCGATGTTTGAACTGCTCCGCAGTTTGAAAGTATTTGTCCGTTTTCTGTTAGTAGGCTGGATAGTTTTTTGAGTAGTTTTTTCGTCTTTTCTGGCGTTTCTGCGATGCCAAGATTGTTTTCTATGAGTGTGATGGTGTCGAATTTTTGTTTTGGCTTCCAGGTGAAAATGTTGGCCGCTTTGCAGTTTTTGAGTCCTCTTGCTTTGGCGACTCGTATCACGGTAGGAGAAATGTCTATGCCTATAACGTTGCCTCGTTTCATAAGATGGGGAATGTAGATTCCTGTGCCGCAGCCTACGTCAAGAATATTTCCTCGTGCCAACGAGATGAGTTTTTTCTCTATTTTGTCGAATTGGCGATATTCTCTGAAATATTTTTTCAATGGTTGCTCGAAGGTATTTCCTGCATCGCTTAGGTAGAATGGTTTTCGTTCTCCGTGATAGTATGCGAGTAGTGCTTGGCCGAAGAAGTCCATTTGTTTTCTCATTTTATTATCAGCTCTTCTCGAGTAGTCTTTGCAGTGGTACAAGTATAGTTCGTATGCTAAATAGCCAAATGACAGAATTCTTGGCAGGATGACAATTAGTTGGTGGCTGTTGTTGGGATTGCGAAGTGATCGAACGTTCCGACGTAACAGAGTACATCGATCCTGCTGAGGATAATGAGAAGACTGTTGTTAGCATTGCTAGTGTGTCTAGTAGTTTTCGTTCGTGTGTGTTCATGGTGATGTTCTCCTTTGTGATTGAAAGAAATCTGGCGTGTATATATCTTAGCGTATTTTGGAGATTATGCTTTGCAGTTTTTTTCTTTGTGCTGCGGTGGTGCTGGATGCAGTGGTTTGTTGTTGCATGCGTTGTTCTGCTGCGCATTGTTGTGTTAGCGTTTGTAATGCGCTTGCCGTATTGGCAGTTGCTGGCTGTCGTTTTAGTGAGTCCAAACGCGCGCAGGCGCTGGCTGAAGCTGCCATTCCTGTTGGCTCGTTGTCGAGCATTGTGTACACTAGTCCCGCAAGCGATATGATTGAGAACGCGATGAAGATGTAGATTGCGGCTTCTGCTTTTTTTGGCATTGTTTGAATTGAACTATCTGAATTTAATAACATGTTGTACGATTGTTGTAGATATTGCTTAGGAAGGCTGATGTGAAGGAGCGGTATTGTTGAAGCGTGATTGCCATCGAAGGCTTTTTAATCTTCAAACGCAATTCGTGGTTACTATGACCATTGGAAAGAAGGATTTGGAAAAACTGCGCAAGGGATATCGCGAGGAGCTTGCGCTGCTCGAAGAGAAGTGCAAGGCTGGCAATGCTACTAAGGATGAGTATGCGCAGTTGAACAAGCTTAGAAAGAAGATGAGTTGAGGTGGCTGTATGAAATCGTTGAAAAAAGGTGCGTTTTGGGCTGGTTGGGCTGTGGTTCTTTTGACTCATGTCTATATGTTGGCGTTCGGCCTTCCTGAGGGCCAGATGGTTGCGCACGCGGTTTTGAATCTTGTCGCGGCGGCGTTGCTAGTTTACGCGTGGCTAAGTTAGCTTCCTGCCTAACAATTCAAAAACATATTTATACCTCACTGATAATGGTGGTTGTATGAGTCTTGGTAAGCAGTTGCAGGTCGTGAAGGATAACTGGCTTCTTGTGGCGGCTCTTGTCGTTCTTGTTTTGTTCTTGAACTTGGGCGGTATCAGTTCATTCTCTTCTTCGCTTGGCGCGGCTCAGCGTGAGTCTTTTGGCGGTATGGGTTCTCCTGCGATGGATGCGAGTTTTTCCCGTTCGATGCCAAGCCCTATGCCTTCTTATGGCGGAGAGTCGTTTTATCCTAAGGTTGAGGAGCGTAAGATCACGAAGTCTGCGAATTTGCGTAGCGAGGTTGAGGAAGGTTTGTTCGGCTCTGCCGAGCAGAAAGTGAAATCAGCCATTTCTGATACAAAATCTATTCTATTGAATGAAAATGTGTACGCCTCTGATTCTGGCTGGAAGCAGTATCGCACTGGCAGTTATCAGGTGAAGGTTCCGATTGACAATTATGAGTCGCTTATTGCCGCTCTTAAATCTGTTGGTGAAGTGAAATCGTTCTCTGAGAGTCAGGATGATATCACGGCTCAGTTTGAAAGTACCGAGCTTACTCTTGCGGCTGAAAGGTCCCGCCTTGAACGGTATCAGGCGATGTATAAGGACGCGGTTAAGACTGAGGATAAAATCACTTTGAGCGATCGTATTTTCGAGCAGGAGCGAACCGTGAAGTATCTTGAGGAATCGCTTAAGAATGTTGGCGAGCGAGTCTCATACTCGACTGTTTATGTTGAAGTTGTAGAGAAGCAGTCGAGATACGCGAGTATTGTGTTTGTGAAGTTCTCTGAGCTTGTTAGGAACTTGGTTGACAATGTCAACTCGGTTTTGTCGTTGCTCTTCTCTCTTTTACCGTGGGCTGTTGTAGCTCTCATCGGCTTTGGCGTTTGGAGATTTGTTAAGAGAAAGTGAGCAGGCAAGTTCTTATTTTGGCGGGTTAAGCTTTTTGATGACTGGACTCCGCAGTTCGTGACGCAGGACAGGTAGACGATTCGTCCGGTTCTAGCCGAATAGTGTTTCAGCTGTCCTGCTTCCTACAATAGTCCGTCCATCCGTCTTCCATCCAGCCGTCGTCCGTCCCGCCGTTCTGCCTTATTTTCTGACAACCATTACTTTCTCTGCTTTGAACGATTTGTAGACTCCTTCTAGTATGTCCGTGCCTGCGTAGCCTGCAAGAAGTGATAGCCGTGGATCGAAGTTGAAGACTATGCCGGTGAAAACGCCGATTACTACTGCGATGAGGACTGTTAGCGCGTAGTAGCTCCAGATTATTCGTTTTTTGACCGCGAGTGCTTTGAATAGTCCTACAAGTCCGCGTGTGGCTCCGCCTACTCCGCCTAATAGTGCCGCTAGTGCTGTTGGGTCCATTGTGTTTCCTCCTTTATCTGCTTCGCGTGAAATGTTCTATGAATGGGTCGTCTATTTTCTTTGGCCGTCCTGCTTTTGATTTTTTGGAAGAAACTTCGAACGTGGCTCGTCGTATGGCATCTATGATAGCTTCCTGTATTGTCATCGCATTTTTCTCTGCTCGCATTTTGAGTGTTTCAAAGAGCGCGGGATGCATTGATAGCATTATTCGTTTGCTTTGCATGGTCGTTTTATTGATACTAATTTATACTACAATAGTACTAATTAGTATATAATTGCTTTGTTCACCGTCGATAAATCTTCTCACACAAATAATTGATTTTTTATTGTTTTTTATTGTATTATTGCTGAGCGGCAAGTCTGCAGTTGATTTTTTATATTAGCGTTGGCTGGACTGAATTATGGATGATTCAAAGAAGCTTGAAGAGGTGAAAGTCATCATTCAGGCATGGCTGGATAAGCAGGGCCATGACCGCTGTTGGTATTATCCTGACCTTTTTCGCGAATTGGCAGGGCTTTTGGACATAAGCGCGTCTAAAGAGCCAGGTCTTCCGCCTCTTGATGAGTTCAAGAAGGGTTGTGAACGGTATCAGAAGGAAGAGTTTGCTATGAAGAAATGATGACTCCATTTCAGAGTACTATCGCAACGAATTTAAATACGTCTCTTATTATGGTGGCTTATGCGCCGGGTAAAACTTCTGATTTCATTATTGATAGCTCACTCTGCTGGCATTTTGGGCGCGTTGGTTGAGGCGAATGGCTGGTTTGATTCTCTCGCAAAGCCGTTTTTTATGCCTCCGAGCTGGCTTTTTGCTCCTGTTTGGTTTTTGTTGTACACTCTTATGGGTTTGTCGCTTTATGGCGTGTGGACGAGTAAAGCCAAGGACAAGTCTGTGGAGCTTTCTTTGTTTGGCGCCCAGTTGGTTCTTAATGCTGCTTGGTCGCTTATTTTCTTTGGCGCGCATTCGCTTATTTTCGCGTTGGCGAACTTGCTGGTGCTGTGGAGTTTGATTATCCTGACTATCGTGTATTTCCACCGTATAAATCGTCTGGCAGGTTATCTTCTCGTTCCATACGTTCTATGGGTTACTTTCGCTGGCGTGCTTAATATCGCGCTTGTTATTCTGAATTGATTTAACAGCGATACGCGATAGGAAGGAATTTATATGATGGCGTGTGACGCATAATGATGAAAGAAGGAGAAAAATCGATCGACTTTAGCCTGCCAAATCAGGACGGCAAGGATGTTTCGCTTAAGGACTTCAAGGGCAAATGGTTGGTTTTGTATTTTTATCCGAAGGACGATACTCCTGGCTGCACTATTGAGGCAATTGATTTCACAAGGCTTATCGGCGAGTTTGAGAAGAAGAATGCTGCGGTTATCGGCATTAGCCCGGATGATGCGAGGAGTCATTGTAATTTTCAGGAAAAACATAGGCTCAAAATTACATTGCTTTCAGACCCATCGCACAAGACGCTCGAAAAGTTTGGCGTTTGGAAGGAGAAGAGTATGTATGGCCGAAAATATATGGGTGTTGAGCGAACGACTGTTCTTATAGACCCGAAGGGCGTAATCAAAAAAGTGTGGAATAAGGTTTCTGTGACGGATCACGCAAAGGATGTGCTTGGTTCTGTTTCTGTTCAATAAGTTTAAAAACCCTGTGTGTTGAAATTAGTCTTATGCCGCGTATAGCGATTGTGAGAAAAGACCGTTGTAACCCTCAAGGATGTGGTGGCTATTTGTGCGCCCGTGTCTGTCCGGTCAATATGGAGGGGAAAGATTGCATAGTCCCTGCTCCAACTGGCGATAAGAAGCCGGTGATTGATGAGAAGCTGTGCACTGGTTGCGGTATTTGTCCGAATCGTTGTCCGTTTGGCGCTATTGATATCGTTAATTTGCCTGCTCAGCTTGAGCATCCTCTTCACCGTTATGGCCGTAATGGGTTCCATCTTTATTCGCTTCCGATTCCTATGTTCGGTCAGGTTGTGGGTATTGTTGGTAGGAATGGTGTCGGTAAATCTACTGCGATAAAGATTTTGGCTGGCGCGTTGAAGCCGAATCTTGGTGAGGATAAGGAGATTGAGCTTGCCGCGCTTGCGAAGATGCATAAGGGTAGCGAGGCTCAGAAGTATTTTGAGGCGTTGCGTGATGGTAAGGTGAAGATTGCGTACAAGCCTCAGCATGTTGAGATGATTCCTCAGACGATGACTGGTAAAGTGAGTGAGCTTCTAAAGAAAGTTGATGAGACGGGCAAGTTTGATGAAATAGTGCGCGAGCTTGATTTGAAGGATGTTCTTGATAGGGACATAACTCAAGTTTCAGGTGGTGAGCTTCAGCGGGTGGCTATTGCCGCGACTGTGCTAAGAAAGGCTAATGTGTACATTTTTGATGAGCCGACTTCTTATCTTGATATCAAGCAGCGGATTATGGTGTCTAAGTTCATCAAGAATCTTGCGAATGAGGATACTGCTGTGCTTGTGGTCGAGCACGATCTTATAATTTTGGATTACATGGCGGATTTGCTGCACATAATGTATGGTAAGGCAGGCGCGTACGGTATTGTGAGCCTGCCAAAGCCTGTTCGTACTGGTATGAATATTTATCTTGAGGGTTTTATCAAGGATGAGAATATGCGTTTTAGGGACCATACTATTCAGTTTTTGTCGAAGCCGCCGATGAAGTTGGCTGCGAAAGTGGCGCTTACGTCGTGGTTTGATGTCAAAAAAACTCTTGGCTCGTTCAAGCTGAAATCAAAAGAGGGTACTATCGGACGTAATGAGGTCGTGGGCATTCTTGGCGAGAATGGTATCGGTAAAACAACGTTTGTGAAAATGCTTGCTGGTGTTCTCACTGCAGATGAAGGTTCAATCGATGCTAAAATCAAGGTTGCGTACAAGCCGCAGTATTTGGATAATCGAAGTGATGATTTGGTTATGAGTGTTCTTGATAGGGCTATGAGCAAGTATCAGAATCAGTTGATTAAGCCTCTAGAGCTTGACACTTTGATGTTAAAGCCGCTGAATACTTTGTCTGGCGGAGAGCTTCAGAGAGTTATGATAGCTCATTGTCTTTCTCAGGATGCTGATGTTTATTTGCTTGATGAGCCGTCTGCGTATCTTGATATCGAGCAGCGTTTGGTTTTCAGCAAGGTCATTCGCGATATTGTTGAGCAGCGCGGCGTGTCTATCCTTATAGTCGACCATGATTTGTTGTTCATCGATTATCTTTCGGACAAGATACTGGTTTTTGAGGGTGTTCCTGCGAAGGAGGGCGAGGTCACAGGTCCTTTCGGTATGGAGGATGGGATGAATCGTTTCTTGCGTATGGTAAAGATTACCATGCGACGTGACGTTGAATCTAACAGGCCAAGAATCAATAAGCCGGACAGCAGGCTCGACCGCGAGCAAAGAGACGCGAACAAGCTTTACTACACCTGATGAGCATTCTTGCTTTTCTCATTCTTGTTTTTCGGGTATCGCGTATTCTATACTATTGATGTATTGTGTCATTATGCAAAGAAGTGTCGCTGCTTGTTCCGCGTTGTCGATATTATGCGGTGTGTATTCAGCTTCTTCTTTTTCTTCCCAGTATTGTTCAAGGCTCATTCCAGGAGCGTTGGCTCCGGGTAGTTCTATTTTCCATAAAAGTCCGCCGTCAAACCCGAGCATCGGGCTTCTTGGCGGGAGTCGCATAAGAGTAGAGACGGCTTCTTGTGCTCTTGCTTCTAGACCGCCAATATTGATTTTCTGATCGCGTGCGAACCTCGCAAATTCCATTGTGAATTCTACATTGAATCCTTTGCACCCCATTCGAGGCCGTGGAAAGTACAGGATGTGATAATTCGAAGTGTTCATTTAATAAAAAATGATTTGTTCGTTTTTAATGATTTGTATGGAACAGAACGTTTTTATAATCCGTCTGGGCTCGTAACGTCATGAATATTGATAAAGAGGTTTTTGAGTTGTGGAAAGAGGTGTCTCCTGAGTCTGCGTATGGTTCTGGTCTTAAGGAGTTCGCGGGTTGTGTTTGGGTTCCTTCGCATCAGAATGTGCGTAAGGCGCTTGCGCGCATCGCGTTTCTTAAGAAGCACGCTGACCCTGTGGCGTTCAAGTGGCTTCGTTCTTTGGAGCGCGGGCTTGTTTTTGAGGAGCCTCAGCACGCGCCGTCTGGTGTGATGGGTGTTTTCTTTGAGCATTTGGTTATGAATGCAAAGGAAAAGGATTATCTTGCTCTTGCGGTTCAGTGTCTTAATGTTCTTGCCGTGCAGGAGCATTTGTGGGAGAAGGCTTGGCCGATTGAGATGCAGATTTATTCCGCGCAGGAGTGTTCGGGAGGAATTGCGCTTCTTGAGACTGTGAAGAAGTTGTGCAAAAAGAATGAGGCTAAAGAGGCTTTGACCGCGCTTCAGAACAGGCTAAAAATCTGGAAAGAAAAGACAAGTGATGTGAAGCTTAAGAAAGGTGATTTCTCTGAGGTTTTCCCGCTTTTGAAGAAAAAGTCTAAGGGTCTTGGAAGGAAAAGTGTTTATCCGAATCTTTTGAGGGACTGGTATGATTATCCTGAGTCTGGTGAGGATATTGAGCGTCTCGCGTTGGGCTGGATTGATGAGGAGCTTCAATCATTCAAAGCTAGTGTAAATAAGCTCTCCAAAAGGTACAAGTGCAAAGCTTCCGTCGAAGAAATTAACAGGGCGCTTGAAGTTAACCAGCGTATTCCTCTGAAAAAACTTGTGAAGACTACTCAGGATTTGAGGAAAGTTTTGCAAAGACTTGCGGATAAGGAGTGGGTTAAGATAACTCCGAAGTATGATGTTCGTTTGATTGAGACTCCCGATTATCTTGTGGCGTTTCTTCCGACTGCCGCGATGCAGCCTTTTGGCAGCTTATCGAGCCCATTCTGCATTTCGTTCATAACTACAGACAAAAGCGCATCTCCGAGCACTTTCCTGCCGGGTGTTATGCAGACGCTTATTCATGAGGAGTATGGTCATTGTGTTAATTTTATGAATAGTTATCGTTGTTTTTCGCACCCGTTGCGTGTGACTGAGATTTTGGATTCTAGTTTGAGCACTCCTATTACTGAGGGTATTTCTTTTTTCCGCGAGCTTGAGTCACTGCGAACTTTAAGGCGTATTGCGCAGGATCCAAATGATGATGTTGAGCGAAATGTTGTGAAGCAGGTCGAAAAGTTCTGTGAGTTCGCTGATTTTGTTGATGGTCTTGAGTTTGAAGTTATGCAGTGGCGTATGGTTAGGTTCCTGCGCGCAGTTTGCGATAGCAGGGTTAATCGTGAGAGGCAGTCTTATCCTGCGTTTATTGAATGGGCGCATAAGAAGACAGGGCTTTCGAAAAAGCTTGTGTTTGACCAGACTTTCCACTTTTTGGAGCGTCCGGGTTACGCTCCGTGTTATAGTATTTTCGGTCAGCGTTTAAGGGATTTGCAGGCGAAGGCTATGAAGAAAGGCGTTTCGCAGGTTGAATTCAACACGTTTGTTGCGAGCAGTGGTTTTGCTGCGAGGACTGTTTTTGAGTCTAAGTTGAGAAAAGAGTTTAGGCTCTGACTTTTCTCACAAAAGTCAGAAATCCTGAGTGTCCTATGCCTGTGCTTTTTGGGCGTACTTTGCGTCCTTCTGTTTCCCAGAGTCGTTCTATTATCTCTACTGTTTTTACAGTCATTAATCGTTCGTCTTTGGTGGCTTCAGTGGCGAAATCGTTTGCTTGTATGATGCTTGGGCTGTAGCTTACGAGCCATCCGCCAACTAATAGTGCGTTTGCGGCGTGGACAACAGCTTTCCATGGTTCAGGTAAGTCAAATGTTATCAAGTCGACGTTTTTCTCGTCTATTCCGTCGTAGATGTTTTTGTGTTTGGCTGTGATGTTGGTTATGCTGAGTAGTTTGATGTTTTCCTGTGAGACCGCAAGATGGTCTTCTCTTATTTCATAGGAGGTCACGTGTTTTGCTATGTGCGCGAGAGCGCACGCAAGTGCTCCTGAGCCTAGTCCTGAATCGACGATTGTGCTTTCCTTGTTTATTCCGGTTTCAGCGATGATTAGTCCGATATCTTTTGACGGAATTGTCTGCGGTAGCTTGCGAAGTCGTTTATACAAGTCGATAAATGTTGGTTCTAGAAGGATGAATTCTTTGCCTGTGTCTTTGGTTAGCAAAAGCGAGCCGTTTGGCTTTGATAGGTCTTCTTTTGCTATTCTGCCGTATTTGGTGTCTACGTCGCGATTTAGGTTTGTGATGAAGTACTGTAGTTCTTCGCCTACTATGTGTTCGCGACCGTCCACTATTTGGCGTTTTTCCTTATGGATGAGGAGTTTCATATCGTCGATAACTGGAAAAGGGGTTTAAAAAGCTAACTGAGAAATAGCTTTTTGAGGCGAAGAAAGATTAAAAACAGGGGCGAGTAAAACAGCGCAAATGCCAAAGAAGCGCAGGGTTCTTACAATGTCTGTTGTCGTTATGGCGACAGGTTTTGCAGCTATGAGTTGGTTGTATCTTGTTAATTTGTGGGGCTATTTTTCGTTGCCGGGCATTTTGGTCACGTATGTCAAGGACGCAGGGATTGTTTTTGGCGGGTATTTTATCGCGTCTCTTTTCATTAATGCGACGTCGTGGCGTATTGGCGCGTTGTTCATCGATGCTCATGCGGAGGAGCGTATTTTGTTTGGCAAGATTTATACTTGGGCGGTTTACATCCTTGCTACAAGCATTGTGCTGGTAAAGCTTGGAGCGTCGTTTCAGCAGACCGCGCTTTCGCTGACTATTCTTGCGACTGGTTTCGCGTTCGCTATTCGTGATATGCTTTTGTCGTATCTCGCGTGGTTTGTTCTGTTGGTGAAAAAGCCGTTTCATATTGGGGATTGCGTTAAGATAGGTGAGGAAGAAGGAAGGGTTTTGCACATTGGAACTTTCTATGTCAAACTCGATGATACTTTGGGTGAGGGCCATTTCATACGGGTGCCGAACAAGGTTTTCTTGGAAAAGCCGATTAGGAATTTGGGCAGCAGAGCTGCACGGTTTACCATTACGATACCTGCGAATCATGTTCCTGAAAAGGATGAGCTTGAGGCGATTGAGAAATCTTTGAAAGTTATAGCTGGTGATGATACTGTTTTGTTCTTTAATGGAAGGGATAAGAGGTTGTTCGTGCAGGTGGAATACACTTGCGTGTACGAAGCGCGAAAAGTGGTCCGTGACCGGATAATTCGCGAGATAGGAAATAAAATGAAAAAAGAAAAAATTTATCGTTTTCTGCAGGTTTCGCAGCCGTTGAATGCTAGGCTTAAAAGTCCGGCTAAGTAGGCGAGGTTTACTGCTGTGTTTCCGCCGCCTGTGTTCATGACCATCATTTCTCGTAGGGTTCCGATCACGTTAGGCGCGGTTCCTAGTTTGAAGGTCGTGACGAATGCTACTGCGATGAGGCCCGATAGTACGAGCGCTGCGCAGTTCGCGTGCCAGTTTAATAGCAGCATTGCTCCGCCTGCAAGTTCTAATACGATTGCAAGGACTAGCATTGGTGTTCCTAGCGAATTGCCAAATAGGCTTTTGAACATTCCTGACATCATATCAAAGCTCAATACTTTGTCGAGTCCTGCTACAAGGAATGCTGCGCCGAAGAATACTCTTAGGATTAGCGGTCCTAGTTGTTTATGTTGTTCCATCCATTTCATCATTGTTTATCCTCTCCTTGGGTTTTTAATGTTAAATAAGGATAGCGCTTTAAAAGGGTTTTCACGGATTGGCTGAAAAGGAATCAGTTCACAGACCTTTCCCGTATTGTTCAGGCGTGATTTTGGTTACAAAACCGGGATATTCTGTTTTTAATTCTAAGCTAAGTTTGCCAAATTCATCTCTTTCTGTTTGATACCATGTCCAGAATAGTCCTTTAAGGCTCATTGAATCCTGTGTGGGAATGATCGCTGTCAATTCAAGAACTGCGTCCTTGAGATGGAGTATGGTCATTACAATTGATATTAGGGTGAACTTTGCTCCAATATATTCTTTGAGCCATCCGACGTATAAATCCACTATGTCTTCGGTTTGGGCGCATAATATGTCGGATGCTGCTATAGCAACAGAGTCTTCGAGAGGGTTTTTGTTGAAAAATACTCGGCGGATATCGCACTTTCTGGTCAGATTTGTTTTGAATGGAGTTGGTGTGTGGAATACTGATAATTCTCCCTCAGGCAGGCAGGGTTTGAAGATTAAGCTATAAAGCTCGGATAGTTGTGATAATACTCTTTGCTCTATATCTGTTTGTGTTTCTGCGTATTGGGTTCTTTTCTGGGTTGAGGTGTTGAGTGTTTTCGATTTTACGAGCAGGATATTTTTCGTGAGGAGATATTTCAGTATTGTGAGGTCTTCGAATATGTTTTTAAGTCGCAATGCGCCTCTTTCAGCCTGCCATAATCGAAGAAACCTATCTTTTCGTTCTTGAACGCTGATGCCTTGAACCTGTGGAGTTTGTGCTGCGCCTAACCTTTGATATTCAGGATCCAGTTTTTTCTGGGCGAAATCCAGGATTGCATCTAGATGGGAGAGTGCGGTTGAGAGTTTGAGTATGGATGGGTCTTTGAAAAAGCGGGCGATATCTGTTTGAAGGCCTTCGGCGTGAACGAACGCTGCTCGTATTGCATTGTCGTTTCTTTGTTCAGCAAGGGTGCGTAGTTGTTGTTGCAGCGAAGTCGCGGCCATGCGCGCGTCGGTTATTGCGGAGACGAAATAATTGTCTCTTTGGCATTGGAACGTATCCAATCCAAGTGCTCTGCTTTGTGCCTGTTTGAGTGAGCGTTGGAGCTTGTCCAAGTCCAGTTTTATCTGAAAAATGAGTGCTCTTTCATCTGCCATATTTTAGGACAGGCGAAAATGGTTTTTAATCTTTTTGAACTATAGAACGGCGCGTAGTACTTGAAAATAAGGCGAGGAGGAGACTCGAACTCCTGAATCGCAGGGTTGCAGCGTTATGACGTTTCAAGACCTGATTTCGCGACTTCGTGGAGTCGAGAGAAGAGTCATTTACATATTCGCAAAGCGAATATTTGATAAATTGCTTCTCGAGACGATACGAGAAGCGATTTGATCAAACTTTCTGAAAGTTTGAAGGCGAGGAGGAGACTCGAACTCCTGAATCGCAGGGTTGCAGCCTGCTGCCTTAGCCGCTTGGCTACCTCGCCGATAAGTTAGGGTCAGAAGGAGTCGTTTATAAACGTTTCCGCGGTTAATCAGGAATTATCCACACTTGAATCTTTGTGCCGTCAGGAAAGAGTAGATAGCTCTGGTTCTTAAGTTCGATGCCGTCGGGGTTCTGATGGATGGTGACTATGTGTTTTTCAGGACTGCTGTATCCGCCGCCCCATTTCGCGCCCTCATATGTTGTTATGACCCTCCCATAACTGGATATGTCTTTTATGAATGCCTGATCGCCTTCGAAATAGATGAAACAGTGTTTTCGTGAGTTGGATTTGGTGTCTAGGATTATGTCGTTTGTAGGATCGCGTCCTATCATAATTGGCGCGGTTCCAAGGATGTCTATTTGTTCGTCATGTCCAAGAACTACTCGGGAACGGCCTTTTTGGTAACGATCTCCTAGAAGGGTGGCTGGAAGTCTTGTTTTATTATCGAACCAAGTTCCTTCGATTAGCACGAATTCAACTCTCATATAAAACAAAAGGTTGATTTTGTTTAAATAGCTTTTGGCGTGGATAACTTTTTAAAAGAACGTCGTGTGCTTTAGGCTATGGACTCGCAAAAGGTCGTTCGTAAGTGGCAGAAGCGTTGGAAGGATGCTAAACTCTTCGAGCCTGAGCAGAATAAGCAGGAGAAATACTTGATTACTGTTCCGTACCCTTACATTTCTGGCAGTTTGCATATTGGGCACGCAAGGGTTGTGACTGAAGCTGATGTGTTCGCAAGGTTCCAGCGTATGTCTGGTAAGAATGTTCTTTTTCCGATGGCGTTTCATATTTCTGGAACTCCTGTTTTGGGCATTAGTTTGGGTATTGAAAAGAAGGACCCTAAGATGCTCGCGCTTTACACTGAATACGTGAAGGCGTACATAAATGATGGGAAGGAAGTCGAGAAGATTGTCCAGTCATTTAAGGACCCGCAGAAGATTGTGGACTTTTTCATTCCTAAGATGGTTGATGAATTCTCGCTCCTGGGTCTCTCTGTTGATTGGCGAAGAAGTTTCACGTCAGGTGAAGGTATGCATCAGAAGATGGTTGAATGGCTTTTCAAAAAATATAAGGAAAATGGTTATCTTATGCAGGGCAAGTATCCTGTTCTTTTCAGCCTCACGCTAAATAATGCTGTCGGAGAAGATGACATTAAAGATGGCGATCTTGACCCTGTTGAAAAGCAGGATTTCGTGCTGCTCAAGTTCGCGTTCGAGGATGGTTTTGTTGTCGCTGGAACTTTGAGGCCTGAGACTATGTTCGGCCAGACGAACTTGTGGGTGAACCCGCAGGCAACTTATGTCAAGGCTAAAGTTGATGGTGAAACTTGGTACGTTAGCAAGGATTGCGTGACAAAACTGCAATATCAGGAGCATAAAGTTATCGTGGAAAAAGAGCTTTCGGGTTCGTATTTCCTGAATAAAAAGGCTATCGCGCCGTTTATCGCAAGGGACGTTGTGATTCTTGAGGCGTCGTTCGTGAAGCCGAATATCTGCACTGGTTTCGTGACTAGTGTTCCAAGCGATGCTCCTTTTGATTATATTGCTCTGCAGCAACTCAAGAGCCAAATAAAACCCATCTCTATAATTCAAACTAAAGGTTTTGGTGATTTTCCTGCGATGGAATTGTGTAAGAAGATGAAAATCACAAGCCTTAGTCAGGAGACAGAGCTTAAGGAAGCGACGCAGGAGTTGTACAAGGCAGGATTCCATACTGGCATTCTCAAGGACAACTGCGGTAGATTCTCAGGCATGACTGTTTCAGAAGCAAGGAAATCTATGCGTGATGAGGCGTTAAAGGATGGCTTTGGCGTGCAATTCTACGAGACATCCCGCTCCGCGGTTTCTAGGGATGGCGGCGATGTTATTGTTGCCATGCTTGACCAGCAGTGGTTTATTGATTTTACCGCGAAGGGTTGGAAGGAGAATGCGAAGAAGTGTCTTGATGGTATGACTATTCAGCCTGATGTTTATCGCAAGATGTTTGAGGATACTTTTGCTTGGCTTGAGAGGCGTCCGTGCGCGAGGCGTCGTGGTCTTGGTACAAAGCTTCCATTCGATACTAACTGGGTGATAGAGTCTCTTAGCGATTCGACTGTGTACATGTCTCTTTACCCTATTGCGCATTTGCTGCGCGAGCATAAGATAAAGGACAATCAGATGTCTGAAGAATTTTTCGATTTCGTGTTCAACGGCCACGGTGCGCTAAAGGATGTGGCAAAGAGCACAGGCGTTAATGAGCAGGCGCTAAAAGAATTAAGGCAGAGTTTTGATTATTGGTATCCGATTGACCATCGTCATACTTTCCCTGCGCACTTGCCGAATCATTTGTCGTTTATGATTTTTGCTCACGTCGCTGCGTTTGATAAAAAGTATTGGCCGAAGAAAGTTTCTTTCCACGGTATGGTTTTAAGCGAAGGTGTGAAGATGAGTAAGAGCAAGGGCAATACTGTGACTTTGCTCGAGCTTGATAGGGAATACGGAGCTGATGTTTTCCGCGCGTTCCTTTGCAGCACGACGAGCGTTGAGAGCACGATGAATTGGGATAAAGGTACAGTGAGTCATGTTCAAAAGCATCTTGAATCTTTGTTCGAGCTTGCGAGCGAACTCGTAAAGAGTAAAAAGAAGGGTGAATCGCCTGCATGGGCGCTTTCGCAGTTCGAACGTTTGAAGAAGAAAGCGTCTGAGTGTATCGCAAGGATGGATTTACGAGGGTATAGTATGGTTGTTCTTTACGATATTCCTGCGTTGGTCAAGAAAGCTCAGAAATTATTGTCTGAACAGCAGATGCAGGCTTTCGCGAATCTTGTTTCCGATTGGATAGTTTTGCTCTCTCCTCTTGTTCCGCATTTGGCTGAAGAATTGAACGAGTTGGACAGGGGCAAGGGCTTTGTCTCAATTGCAACTTGGCCAAAGGTTGACGAGAAGCGTATCGACCCGATTGAGGAGTTCAAGGTTGAGGCGTTCGAGCAGTTGGTTTCAGATATCAAGACTGTCATAACTTTGGCGAAAGTGACGCCGAAAGAAATCAGTGTTTTGGTTAGTTCGCAGTGGAAGTACCAGTTGTTCTTGATGTTAAGAGACCTCTTAAAGGAAACAAGGGATATGAAAGTCATCATCTCTGCGATTATGAAGACCGACCTGAAAAAGAGCGGTGAGGATGTTATGAAGCTTGTTCAGTCTGTGCTTAAGGACCCTCAGAAACTGCCTGAAGTCGTTCTTGACCAAAAGACAGAGCTTGATACTATTGATGGTATGAAAGAGCGTCTTGAGCAGGCGTTTTCAAGCAAGATTGTTGTCCTTGCTGCCGAGAAGAGTTCTGATAAAAAGGCGAATGTGGCGTTGCCGGGTAAGCCCGCGATTGTTGTTAAATAGTTAAGCGTAATAGCCTGCCATGTCCCCGCCGTCTACTGAATAAATGCTTCCTGTGACAAAGCTCGATAGGTCGCTTGCAAGAAATAGTGCGACGTTTGCGACTTCTTCTGGCGTTCCTATTCTTCCAAGAGGTACTAAGCTTGCGATGTATTTGAGCTCGTCTTTTTTGAATGCGCTCGTCAGCATATGGGTATTAATTGGGCCGGGTGCGATGCAGTTAACTCTTATTCCTTCTCGCGCGTGGTCTAGCGCCATTGCTCGTGTCAAATTGACTACTCCTCCTTTGCTTGCGCAGTAGGCTGCGTATCCTTGTCCGCCGTTTAGTCCCCATTCGCTTGCTATGTTGATGATTGCAGCGTTTTTGGTTTTCTTGAGGTGCGGCAGGCAATGTTTTGAGCATAGGAATGTTCCTTTGAGGTTTGTGTCAAGGACTGCGTCCCATGTTTGTTCAGATGTTGTTTCGGCTGTTCCGCCTAGCATTATTCCTGCATTGTTGACGAGTATGTCGATGCGCTTGAATGTTTTGAGTGCCTGTGCAACCATTGATTTGACTGATGTGTTCGAAGTCACGTCTGTTTTGATGAATATTGCGCTTCCGCCCATTTTTCTGATTTCGTTTTCGACTTTTTTGCCGTCAGCGCTTCGCGCGGCTATGACGACGTGAGCACCTTGCTTTGCGAAAAGTATCGCGATTGCTTTGCCTATGCCCGAGCTTGCGCCTGTTACGATTGCCACCTTATTTTTTAGCTGCATAGATTGCACTAATAACGTTTAGAATAAAAGGATTGCGCACGTTTTTTCGCATCCACTCTTAGCTTGTATGCCTTTTCTGCATCCTTAAGTATTGAAAGGTCGACTGCGATTATTCTCATATCTTGTTTATTATGATTCATTTTCGCAATTGATCCAAGAAAAGGAGCGCAGATTTGTGTATGGCCGATAAGCGCATCAGAGTATTTTCCGTAATTGAATTTTCCTGCTCCGTTTGTGTAAACCATTATTGCTTCGTTTTCAAAAGCGCGTGAGGCGCACATTGAATCAACGAGCATTTCCTCTGAATTGCGGGTATATTTCGTGCCTACTCCTGCATCTCCTTTGAGCCAGTAGCTGGGGCAGATGATTATTTCGGCGTTTTTTAGCAGGAGTTGTTTGAACGTTTCAGGAAAAGCCAAATCCCAGCATATTAGAAGGGCGGTTTTGCCGAATCGTGTTTTGAAAACGCACGGCTTGGTTCCTGATTTAAGATAGCTTCGTTCAGGGTGCCATAGGTTTATTTTCTCGTATCGTCCCAGTATTTTTCCTGATTTGTCTATGTAATATGCGACGTTGAACCAGCCGCGCTTGTCTGCTTCGATTATGGAGCCGGGAACTATGTCTATTAGGTATTTTTTGGCCAGAATCTGAAAATGTTTAGCGTACTTGTGGTTATAATCTACAAATTCTTTTTTTCGCATTACAGGTCCGGTCACTGAATCTTCAGGGAATACTATTATGTCTGCTTTGCCTGCTGCTTTTTTTATGAACTGTTCCATCAGGTTCAAATTGATTTCTGGCTGGTGGATTTTGATTCTCTGTTGTACTATCGCGATTTTTACCTTTTCCATTGAAAATAAAATACTGCAGGTGTTTATAAAATAGTTTGAAAATTAATATTTTTATTAAATCGTTTTAGAATAAAGCGGGCGGACATTCCACAGGTGAACACACTATAAACAGAAGAGTTGATCCCGCGCTTTCCTCGGTTCCGCGACCCACCAAGCATCATGAACTACACTAAGCGTTGCTCACTTCCGTGCCTGGCGCGGTTCATGCAGTCACAATCCTGATGGACAGAACGTCGTTGTACGGCGTAGGACTCAACTGTCCATATTGTGCTGCTCTGTGGCGGTCACCCCGTCTAAAGCCCGTTTACGGTGACAGGAGGGGGCTATATTCCCGGTCGAGTCCGCCCGTATAAATGACAGAAATGAGGGTTTTTAAAGCTTGCGCCAGGCGGAGTACAAATCGGTCGCGGTATGCACTGTTCCGATAAGCGAAGTGTATGCTTGTTTTAAGCGCGCGATGGTTTCAAATTCCTCTCCTTTTTTGACTGTGAGCACGTATATTAGTGCGCGTTCTGGATCTTTGTCTTTGGGGAAACGCGCTCTCGCGGGGAAATCTTCGAGGAATCGTTCAAGGTCGCTGTCGGTTAGAATTTCTTTAAAATGTATGATGACACTTGATTCATCCATTAGAAAATACAAATGTTGTCCTTGTTATTATTTCTATCGTAATATTTCGTGTCGTAAAATTTATATACCGCGGCTCATTCATTTGTTTCATGCAAATGCAAATACATTGGACTATGAATTCCGTTAAGCAGTTCGATGTATTTTGCATTATTTATTGAACACAATCCCGTTCTGCGTTGAAGGGGGTTTGTGTTCGACTTCTTCTTATGCAGGTACGGGTGGAGGAAAACCCAGATGAAAGATTGGAAAGAAAGTGTTGAGGCTTTGGCCTCGCAGGGAAGGTATGCTGCGAATAGGGCGCTTTCCGCGTATTTGGTGCAGGCAACTAATGGAGCGGCTGCCAGATACGAGGCGTTAAGGAATCGTGCAGTGAAAGAAAGCGGGCGGGTTCCAGTGCAAGTTTTGTCTGAAAGCGCTGAGCCTGTTCAATCATTGGAAGGTGTTTGCAATGGCTAAACAGCCTCTTGAGTTGTTGTCTGCTGCGAATGAGTGTCTGCTGGAAGTGGAGCTCTTGTTGGAGGCGATGCGTAGAGGATGAAGATTTGCTTTGCCGTTGAGGAAAGTGGTAACAATGTATTTTATAGGTTGAGCTATGACTGATGGTTATGGGTGTGAGTCTGCAATTTTTGGGCGTTGGCAGGGGTCAAAGCATACGTGGCAGTCTAAGCGATGCGGGTTTTATTGTCGCATCAGAAAAGACTAAAGTTTTGGTTGACCCTGGCAGTGATGTTCTCGAAGCACTCTCTTTGGCGAAAATAAAAGATGTTAATGATATCGTGATGACTGGCGCTTCAGATATGCAGAAAGCCGGCGTTGTTAAGGTCAAAGGCAAGTCTGGCGCGGTTGTAGAGCGCAAATCTTGGGGCGCATTGATTGTGGTTCCTGATGCAAGGATTGCGTATGTTATCGATTCTGTTCAGCCAACTGAAGTCGGCGCGTGTGATGTTCTTGTTTTGGTGAAAAGAGACGAGTCTCTTATTGAGAAAACAAAGCCAAAGCTAGTTATTCTTACAGGATTTGACTCTAAGAGTGGGAGGCGAATCCAGTGTACGCCTGTCTTTGTGTACGCTGCAAGGGATATTAAGGCAAAGACCGGCGTTCAGACAATCGCGGCAGAGGACGGCTTGGTTGTGGATCTTGCGAGTTATGGCGCAGTGTCAGAGCAAAAATCTTTGGGCAAGTTCTAATAGCATTCAAATATGGATATTGAAGAGTAAGCTTTATAAAGCGCTTCTTGGGGAGTCTGAATATGTCTAAGAGTTATAATGACCCTGTGAAGGAAAAATCGCGAAAGGCGCTTGAACAGTTCGTGCGAATGCACCTCTCATTCAAGCGGCCTAAGCGAATTGAAGTTCTTTGTTTTCCGGGTGCCGAGCAGGAAGGCGAAGCTGGTTTAGAGCTTAAAGTCTATGATACTCTTGGAATTCCTAGGAAAAATATTACTGGGCTTGAATGTGACCCTGAGCGCGCTGAGCGTTTAAAGCGCGCGAATTTGGGGATTGAGGTTGTCTGCGCGCCAGATTTGGAGTATCTACTAGACGCTGCAAAACAAAGTCGTCAATGGGACGTGATGAGTTTGGACTATTGCTCATTTTTCACGAATGATAGGTGGGCTTCGCTTCGCACAATTGCGATGAATGGATTGTTGAAGGACACTGGAATTCTTTGCACAAACTATATGGGTCGAAGGGAAAACGAGGCTTCGAAGGAGTTGTTATGCGATGCATTCAAAGCGTCTGAGGTGTACAAAGAGAGAACTGTTGATTTCAAAGCGGATGACCCAGAGATTATGATGAAGATATGGGAAACGTTGACCTCCTCCTTGGGGCAAGCCCTCAGCCTGCGGGCTGACCCTCGCTGTGGCTCGGGCAAGGATTCCGTTGGTAATGT
>Ga0209542_10006809_pt1 | contig 22070 bp, 22 predicted proteins | sample RifCSPhighO2_01_FD_184028 | JGI IMG/M metagenome (GOLD analysis project Ga0209542, IMG submission 184028) | Soil microbial communities from Rifle, Colorado - Rifle CSP2_plank highO2_0.1 (SPAdes) (version 2) | ecosystem: Environmental > Terrestrial > Deep subsurface > Rock core/Sediment ... | reverse complement strand
TGCTTTGCGTGACATAGTAAACACCTCTTTATTGACGAAGAATATGAACTAGTTAATAAGTATTATTGAAAATAAACAACTTTATTCTGTATCAGTTCGGCCGCTTTGGCCCGGTTCTGCGCGCCGAGCATAGTGTGATGCAAAGTCAGCGGCTGATCATTGATTCCCGAATCCACTTTAGAGAATAAGACCTGGGCAGATGATAATTGATCATACTCTTGGACTATCTCTTTCAGAGCTTGGATCTTTACGGGATTCTCTGTGCCGATGGTGATGTTCATGGGTTTCACTCTTCAATGTGAGCGAGTACTGCGGCGCTCAGCGGTTTAAAACAGGATTTAGCGAAAGAGATGGCATCTACAGCTTCATTTAGTTCTGGTTGCTTCGCCGTTTTTAATCTTGTGATCATCTTCTTGGTCAAGAGACCACCACAATTTAAATCTTCTGGGAACCACATGATTTTTTTGAGGATTAAATGAGTTTATATAGAACCACCAATTGCTTCAAACCAACTTAAAGTCTTCAGAACCTATTTAAATAAGAGGAACATCCAAGAGAACATGTCCAAAAACAATTTCCTCCTCGTTGACCTAAACGAAGCAAAGACCAAGAAATTAGCAGAGACGATCACCTCCGACACTAGCCGCAAGATTCTGAATCATCTCGCGGAGAAAGAAGGTACTGAAAGCACCATTGCCCAAGAATTGAATCTGCCCCTCCCCACCGTGCATTATCATCTACAGAAGCTGCGAGAAGCTGGCTTGGTCATTGTCGAAGAATACCATTACAGCACCAAAGGGCGGGAAGTCAATCATTATAAGCTGGCTAACAAATATATCATTATCGCACCGAAGAAAGTGTCTGGCTTGAAACAAAAATTAAGAGGAATTCTGCCCGTTGGTTTGATTATTTTGGGAATCAGTGGGTTGTGGGGATTCTTGACAAAGACAACTACTGCTGCGACCAAAATGGGGGGGGGAGCTTTGGATAGCGTAGCGATGATGCCAACTCTGGGGCAAAACATTGTGATGATCCAGCCGCCGGTATATTCTGACCAATATAGTGTGTTATGGTTCTTAGCAGGCGGCTTGTTTACGTTATTGATTTACGTGCTGATTATTGTGATGCAAGAAAAGATGAGACGGTGATAGAATGAAGAAATGGATTGCTGTTATGGGTGTTGCTCTGGTTTTAGTGATGGGATTATTATTTTATTATTTGAGTTCACAAAGAGTATTGGACCTTCCAATGGAATGCGAAGAAAATAAAGAAACAACTTGTAAAATGAAGTGCGATGATGCAATTGAAGAGATAGCAGATAATTCCGTTTGTAAAAATCAATCACTAGTCTGCTGTCAAAGAAAACTTTACCCACTAAATTAAGAAAACAGGAGTGATTTCACATGAATGAAAAGACAACACATGGATTGATTATGGGAGGATTGGCGTTATTGTTATTGTTCGCACTCTTCCAAGTGAGTGAAAAAGGAAGTGCCGGAGAAAACATTCCCAAGATTAGTGTCTCAGGAATGGCAGAGATGGAAATCATGCCCAATCAGGCTGTCCTCTCGCTGACGGTTTTGACGGAAGGCAGCGATGCGAAAGATGTCCAAGATAGAAATACGCAACAGATGAATACAGTTATCGCTGCGCTGAAAGAAGCAGGTGTGGATAATAAAGAGATCGAAACGACGGGATATAATCTTTACCCTTGGCATGAATGGAATCCTTCTTTGCAAAAGAGCGTAGAAAAAGGGTATCGCGTACAGCAAACAATTACGGTAACAACAAAAGAGACAACAAAAGCAGGAGAATTAGTGGATATTGCGGTGAAAAGCGGTGTGAACACGGTCAACGGGATCTCATTCAGACTTTCTACGGATCGAGAACAGGAAGTACGTGAAGAATTAGTAGCATTAGCATCAACGAAAGCACGAGAAAAAGCAGAAACTTTGGCGAAGAGTTTGAAAGTTTCGTTAGGAGATGTGCTCTACGCAACGGAGAGCAGTTTTAACAACGGGCCATGGTACTCTGGGGGTATGGCCAAAATAATGGCGATGGAAGCAACTTCTGCACCAGACATTGCCCCGGAACAGGTGAAGGTTTCGATCCAGGTGAATGTTGATTTTGAAGTTGATTAGATTTTTTATTTTCTTTTTTTCTTCGACCAAAAAACATAAAAAGAAAGAACGGATCAGATTATCGTGATCAAGCAGAATAAACAACATCTCGACCGAAAGCTGATCTTCCGCCTGCATCTTCTCTTTGCCATCTTCGTACTCATGCTCATCGTCATTGGCTATGACATCCTGGTACGAGCGATCGGGCTTCTCCTCGCCGTCTCGGGAATCCTCATCGGCTTGGGCATCGGTTTCCTTACGGGCAGAATAATGCAGATCCGTTGGCATGAAGAAAAGAACAAAGTGATAACCACGATGGACACGGGGGGGGCATTTATCCTCGCGGGATATCTGCTCTTTGTTTACTTTAGGGATCGTTTCTTCGGGCATTGGCTGTATGGAGCAGCGTTGACGGCGTTTGGCTTTAGTCTCCTGGGAGGGATTGTCCTAGGGCGTTATCTCAATCTGAGATTAGAGATAGAAAGAGTATTGAAAGAAAAGAACTATCAGTAACAGATTATGGTTTTTCTCTTACCGGATCCCTAGGCAGCAACACGGCTTCGCGGACATTATCCAACAGCAACAACCGCTGGGTGATTCGATCCAAGCCAAAGCCGGCGCCGCCATGCGGCGGACAGCCGTACTGAAAGATCTCGGCATATTCCGGCATTGTTTCTGGATCAAGACCTTTTTCGACTGCCTGTTTCTTCCAGACATCGAGACGATGTTCGCGCTGTGAGCCAGAACAGATTTCCACGCCGTTAAATAATAAGTCGAATGATTTTGTGACTTGAGGATTCTTCTCCGCTTTCATCTGGTAGAACGGCTTGACTTTCCAGGGGAAAAAAGTAATGAAGACAAACTCTGAATCGTATTTCTCTTTGATCATCTCGCAGATTAACTTCTCTCCTTCCGCATCAAGATCCTCATCCGCGTTATACTTCTTGCCCTTGGGAGCAAGCATCTTCTTTGCTTCATCTAAGGTTAAACGAGGTATTTTTGTGGGAAGGTGATGTTCGACGTTAAGCAATTGCAATTCTGCTGCCGCTTCTGTTTTCAGATTGCTGATCAAGTCGATGAACATCTTCTCAATAAAATCCATGACATCTGTAAAATCTTTGATAAAACCCATCTCAAAATCAACACCGGTAAACTCGGTCAAGTGGCGCATTGTATTTGATTTCTCGGCGCGGAAAACGGGACCGATCTCATAAACACGTTCAAAACCGCCGCCGACAAACATCTGTTTGTACACCTGCGGCGACTGCGCCAGATACATCGGCCGGCCGAAATAATCTACTTCAAATAATTCTGCTCCTGATTCAACGCCGATCTTGGTTAATTTGGGGCTGTTGATGTTCGTGAAACCATTTTGGTCAAAGAAATTGGTGGCGATCTTGACGATCTTGCTGCGAATCTTGAAGATGGCCTGATGTTTGAGATTTCGCGTGTCTAAAAGACGATGATCCAAACGCTTGTCAATATTTGTTTGACTTTTGTCCGTGTTATCTATCGGAAGGGGTGTTCCGGCAAGAGAGAGGAGTTTGATTGCTTTGATTCCGACTTCGATTCCCCAGCGTGATTCTTTATTTTCTTTTGGAATACCAACAATTTCAACGACCGATTCTTTGGTCAAATTGTTAACAAGATTGAATGAAGACTCATCTGTTTCACTTTTGAATGCGACGGTCTGCATATCACCGGTCCGGTCACGGAGAATGATGAATTTGATCTTGCTTAAATTACGGATTTCCTGGATCCAGCCCTGCAAGAGAACTTCCTGATTGAGATGGTTCTTCAGGTCTGAGAGGAGTGTTCGATCCATGCTGACGCTTAAAATAGGCGGTTGTTTTTATTACTTTTGGTGTATTGGGCTCTGTAGAAAAAGTCGTCCGCCTGGCCTAAAGATTGACCGTGAGAAGCGATATGCTGGAACAGGTGCGAAAACGATCAGATCAAATGGCCGGTTCTGCGACCTTAAACGCAACTTGTTTTCGCCACGGTCAATGGCCAGGAGGACTTTTTCTACAGAGCCGGTGTATTGCCATAACCCCAGAAGAGTTAAACTCTTCCCCTTAACTTCTCCGCTGCCAAAACTTTCTGAATGGCATGAATGTACGTCGCCGTGCGGAAGTCATATTTTTTCCCTGCCCAGGTAGACCAAAGTTGATTAAATGCTGCTTTCATCTTTTCCCGCAGACGCGCACGTACTTCCTCTTCTTTCCAATAATAGCCAGACTGGTTCTGCACCCATTCAAAATAAGAGACTGTAACGCCGCCGGCATTTGCCAGAATGTCAGGTAAGACCAAAGTTTTGTTCTGATGCAATATTTTATCTGCTTCTGGTGTCGTTGGCCCATTCGCTAATTCCAAAATAATTTTTGCTTTTACTTGATGAGCATTCTTTTCTGTAATGACCCCGCTTAACGCCGAGGGGATAAGGATGTCACAGTTAAGCGTAAGAAGCTCTTCGTTACTGATTTTTTGACCAGGAGGATAATTTTGTACGGAACCTGTTTTTTCTTTAATAGTTACAACTTCATCAACAGGAAGACCTTGCTGAGCATAGATTCCCCCTTTGGAATCGGAAACGGCGACGATCGTGAATCCGCGATCGGCAAATAATTTTGCCGCGTTCATCCCAGCGTTACCAAAGCCTTGGATGGCTATACGCTTTCCTTTAAACTTTAATTTCTGTACTGCTTCTTCCAAGACAAAGACCCCGCCTAGTGCCGTGGCGATATCACGCACGAGCGAGCCGCCCAATTCTAACGGCTTACCAGTAATCATCCCTGGATCATGATGGCCAGCCTGTTGTTCGTATTCGTCCAGCATCCACGCCATGATTTGGCCTGTCGTGTAAACATCGGGAGCGGGAATATCGATGCTGGAACCAAGATAAGGGCGGAAAGCACGGACATAGGCGCGGCTGAGCTCCTCCAGTTCTTTTCCAGAAAGAGATTTTGGATCGATGGTTACGCCGCCTTTTCCTCCACCGAATGGGATGTCAGCGACGGCCGTTTTCAGCGTCATCCAAAAGGCCAGGGATTTGACTTCGTCTTCGTTCACCTCCGGATGGAAACGAATGCCGCCTTTATACGGTCCTCGGGCATTGTTGAACTGGATGCGGAAAGCAGGGTATTTTTTGCCGTTAAGATGAAGCTCGGCTTTGTGTACATGATTAGGTGTTTCTAAGAGGGTAACTTCGGCAGGAGAGAGATTAGCCAGGGGGGCAAGTGTCTGCAAAAACTGAACAACGTGGTTAAAAGTCATGGATGGTAAACCTCACCGCAGGATTTAATTCTTCGACGAGAAAGGAGTATTTAAGATTTGTGGATTAGAATTTACTCTTCGCTAATCTGCGTGCTAACTTCCCCAATCCACGACTATATTCTTTAAGGTCAACAATCTTCTTCCGCGCCACCCCCGAATCCATCGCTGCTTTGGCCACTGCTGAAGCGATGCGGGGTAAGAGCCGGGGGTCAAATGGCTTGGGAATGATGTACTCCGGACCGAACGTAAATTCCTGATCATATGCTTTAATGGCTTGTTTGGGCATCTTCAGATGAGCAAGTTTGGCCAATGCCTTGACCGCGGCTTTTTTCATCTCCAGATTGATCGTTGTCGCCCGAACATCCAACGCGCCGCGAAACAAGAACGGAAAACACAAAACATTATTTACCTGATTGGGATAGTCACTCCTTCCCGTGGCCATGACACAATCCGGGACTGCTTTTTTTGCTTCCTGATAAGAAATTTCCGGGGTAGGATTAGCCATGGCGATAATAATTGGACGGGAGCTCATTGTCTTGAGCATCTGGCCGGTGAGAAGATTTCCTTGTGAGACGCCGATAAAGACATCAGCAGCGACTAAAGCTTCAGCAAGCGTTTTCTTATCCGTCTCCTGAGCAAAGGCCGCTTTATACTGATTCTGCTCATTTCGTGCCGTCGTGATAATGCCCTGACTGTCAACCAGGATAATCTGCTCATGCCTGGCGCCGAGTTCTAACAGCATATTGGCAATGGCGATAGCCGCCGCACCCGCACCAGAAAAAACAAATTGACTATCCGTTATTTTTCTCTGGGTCAACTCTAACGCATTCAGTACGGCAGCAGAAGCGATGACCGCCGTACCATGCTGATCATCATGAAAGACGGGGATATCCATCTTCTCTTTCAATTTTCGCTCAATTTCAAAACATTCCGGCGCTTTGATGTCCTCCAGATTGATGCCGCCAAAAGTTGGCTCTAATGAAGTGATGATCTTGATCAGCTGTTCGGGATCCGGTTCATTGATCTCCAAATCAAAAACATCGATTCCCGCAAAGCGCTTGAATAAGATACCCTTGCCTTCCATTACCGGTTTCCCGGCCAACGCACCGATATTTCCCAAGCCGAGGACGGCCGTGCCATTGCTGATCACCGCAACTAAGTTCCCTTTAGAGGTATAGTGATAGGCAGCGTCGGGATTCTGTTGAATTTCCAAGCAAGGCTTAGCCACGCCGGGAGTATAGGCCAGAGAAAGATCGGCAGCAGTTTTACATGGTTTGGTGGGAACGGTCTTTATTTTCCCGGGAAAAGGATATTTGTGGTAATGTAATGCGTCTTCCATCTGAAAATGGTAAGATACATCTATATAAGTGTTGCGAATTGCAGGACTCTGTAACAAAAAGAGAAAAAAATTCTATTTCACAACTAATGTTCCTTTCATCCCGCGCCATTCATCACAGCTGCTGCAGGCATATTCAAATGAACCAACCTGATCAGCGACAACAGTTACTTTTGTCGGACCACTGACTTTCTGCGCCACGCCCAAGCCAAGAACGGCAAAGGTGAAGTCCAGATTTTCAGGAACAAGATTGAAGACGACCGTCGAACCTTTCTGGACAGTGACGAGAGGTGGATCAAAGAGCCAGCGTTTGGCAGCCAGCGTCACTTCCACAGCCTGACTCGCTCCCGTTTCGGCTGGAGGAGAAGCAACTACAGATGGTTCAGGGGGAGATTCGATCGGAGAATTTTCCTGAACTGGTGGAGAGACACTCGTAGGAACATTCTGTTCGGGACTGTCTACAACTGAACCAAGCTGTACTGATGTGTCCAAGCCTTGAGGAAAGAACATCTTGCCATCTTTGGTCAAATAGGAATCAACCGTCTGACCGGCAACTGAAATGGTTATTTGGTAAAGACCGGCAACTTCGGCGGCCGCAACGACTTCCGCGACAAACGGCGGTCGCAGCAGATTCTCGTTGACGTAGCTGGTCACACGCGTCTCTGCTTCGGCTAAAGATAGCTCTTGGCCGAGGAGTGCTGTTTTCTCCGTGAACTGGAAACCTTGCGTAAAGACCGAAAAGAGGAGTAAGATGATAGTTATCCCAGTCAATGCTTTCCATGTAGAAACATCTTTGAACAATCCGCTGTCGTCAGAAGTTTTCAGTTCAGGACTGTTTTTGACTTCAGTTTTAACTTCTTTTTTGCTATCTCTTTTATTGTCTGCCCAAGGGTCGACCCGAGGAGTCGGCTCAACATATTTGGTTGTCTTTTCCGGCTTTGTTTCTGTTTTTGCTTCAGCTTTTTCTTTTTGTTCGAAAGATGATTTTTCCAGATGCTTCCTCTCTTCTTTCAATGGAACAACTCTTACTGGCGCAATAGCTTTTACCGATGTGATGATAACTTCATCCTGCGGCTTCTTCACCTCAGCGTTCACGGATACTTTTGGTTCTGCTTTTGCCGTGGCTGTTTTGAGAATCTTTGATTCTCGTAATTTTCGAGAGGGAACTTTCCTGGACTTTTCTTCTTTGGGAGAATCCAACGCTGAGGCAAAGGGGTTCTCTTTCTTGGGGTTCATTGTTTTTTCCTTTGCATCAAGTTCATCCAAGAAATCTTCGCTAAGCACATCTTCCTCCATATATTCTTCTGCAAAAAATGATTCATCCATCTCGTCTAATTGTTTCTGTTCCATCACCATTCACCCCAAGCAGGGAAAACCCTAGCCAGGAGAGATAAAAATGTAACCATCATCTCACCCTCATTATTAGCTTAGTTGATACGAATGTATTGTTCTAAGGGAAATAATTTATAAATATTTAGATGATGTGATTTAGAGGATTCAAAGGATATGTTGAGGGGAGATATGGATCATTTAGATAAATCACCTTTGGGAACTTGCAAAATTATCTAAGATGATGGTTAATAGTTGTACTAAGGCCCGTTTTTAAAAGTAAGATTTATTAAGCATCATTGTTTAGTTAAGTTCTATGGACTTGAAGTGGTATAGATCATTAGAATGGTTCCTCAAAACAAAAAAAGTAAAGAGAGTTCTCTTTGTTTGTTCAGGAAATAGTTGTCGAAGCCCAGCAGCCGTATATTATTTTAACAAATTTACTCATTGGTGGAGTGGAGTTTCCTCTTTTTCTCGTGGAACGGAGGTTAATAAGATATTACAAACATTACAAGCACGAGGGATATACATTAAAAAATTGATGATTGAACCTGAATCAAAGAAAGTTATTGGTGACCGTGAATCAAAATTTCTTGGTGGGCATGTAGCCACCCAAATTTCTGCGAAAGATGTCCTTAAAGCGAACTTAGTTTTAACTATGGAAAAATTAATTCGAGATGAATTAAGAGCAGCTTATCCAGATGCAGCCCCTAAAATATTTACCCTAAAAGGCTTTGTGGATAAAACGGATGATTCTTCTTCTAATTTAGATATTGGTAACCCGTTTATTCCCCCCGCTATTAGAAAAAAAGATGCAACAGTAGAAGGGAAAGTTAAATATTATAGATACCTCCAAAATTACGCCAAAATCTTTGCAGAAATTGAGCTTTATGTGAGAAAAGTCGTAGAAATCATTTACCTATTGAATGCAGAAAAGAGGCCATAATGCCAAAATATACTTTTTTGTGGGCAGAAGAGAATTATAACTACTACGAATTAAGCTCAATTCTTTTAAATTATGGAATCCGCTCGCAGAAAAGATGGGGGAATGGAATAAATAATGGGATTACATTTGGGAAAGATTTCCATGCGGAATTTTATCTACCTGATGAGGAATTAACTAGAGAAGCAGAAAATTGGTACACATTTTTAACAAATAAGAAAAAATGGAATTTTTATCTTCAATCTATTAAAATATCTGGCGATGGAGTTCTTTCCGAGATCAAGAAACTTATCGGCACGGATCTCCTTAAGTTAAATGCCGAACAGCTTTGGGAATTGTACGATTTTTATGGGATGAAGTTAGGCCAGTTGTTTAATTGCTATATTGTGTCACAGCCCCATCGAATTACTAAGTTAGAAAGAAAAGTATTACAATTTCTTCAAGAGAAAGGAATAAAAGATACTGCCCACTACTTCTCTGTGCTAACTACTCCCCCAACAAAGATAATTTTTTCTCCGGTGGGTAATAAACTTTTTACCGGCTCTTTTGCTGAACTGGTGGGTAAAGAAAGAAGTGTAATTGACAAAACGTTAATCAATAAAGAGATGTATCACGAAGAGAAAGTTAGAAATCTAGAAAAACAAACGATGCTGGCAGAATTAAAACCATCTCAAAAAATAAAGAGGTTGATAGATATTTTAAGCATTTTAGGGCATGAACGATTTAAAATGCGTTTTGTCTGGATGCCAGCCCTTTATTATGGTGAATTATTCCTCATTGAATTTAAGAGAAGATATAATGTAAATAAATCAAAATTAAGAGCGTATGATACTCCAGAACTGGAAAATTTAATCAGATTTGGTAAGAAATTATCTCCAAAAGTAATTTCGGTTCGAAAGAAAGGACTTCTTAAGCATCTTAAGAATGGAACTATATATACCCATGAAGGAGCACAAGCACAGAAAATACTCAAAACATTGGTCTCAAAGAAAGAAAAAACAAAAGAATTAACCGGTATGGTGGCATCAAAAGGGCACGCTGTTGGTAAAGTAATGATTCTTTCGTACAGACATTCCAAAGAGCACTCGGCAAAAATAAAAAGAATGCAGGAAGGAGATATTATCGTGACTGAAATGACTCGCCCTAATATTATTTTAGCCTGTGAAAGAGCAGGGGCAATTGTTACTGATGAAGGTGGAATACTTTGCCATGCGGCTATTGTAAGCAGAGAATTGGGGGTGCCCTGTGTTATTGGAACAAAAGAAGCCACTTCTTGCTTTAAAGATGGTGATTACGTTGAGGTTGATGCCAACGATGGAAAAGTAAGAAAAATAACTTTTAAAGAATATTCTGCAAAGAAGCATGATAGGGGCCTTAAAGCAGAAGACAGAGCAATAAAGATGGATATTAAGTTGAATAAGATCAAAAAAGGTAATATTTTTTGGTTTAACCAGGTAGAAATTAAAGATATTCCTACCGTGGGAGGTAAGGGGGCGAGTTTGGGGGAGTTATACAAAATTGTTAACGTCCCAAATGGATTTTGTGTGTCTGTAAATGCGTATCATCAATTTTTGAAGGAAAACGATTTAGATACAAAAATAGACCAGATATTAGGCAGTGTTTCTATAAATAATGCTGAAGAATTAGAAGAGAAAGCTCACCAAGTTAGAGAATTAATTTTAAGTAGAGAATTGTCTTCAGTTATAAAAAATAAAATTTTAGAGAATTACAGAAAATTGCAGAATAAAAAAGTTGCGGTAAGAAGTTCCGCCACGGCAGAAGACATCCCAACCGCTTCATTTGCTGGCCAAGCCGATACTTTTCTTAATGTTTCTACAGAAAAAGAAGTTTTAGAGAGTGTTCAAAAATGCTGGGCTTCGCTATTTACATCTCGGGCAGTCTATTATCGAGAGAAAAATGGTTTTGAACACACTAAAGTATTAATTTCTGTTGTTGTGCAGGAGATGGTTAATGTTAATTATGCGGGGGTTATGTTTACAAAAGATCCGGTTGAAAAGAAGTATATTTTGATTGAAGTTGTAAAAGGGTTAGGAGAACTGTTAGTTTCTGGTGAAGTAACTCCTAATACATATCACATCGAGAAGAAAAAGTTTGAAGTGATAAAAAAGCGTGAAAATTTCAGATTTGAGGTTAGCTTTTTAGCTGATTTAAGTAGAATTGGTCAGCTCATAGAGAAACATTACAAATATCCTCAGGATATTGAATGGGCAATAGATCAGAGTGGAAAAATTTTTATTTTACAGTCAAGAGCGATTACTACGTTGTAGCTTTTAAAAACGGACTCTTTACACAAATAATCAAACGCAACTTACAACGCTAGCTTAGCCACGTCTAGAATACCTAGAAACTATCCAAAAGTAGTCACAAAAGCTTAAGAATGTTCTTTCCCCTCATCAAGAGGTATGGAGTTTAGAATAGAACGAAAAGGAAACGAGAACTATCACAAATATCCCACTGATAATCTGAAGAAAGCACAGGATTTTGCCAATCAGCTGAAAAAAGAATTTGATACGTTTATCCTGGCTGTGATCCTCTTTGGGAGCGCAGCGCGCCATGAAGCCAAGCCGACCAGCGACATTGACGTTTTGGTGGTGACTGATGACACCACATTTGTGATCTCTGAGCCATTGATCGAAGCCTACCGCCTGACGATTGAGAAGATCGTGCCCAAAGTTTCATTACAACTGCACATCACGTCGATGACCTTTACCGCGTTCTGGGAACATGCGCGCGGCGCGGATCCGGTAACGGTAAATATATTACGCGACGGCGTGCCGTTGTTAGATGTCGGCTTCTTCACGCCACTCCAACATCTGCTTAAGCAAGGCCGGATACGACCATCCGAAGAGAGTGTTTGGAGATATTATGGTCAAGCCCCGCGAACATTAATCAATTCACGCTGGCATGTGCTTCAGGCGACGCTGGACTTATACTGGGCGGTGATTGATGCGGCGCACGCGGCATTGATGAGCAGGAATGAAGTGCCGCCGACGCCGGAGCATGTTCCGGAGATGCTCGAGCGGATCTTTGTCAAGCCGCGGCTGATGGACAGAAAATATGTCGAAGTAATGCGGGATTTCTATAAGCTCAGCAAGACGATCACCCACCGGGAATTAAAAGAAGTGAAAGGGATGGAATATGAAAGATATTTCCATCAGGCTGATGACTTTGTGAAAATGATGAAGAGATTGATTGAGAAAGTAAAGATGTGATCTCGTGAAGATACGTAAACCAGACGTTCTCCCCTTTTCGCTTTTGGTTATTTTTATCCTATTCTGGATAGTCTCGGCAATCGCTCCGCGCTATCGGGAGGTGTGGCTTGCGGAGAACCTGTTGACGGTGGCGTTTGTCCTGCTCCTGATCTTGACCTACCGGGTGTTTCGCTTTTCAAACCTGAGTTACAGCCTCCTGTTTGGATTTATGCTCCTGCACGTCCTGGGAAGTTATTATTCTTATTCAGAAATGCCGCTGTTTTCCTATTTCAAAGAACTATTTGGGCTCAGCCGCAACCATTATGAACGACTGGTCCATTTCTTATTTGGGATTGTCTTTTTTCTGCCTCTGCAGGAATTCTGCAGGAAGAAATTGCGTCTGTCCCAAGGCTGGAGTTTACTGTTTGCGTTTATGACGATTGCCGCTCTGAAAGGGATGTATGAGGTCCTGGAATACGGCTGGCTGTTGGTGACCAAGAATGAATTGATCGGCATGGCTTATCTGGGAATGCAAGGAGATGCCTGGGACGCGCAGAAAGACATTTTCTGGGGGCTGGTGGGGGCAGGAATGAGCTGGATCGGGATGGCGGTAAAGGACGATTCCCGCAAAAAAGGGAAGGGGAAATGACTTTTCTATGCACAGAAAACTAATAGTCCAATCAAAACCTTTAATAACATCCATTGACTTCTAAACTTTGATGAAAGATAGTGTGAGAAAGTACGTCCTGAAGAATGCCCACGATTTTAATGGCAAGGTCAATGACAAAGTTGTCCTCGGCCTCGTTCTTAAAGAAAAGCCAGAACTGAAGAGAGATGTTCCGGCAGTATTAAGAGAGATTCAAACAGTCAGTAAAGAGGTAGAAACACTTTCTCAACAACAGCTAAAGAAAGAGTTGAAGAAGCTCGCCCCGGAATTACTGAAAGAGCAGAAAGAAGAACAGAAAGGGCCATTAAAACCACTGCCACGTGCGGAACAAGGGAAAGTAGTGGTCAGGATGGCACCGTCGCCCAGCGGGCCGCTGCATATTGGTCATGCTTACGGTGTTTCACTGAATTCGGAATATGCGCGGATGTACGATGGCAAGCTGATCCTTCGCATCGAAGATACCAACCCAGAGAATATTTACTCGCCGGCATACAAACTCATCCCTGAAGATGTGCAATGGCTTACGGGCAATAACGTCAAAGAAGTCATCGTGCAATCATCCCGGTTAGGCATCTATTATGATCATGCGGAACAGTTGGTACGACAAGGAAAGGTCTATCTCTGTACCTGTGATGCTGATGCCTGGCGAGAGATGAAGAGTAAAGGAAAAGCCTGTCCCTGCCGCTCACTTTCTGCAGAAGAAAACCAGGAACGCTTTGCCCGGCTGTTTAGCAGCTACGCCGAAGGCGAGGCAGTAGCCAGATTAAAGACGGACATTACCGACAAGAATCCGGCGCTGAGAGATTTTGCAATTATGCGCATTGTCGAGCACGTCCACCCTAAAACGGGAAAAGAACAAAGAGTCTGGCCGCTGATGGTCTTTTCCGTCGCGATCGATGACCATGAGCTGGGGATCACCCACGTCTTAAACGGCAAAGATCACATGGACAATGCCGCCAAAGAGCGGATGATTATGGATTGCTTCGGCTGGACATATCCGGAGTATAAACATTGGGGAATGATCAGTTTTATTGGTTTTGATCTCAGCACTTCTAAAACCCGGCGGGCAATTGAACAGAAAGAATATACCGGCTGGGATGACATCCGACTGCCGTTCCTGCCGGCGCTGCGCAGACGCGGGTATCAAGCGGCCGCATTTAGGCGCTACGCCGTGGAAATGGGATTGAGCCAGAATGACAAGACCGTTTCGCTGGAAGAGTTTTGGAAGAACATCAACGCGTTTAACAAGGAGATCATCGAACCGCAGGCAAACCGCTATTTCTGCGTGGAGAAACCGATGGCCGTGACGATTGCCGGCGCGCCGAAGAAGAATGTATTATTTGATCTCCATCCGGATTTCCCCGAGCGGGGAAAACGAGAATTTCATTCCGCCGGGGAGGTATATATTGCGGAATCTGATTATCATAAACTGAGCGCAGGCTTTACCCATCGCCTGATGGATTATTGCAATTTTCAGATCAAAGACGGAAAATGGTCTTTCCTGTCAGAAAGTTATGATGATTACAAAAACGCAGAACAGCGCGGGATGATCATCCATTGGCTGCCGATGCAGCGCCAGCCGGCCAGAGTCGAGGTGGTCATGGAAAATGGAACGACGACTCAGGGGATCGGTGAAGAAGGAATGACCTCGCTGAAAACAGGACAGATCATCCAATTGGAACGGATGTTTTTTGTCCGGGTGGACGCAGTAGAAGAGGATAGAGTGACATTATGGTATTTACATCGGTGAAAAAATGACAACGACTTTACTCTGCTACTGGTGTAATGATCTTACTGATCCTGAAAGGGGGTATGTTCCGTTAGGTGTGCTCGTCAGGGAGGGAGTTGAAGTCGCATTGAGAATCAAAAGATTTCAAGAATTACCGGCAGAGCAACAGCCCCAAGACAAATTTATGAAAAGTCTGCTTGATCCCAAAAATATTGAACATATTTTTGAGAGAACAACCGAAGCAACGAGAGGGCAGCCACTGAGTCTTCATTTTGCCGCAGTCAGCTGTGACCAGAAAGGAACAGTCGAAGAAAAAGCGGAGGCATTATTTGAAATTCATGTTACTAAGTATTATCAAAAATAGAAAAATAAATGAAATCTAAAAAGGAGTGATAAACATGCCAACAATATCCAGAGATACGCCGTTAGCGGAGATAACTTTGCGGCGCTATGAAAAGCCGACAATGCGTGAGCGCGAGTTAGTGCGCAAGTTCTGCCTTTCCGTCGGATTATTACAGCCGGGAGATTCACGGGATGTTGTCGTCGATGTCTTGCACGTCCTGCTCAAAGCAAAAACCCGGAGAGAGGAATTGCATTCAGAAGAAATCAAGAATTTGGTGATGACCGAACGGAAACAGGGCGGATTGCCGATGCTGGGGATCGCATCATCAAATATCCGCCGTCAATTGAAGCGGATTAAAGACCTGCATCTAATCGAAACAAATGCCAACCTTTATCGGATTGCCGAATGGGCGAATGTTTCAGAGATCTTTGAAGAGAAAGTGGAGAAGTTTTTATTGAATTCAGTGATGAGCCGGGTGCGCGAGTACGTACAGCGGCTGGATGAGGAGTTTATCCATAAGGAAGATAGTGAAGAAAGGTAGAACGGTTGTCTCTTTTCATTGAAGAGAAGAACAATGCACCCATAATTTAATATACCTCTTCTCTTTCTCTAAAATCATGACAAAAGAAAAAACAGATCCCCTTTTCTCCACCAAAAGAAGAAGAGGCCGTCCCGTAGATTTTTCCGAGATAGTAGCCAATATCCAAGCAGAAAACCAAAGAAAGATTGACCAAAGTAAACCTCAGGAAGAATTGATCGTGCCGTTAGAAGTACTGGTGGAATCGGCAGAATTTAGATCAGCCGACGTCACGGTTTCTGATCAGTTTATTGGTGTGGGACATCGGGAATATCGTACGGGGCAAGTTCAAGGTGCGACATATCAGGTTTCAGGGCATGACGTTGTCCGGGAGTTATCTTTTGCTGGCGGCTGGCCGGAAATCGTTGGCGAGAACGTCCGCGCGTATGTTTTCAAAGGGAAAACTGTGGAGTTGAGCGTAAATCCGTTCAATGCATCGCCTTACGAGATGCAACATGCTGGTTCTGTCTATCACGAACGTGATTTTGAGGAGAAAGAACAGGCATTAAGAATCGAAGTTCTTGATGAAAACGGTAAAGTATCACGAACGTATAAAGCGGCGGGAAGATAACAATCATTTCTGGTATTTGTTTAGCTTGTGGCAAGGCCAAAAAGTGTATCCGAAGATGCTTTAATCCTCGCTTGGTGCGGAAATAATCTTACCTCTAGCAAGATGCAGATAAAACATCAGCAGATTTCCGCTCGGATACACGGCCTGCCGAAAAAGCTAAACAAATACCATTTCTTCAATCTCTATTTTCGATTTCCTAAAGCTATAAAAATTCTGATTATCGTATTCTTTCCATGCGCAAATCCATCGCCGTCATCGGGGGACAATTAGGAGACGAAGGAAAAGGCAAGATCGTTGATTATGTAGTCCAGCAGGCTGCGCAAAAAGTTCACACGACAGATGCTTACCACCGGCCGATTCTTGTCCGCCGGTATCAGGGCGGCGCCAACGCCGGCCATACGCTCACCGTCAATGGCCAAAGACACGCTCTCCATCTTGTTCCCAGTGGGATTCTCGAACCACAAGCCTACAATCTGATCGACCAGCAAGTTTTTGTCAATCCGCGCTTTCTTGTAGAAGAGATTCAGAGGCTACAAACAGTTGGTGTGGCTGTCTCTCCCGACAATCTCGGCATTGCCGCTAACGCCCAGGTCACGCTGGATTATCATGTTGCTGACGATCAGGTTGATTATACCAAAAAACAGCGTTCTTCTACAGGCAACGGAATCCGCCAGACCGCTGTTGACAAGCAGAATCGGGTCGGCATCCGCTTTGTGGAATTTCTCGATCAGAAAGCGTTTAGGAATGCTCTGAAAGAACGCTTCCCGAATGGCTTTCCTGAACAATACGACTCGTTGGAATCTTTTATCGATAGTTATGCTGCAGAACGGGATTTCCTGCAGGGATTTGTCACCCAAAGCCATGTTGCCAACAAACGCCACGGCAGAGACTATGAAATCTGGGAAGGGGCGCAAGGAGTTTTGATCGATGTGGACGTGGGATTATACCCCGATGTTACTTCTTCAAATCCGGCGTTCATCCCGGGAAAGACCGACCTCCGGCTCGGCGTGTTCAAGTTATACAAGAGCAGCGCCGGAACGGGAAAAAGACCATTTGTTTCACAGATGCCGCAAAAATTGCAACGTACAGTGAGGAAGCCCTGGGGTGAGTTTGGCACGACGACACATAAGCCTCGAGACATTGGCTGGTTTGATGCCGTAGCCGCAAAGTATGCTGTGGAAGCGGCACAGATCGATGTCGCCGTGTTCACGTGTGGAGATAAGATGGAGTTGTTATCTCAACTCGGCGTGAAACCGAAAATCGTCGTCAGCTATGATGTTGGCGGCATCGGATTCAGAGAATGGAATCACTCATTCCACAAACGAGGATTTCTCCATCACGTAACGCCGGTCTTTGAAGAATTTGAACCGTGGAGAAATTTTACGGAACAAGATGGAAGAAGCTTAACACCGCAAGCAGCGTGCTATGTTCGGCGCATTGAAGAATTGCTGGAACGGGAATGCATACTCATCGGCACCGGCCCAGGAAGGGAGGAGATGATTGTCCGGAAAAATCCTTATGATTTGATATAGAGAACAACTTTGGAATGTGATCAAGAGTTACGATGAACCGCTTCGCATCCCCTACAAATACGTGCTGGTTTTCGGAAAGAAGAACAAAAAAGATCAACGATAATAAAAATGATTGAATCAGGGTATCAAACAGTAACACGAAAATATAATTCTGCTACTTTTTGGATAAGTTCACCAGAACCATCAGTTCTCCTCACCGGGTCACCTGCCCGATAGTTTTGAACCGGCAGAGAACCCTGCTCATTATTGATGAGAGAGGCATATCTTTCGAGAGTCGCTTGGGTTTTTCGTTTAAGAATACTCAAGTCTTCCCCAAACTCAACAACGGCCCCGGGGATACCCGGAAAGAATGACCAATAACCATCTACTCCATGTACCGCCACGGCGATATAATCCATTTGCTGCGTCATCGTAACACCTCTTTGAGAAGAGGAAGAGCATAATCACTTAAAAATGTTTTTTACAGATAGACAAACTGGTCCTCCATAAACATCCTAAATAATATCTTCTTCAGCCACGACGATAAAATCACCGGAAGCAATGACTGCGGAGAAAGGGATGAGGATCTGCCCATCTTTCGTCTTTTCCAATTCCATTTTATCAGTATACGACGTGGGATTCTTCAAGAGAATATGGATCAGCTCGCCGGAGCCGATCTCAAAAATCAAGTCAGCAACTTCACCAAATTTTTTGCCGGACTTAGAAACGACGGTCTTCCCCACCAATTCTCGTGAATATAATTTATCTTTGTCAACCATGCTGTGTCACCCTCGATTTTCAATCAGATACATCACTCTTCTCGTAAGAGTACAAAAGTGAGTATATAAAGTTTACGGTAATCAATTGATGACAATAGAAAACTATTAATAATCTGAATGAAAAGCAGGAAGCATGTATGTTTATGACCTCAATCCGATTCTGCTCCAATTAGGCCCGCTGGAGATCAGATGGTACGGATTAGTTTATGTTCTCGGCTTCCTCCTCGCTGCCTGGTGGCTGGAGCGGGCGCGCAAGCAGGGAAAGATAGCACTTTCCCAAAATGATGTTTGGGATTTCTTCTTCTATCTGATGGTCAGCATGTTGGCCGGCGCCCGTTTGTTCATGGTCTTCTGGGAGCCGCAGATTTATCTGTACAATCCGCTCAATCTCTTGAAGATTTGGGAAGGAGGAATGAGTTTTCATGGGGCATTCGTCGGCATGGTCATCGCCGGCTGGTGGCTCTGCCGCGCAAAGAAGCTCGATTTCTGGAAACTTGCGGATGTCATTTCTGTTCCGGCGATGTTTGCGCTCGCCCTCGGGAGGATTGCCAACTTTGTGAACGGAGAATTAGTTGGGAGAGTGTGGAATGGAAGATGGTGTGTTGTCTTTCCAGAATATGGTGACGCTTGTCGCCATCCCAGCCAGATCTATGCTGCCGTGAAACGTTTCCTGGTTTTGGGCTGGCTGGTGTGGTTAAGTAATCGGAAAGAGTTTACTCCCGGATTCATCTTCTGGAATTTTGTCTTTTTTGAGGGACTGGGCCGGATTATCGTCGATTTTTTCCGGGAGGACCCACTGTATTTTGGTTTCAGTCTCGGACAATGGTTCAGCCTGGCCATGGTCATTGTTGCTTTGTGGTTCTTCTGGAAGAGACATCAAGAAGATTGGAAGAAATTGATCAAAAAGTCATAAAAGTGCGGGAAAGCGTCTCACCTCGCTCTTAAGAGCGAGAGGCTTGAACAGAGACGCTTTCTAATCCCCGCACTTTGTGACATAAATAGGCTAGAAAGCCCATTCATCCTCATCTTAAAAGAAGAGGCTTTCTGGTCTATTTAATGTAAGAGAAAGAAATAATAGAAAAATAGCCTATTGGCCGTACCATTTCCCCGTTTCCCGTTGTTCACGATCTTTGACACTGCCCGGATTATTGATCCGCGGACGGTGCGAAGCTGGATCACGGCGCAGGGTAATTCCTAAATACTGCAAAAACGCATTCATTCCTTCTTCTAATGGAAACGGCCCGCGCAGGAGACCGTTCTGCGCCGGAGTTCCAGAGAAGACGATCAACCGATCAGAAATGTAATCCATGAACAGGAGATCGTGATCAACAACAAGGATGGTGGCATCGCGTTCCTGAGCGATTGTTTTGATCACTTTGGAAACGATCAGACGCTGTTCAACATCAAGATATGCCGAAGGCTCGTCTAACAGGAAAAGCTGGGCATCCTGAGACAAGCAGTGGGCGATGGCCACGCGCTGCAGCTGGCCGCCAGAGAGTTCGCCCAATTTTTGACTGAAGAGTCTTTCGATGTCCAGCGGCTTGATCAGCTGATGCGGATAACGGTCCACGGCCGTCTGCAGGAATTCACTGACGAGCAGATTAGAGTTTGTCTCCATGTATTGCGGCTTGTAGGCAACTTTAACCTGCGTATCGACACTGCCAGAATCCGGCAGGATGAGGCCGGCAAGAATTTTGATGAACGATGTTTTCCCAATGCCGTTTTCTCCCAGAATCCCGACAATTTCATTCTTGTATAAAGTGCCGCGTTCTGTCCGAAGATGAAATTGGCCCAATTGTTTCTGCAGATTGTCCCAAGAGATAAGACTGCGGGGAAGAATCTTGCGCGCATCCTGCGTCTTGTCGAATTTAAGCGGACGATCACGGAAACGGACGTTTTCTTCTTTGAGATAACCATCTAAAAACGCATTGATTCCTTCGCGTGCAGATTTGACGCCGGAGACGACACCAAACGCCCCTTCTTGCCCATACATGATATTGATGAGATCGGTCATGTAATCAAGGATGATCAAATCGTGCTCAATGGCCAGGATAGCTTTCTCCGGAGAAGCTAAAGAACGGATGAAGAGGGAAACACTGATCCGCTGCCGGATGTCGAGATACGATGACGGCTCATCAAACAGGAACAGATTAGCGTCTTTCAACACCGCAGCGGCAATGGCCGTACGCTGCAGTTCGCCGCCGGAAATCGTCGAGATATCGTTGTCCAGGACAGGAGTAAGATGTAATTGCTCGGCAATCGCCGAAAGTTGATTTCGCACGTCAGTTTTTGCCAGTAATTCACGCACTGTGCCGGAGAATTGTTTTGGGATCAGATCCACCTGTTGGGGCTTGTAGGAAAGAGAGATCTCGTTCTGGTGAAGTTTTTCCATAAAGCGCTGAGTTTCTGTGCCTTTGAAATAAGCGATGACCTCTTTGAAGTCGGGAGGATTATCCCACCGGCCCAAATTCGGTTTGAGGATATTGCCCATTATTTTGAGCGCAGTTGATTTCCCGATACCATTTCTTCCTAAAATGCCCGTTACCTGGCCAAAGACCGGAGAAGGCAGGGAATATAATTCAAACAGGTTCTCCCCATAACGATGGACAGGATCTTTATTCAGCGTATCTGGAAGATTGATGATCTGGATAGCACCAAAGGGACAGCGATTTGGACAGATGCCGCAGCCAGTGCAGAGAAATTCATCAATGCGCGCTTTTTTCCCAGGGTCATCACCCGGGAAAATACAATCTGCCCCGGCGCGGTTGACCGGGCACAATTTAGCACAGAGATAATTTCCACATTCCATCGGGTGGCATTTTTCCCGGTCAATGATTGCCAGACGTTTACGCATCGGGAGTTATTGTGCTCATTGTTTTATATTCCTTTTGGTAAGTTGTACGTATAGTTAAGTCTGTGCGGGCTTGGTCAAGATGGCCTGCCGAGCGTTGCGATTGGACAGAAAGATAAAAGTCTCGCTCATCTCTAAATAGGGTTTTGTCATGAAGCTGGAAACAAACTAAGCGAGACGAGGCAGGTCGACCTGCCCAAGCACAGACTTAATACGCACGGTAAGTTTTAAATAAAAAAGCCACCCCTTAACCAAAAATGGTCAAATGCAGTATCTGCGGAAGCGTGGTTCCGGAATTATTCTTAGAAAAGATCAAAGGAACAGTTCTGCGTCAGCCGGGCTCCAAAAAACAGTATCCGATCTGTTTTGCCTGCCAGAAGAAATGGCCGACAAAAGAGGAATTGCTGGCGAAAGTGAAATAGGTGGGAGAATAAGAATAATTTTAAAAAGGGCTCTCTTTTCTAGCGGAATGAAGCTTTGAGTATAATAAATATCCCTAGACTCCGAATAAATAATAGGATATTTATGATATCAAAAAAGCATGCCCCTGTAGCTCAGCGGTAGAGCGGCAGTTTCGTAGATCAAAACTGGTGCTGGGAAAATCCCTCGCCGGATCGGAAGAACTGCAGGTCACGCGTTCAAGTCGCGTCAGGGGCTCTCTTTTTCCCAATCTTTATATAGGGGAAAGAGGAAATTCTGCCGATGAATACCCTTCTGGTTGGAGAAGTCCACCTCTCTGCGCAAGAACTATTGGAGAAGAACACCCAACTGTTAAAAGTAACAACTGAACAATTTCTGCAGACAAAGTCTTTTCCTGGAGTCAGAGCGG
>Ga0209542_10006808_pt1 | contig 22073 bp, 24 predicted proteins | sample RifCSPhighO2_01_FD_184028 | JGI IMG/M metagenome (GOLD analysis project Ga0209542, IMG submission 184028) | Soil microbial communities from Rifle, Colorado - Rifle CSP2_plank highO2_0.1 (SPAdes) (version 2) | ecosystem: Environmental > Terrestrial > Deep subsurface > Rock core/Sediment ... | reverse complement strand
CAAAGCCGAATAGAATTAAACAATTACCAAATCGTTAGTTTTCGCCTAACGATTCAGTTATCTCCTGAATCTGCTTCTTGAGCAGTGGCAAATCATTCTTTACAACATTCCATACTTTGTCAAGCTTGACCCCAAAATAGGCGTGAATTAAAACATCCCTCATCCCTGCAACGTCTTTCCAAGGGATATCGCCGTATTCCTTTCTGAACGGTTGCGGTACATTCTTTGCTGCTTCACCAATAATCTCTATTCTTCTAATGGTCGCATCTTGAATATCTTTATCCTTATCGAAATCTTTTTGAGATAATCCTTTGATTGATTTCTCTATGAGATTGATGGAATCTAAAATATCTTTGAGGTAAAGTTTCGTTGTTCTCACAATATCCTTACCTCTTCCCTAAGAATAGATTCTCTGATCAGACGCTTTATGACACTATACTCTACTAAATCGACGTCACGCCCAAGACCATCTTCAAGTTCGTGCTTTAATCGTACGACATCAAGAAGGCTTTTGCCGCGCTTCATTTTAATTAAGAAATCAACATCACTTGATTTTTTCATTTGTTTTCTTGCTGCTGAACCAAAAATTCCTGCTTTAGTTACATCATTTTTTTTAAATATAGGGATCGCTATCTTTGCTATCTGTTTTACTGTTAATTGTTTAATCTTTTTCATTGTATATGCTAAGATTTCTGGCTTTTTAAACCTGCCTGTTCAATATAGATAATCAAATACATTTTTATAACCGAAAAACATTCAATAGTGCATGGTAGTGTTAGACGTGCGCGGACTGAAGAAAACGTATACGATGCGTAATGGATTTCTGTGGAAAAAGAAGTCAACCGTTGAAGCAGTCAAGGATGTTACATTCAGTGTGCGAAAGAATGAGACGTTTGGGTTGCTCGGGCCAAATGGTGCGGGCAAGTCGACGACGGTTAATATTCTTGCCGGAATCGTGATAAAAGATGCGGGAAGCATTAACGTTTTTGGTGAACCTTATTCACAGCAGACAAAAGAGCGCATGAATGTGGCGACGGCGTACAACAATTTACTGGACTACCTTACAGTTACACAGAATCTTCGTATTTATGCGCGGATCTATAATGTGAAGAATCCGGAAGTGCGGATTGATAATTTGTTGAAACAGTTTGGCATCTATAAGAAACGACATACACGGTACTATCTTCTCTCGGCAGGACAACGTACGCGTGTCAATTTGTGTAAAGGGTTAGTAAATGACCCTGAATTACTGCTGCTTGATGAGGCGACGGTCGGACTTGATCCGGATGTTGCACAGGATGTGCGCGATGAGATTAACAAGTTGGATACGACAATCATTTTTACGACGCATTACATGAAAGAGATTGAACAGTTGTGTACGCGTGCTGCATTCCTGCATGAAGGGCGCGTTATCCGGGTTGGCACGCCGCAACAGTTGCTTAAACTGATTAAAGAGCAGATTGTCAAGATTTCGTATTATCCAACGCAGCGAAGTCGAGCAATTATTAACAAGCTGCCGGGAATAGTTGAAGAGAAGAAAAGTTCGAGTGTTATACTGCGCATACCAAACACCGCAGGAGCAGTGCATGATGTGCTGAAACCGTTAATGGCAAGTGGACTGTATATCAAAGATTTGCATATTACAAAGCCGTCGATGGATGATGTGTTCATTAAACTCGTTGGAAAGAATACGGCGAATCGCAAGGGTGATGGAAAGTGAAAATCTATAGAATTCACGGATTATTGTTGAAACACTGGTACACCACCATCAATAGTGTTGATCGTATTCTGGACATATTGTTCTGGCCGATCGTGAACCTTATTATTTGGGGATTTGCGTCGAAGTATGTCCAGGAAGCGGGTGCCGGCGAAGTTGTTTTAGGCGTTTTTTTAGGCGGACTGATATTGTATACGATATTTGATCGCGCTCAGAAAGACACCAGCATGTATATTGTTGAAGATTTTTGGAATAAAAGCGTCTATAGTACGTATGTTACGCCCGTGACTGAAGGAGAACTTTTTGTATCGGTTGCACTATTAGGCATATGCCGCGCAGTTATTGAGTTTATGATCGTTGCATTGCTTGCGCTTGCAGCATATGGATTCAACATATTTGTGGTAGGAAGTCTTGGCTTATTTGTGATACCGTTGTTCATTTTTGGATGGGCCGTCGGCTTGCTTGTCAATGGCATTATTTTCCAGTACGGATCGAGAATTTCTATTTTCATATGGAGCATACCATTCCTGATTGAGCCGTTTGCAGCAGTGTTTTACCCGGTGTCAGTATTGCCGCCGTCATTGCAGGCGATTGCAGCAGTCATGCCGTTAGCGTATATTTTTGAAGGATTGCGTGCGGCATTGGATGGTGCGTTTTTGATGAACAATTTTGTTATAGCATTGCTGCTGTCGATTGCATATTTTATCGGATCATACGCCCTGTTCAGATTCTTTATTAAAAGAGGCAGAAGGACAGGTTTCTTGAGCAAGCAGTGATTTTATCGACGTATTATTTATAAATAAACCTCTTATTTTTAGGCACATGGAACCGCAGAGACAGCGTGCACTTGAGATTGGGCAGAATGCAATAATCCGTGCTATACAGCAACATCGTGAACCATACAGGGTTACCATTAAGAACGTTGAATGGACAATGTTTCCCGAAGTTCTGAATCCAAATTATGGGGTCGCTGGATTATTACTCCTTGATAATTTAGGTGTTCGCCCGAGCGATGTGGTTCTTGACCCATTCACTGGAAGCGGTATTGATGCGATATTTGCTGTGAGGGAAGGAGCAGCACGAGCGGTTGCCATCGACAAGCACGAAATGCCTTATTTGTGCACGCGATTTAACACATACCGACTGGGAGTTCAAGATAGGGTTGATGTTCGTAAGGGTGATTTGTTTGACGCGCTGCGGCCGGACGAGAAGTTCAGTTTGGTTGTAGCTAATCCACCATTTAATTTTGAACGACCGCAATCAGCATTGGAAGAAGCTTTTACCGAAGATGGATATAAAACATTGCGGAGATTCTTCTCAGGTATTGGCAGGTATTTGACGCATGATGGACGAATGAGAATTGTGTTTGCTGAGGTGGGTGATATGACACTATTTCATCAGCTTGCACGCGATAATGGATTTGTCACAGAAACTATTGCACGAAGTACCTATGGTGGCGATGTTGGCGTTGAGGTTTATGAAATGACTACCCCACAATCACCTGCAGTCGTTTCTGATCGATTGGTTCGATGATTACCTGCTGCCCTTTCTTTAATTTCATGAATTCGATAATTGCTTTTGGCAGTTTTACATCCAGTGCGTTGCCGCTTGTGCCGATGGTTGTTTTTGCAGCGAGACCCCATACTCCTAATTCTTTCGCTTTTTTTTCAATTTGCTCGCTTACAACCCCGTCAAACACTGTTTCTTTACAGATTGGACAAACTAATGCGTCGAACTTTCCAAATGATAAATCAAATTGCTTATATTCAATTTTTTTCTTTTCGAATTCCGCTTTTCCGCATGTAAAACATTTCATGATCTCACCTGTTAAGGAATACTGTTTTTATTGCGTATTTATCCCCAACAATTTTGTAAGCGATTGAGTAGTATTGATATACCGCTAGTAATCCATCAGTTTGCTGATATTTTGAACCGCGTTCCAATGCTTCTATGACTTGTTCGGGTGTAATCCCTTTCGCAGTCATCTTTTCCTGCGCATGCTTCGTAATCAGGAGATCCTCTTTTCGAATCATTCGAATCAATACGTACTAGTACGTACTTAACTATTTAATCTTTTCGCACAATCTTTATAAACAACCTCTTTTCATTACCTATCATGAACGTCGCAATTATGTATTCTGGTGGAAAGGACAGCACATATGCAGTACACTATGCTCAAGAACGCGGTTGGAATATCCGCTATTTAGTTTCGGTCAAGCCGACACGAAAAGATTGTTTCTTATTCCATTATGCAACAGTTGAACATACACCAAAGATAGCTGAAATGCTTGGTATTCGACATGTCATGTTAAGCTGTGACGTTGCTGAGCCAACACAAGAAGCTGATATTGTCAAGCGCGCAATCGTTGAGCAGCAGAAAAATGATCCGGTTGATGCAGTTATTTTAGGTGGAACTGGTTTACAGGAAACACAGATTCGCAGTATTCAGAAAGCACTCTTACCTATGAAAATTGAAGTGTTCGCTGCTCATGCTGGGTTGGAACATGAAGATGTCCTCCGTGATATGATAAATAAAGGATACAAAATATTTGTTGCGCAGGTTGCATCAGATGGTTTGATGAAATGGCTAGGAAAAACTATTTCAAAAGAAAACTTTGATGAGCTTGTAAAAGATTCAATGAAATTCGGATTCCACGTTGGTTTTGAAGGTGGATACGCTGACAGTTTTGTACTTGATTGCCCATTATTTACTAAGAAGATAGAAATTCTTGAAATGGAAAAAGTTATTGACGATAATTACTGCGGACACATTGTCGTTAAGGATTTCAAATTAGTTGACAAGCAGATTACAACAGTCGGTAAAGCTGTGAATCTACTTGTTGAATAAGATTTTTCTTTGTTTATTAGTTATTTTAGATTGTTTTTAGATATTTGATTAAACTTTATTCTTTGACTAGAATCAGCAAAGTGGTGTGTAGCACGATCTGCGCCGTATTGTGTTCCCCATTAGCTGATCAAACGTTAGGGAACGAAAGTAATAATCAGTTTGATTAAGCAATCTTTAAAAGCTTTTGACTCTATATACTCGTTCATGTGGATACACAATCTTGATCCAGTGATCGTACAGATAGGACCGTTAGCTATTCGATACTATGGATTAGCATATCTTATTGGAGCACTTCTTTGTTATTGGGTGCTGAATCGGGCGAGTAAACGAGGAGATATTTCGCTGACGAAAGAAGAAGTTTCGGATTTTGTGGGATGGATTGTGTTGGGTGTGCTCATCGGCTCGCGCGTGTTTTACATTCTCTTTTACAACCTATCGTTTTACATAGCAAACCCATTGAAAATATTTGCAGTATGGGAAGGAGGAATGGCGTTTCATGGTGGGTTTGTGGGGATTGTATTAGCGTGCTACCTCTACTGCAGAAAGAAGAATATTTCATTCTTTAAGATCGCAGACATTCTTGCGGTGCCTGTGCTATTTGCATTAGCTCTTGGAAGAATTGCGAATTTTATTAACGGCGAACTCTTTGGAACGCCGACAAACTTGCCGTGGTGTGTTGTTGTGCCGCCCGAATCGGTGTGTCGACATCCATACCAATTGTACGATGGATTGAAGCGGTTTGTTATTGTTGGATGGCTTGTGTATCTTGGACGAGAGAAGCGGCAAGATGGTTTTATCTTTTGGAATTTGGTTTTTTTTGAAGGGTTGGGACGATTTGTTCTTGACTTTTTGAAGGATGAGTTTACTGTATTCTTTTTGACGCCTGGACAATGGATGAGTATTGCGATGGTTGTGGTTGCGAGTTACTACTTGTTTGTTAAATGTGTCGTGGTGAAGACCACAACATAAATTTATATATACTTTTTTCTTATGTGATTTTATGAAAATACCTAAATCAGTAACAGTAGTCACGGGCACAACATTAACTGTCATAGGTTTGACTTTTGCAATTCATTTGCTTACAAAGGCACTGTATGTATGGGTAGGTGTGCTTTTTATTATTATGTTTATTGGTCTCAACTTGGTAGCTTACGCTTTTGAGGAAGATGAAAAATGGACGTAAGGAAAAATCTGTTGGATCTCCATTATCAGAAGAACTTGCAGTTGTATATGGGCACCATCGTCATTGTTTTTACTTATTTTATAGCCATAGGAATTGCAGTAGTCACTGAACAAATAGATGTTGCAAAAACGTACCACGTGCTCATTTTGGCTATCGTTTCCATTAGTTTCTTAGGATATAGTGTAAATCTCTTAACGAAGTATCATAGTCACCTGGTACGAATCCCAAAAGAAATTAAGAAGCTTGCAGAGGGTATCGGTAAATCCTTAGCTGGTAAGTGACGGCTGGTAAACCGAGTGGTTATCTATTACCTTTTGAAGCATTACAAGTTTTATGGGTGACTTGACCATTTTCTAATATGGTTTTTCCTCCCTTACTATGTGCGTCTTTATGGTCTGCTTCGTAATCATCCCAAATAACCTCTTTGCTACAAAGAACACACTTCCTATTAGATTTAGCCCAAATTATCATACGTTCTTCTTCCGTAAAATTTCTTTTCTTATCTCTCGAAATCAAAAAAGGGATTATCAATGACCTCAAAATTCTATTCCTTTTTTCCCGTTGGTTTTTGTTATTTGAGTGCGCAGTAACGGCATCCCAATAATCATTTACTGGTGCAGTCTTTGATTTATTTTGTTCGGTAGTCACTTTATCAGAAAAATCATTAAGACTTTTCTTTATATGCTCATATTTCTCAGCTGGAAAGATATACTCTTGATTTAACTGATAAACAGCACAAAAAAGTGAATAAAAATCGGATTTATAGCGCCACCTACTACCTTTCAATGTATCAAAAATTTCAGAGATTATCGCAATCGTCTTTTGGTATTCGCCTTTCCATTTCTCTTTATCTTGCCAGTGCTCATCATAGAGCATATAATGACTATCAAGAAGCTCATTTTTGAATTGTTCAATACCCCTCATCATAACAAAGAATAATTCACTAATGTACTCTACGTCTTTCATCCTTTTAATATCTGGAGCAGTAAGTATTCCTTCCTGCGAAAAAAATTCTTGGTCATCTGCCAATTGTTTCATCAAAATAATAAAATGCCCAATATAAGTTGCATTTCTCAATTCTTGTGCATTTAGAGGTACAACATTCTTATTCATCCGCTGAAATATTCCTCTGATATGTTCATCCGAATTAGTTTCTATTTCTCTTACGGGTATTTTATAAGCCCAAAATTCCTGCTGAACTCCCGATGGCAAATCTTGAAAATATTTATCAGCGTATTGTGGGTTGTCAGTTCCATCAAGCTCATATTCTCCAGATATAAACTCTAAAATTGCTCGTATTCTTTGTTGTCCATCTACTACAATATATTCAGATTTTCCTAATGGGTTAGTCTTTACTTGCATATATATTTCTGGAATAGGTAAGTTACGAAGTATAGTATCAATAAGAAATTTTTTATTTTTAGAACTCCAAACTGGATTTCTTTGATATTGTGGATTAAGATTAAGAGAAGCTTCTGTGTTCCTTTCATTAAACCACGAAATTCTTTGCTCTGCCATCTTAATCAATCTTGATGTTCAAACCCTTCTTTATAAGTTTAATTACTGTCTCATTGTTATTTTTAAGACCATAATCAATTTTATATTTTAACACCTCTCTCCACAACTTATCATCACAATCGAGAATTATTTTTTTAGCCATACTTGAACCATATTATTAAGACTATTTAAAACCTTCTTTTTTGTTAATAGTCATTAGTAGTTATTAATAGAAATGTTTATATATAACTAACATAGATTCATTAATGATTATTAATAATTACTAATGGTGAGCTATATGCAACAAAAAATATACGAACTAAGAAAACAAAAGAGCTTGGAAATGCTCAACAACGGAATAGAGCCAATCAAAGACGGATTCAACGAATACTTTATTCCAAGCCAATCAGCGAAGAATAAAAAGTATCGAGTGACGATAAAAGGCGGATGGTATTCCTGCGAATGTCCAGACAACGGCGTGAGCAAGAACTTATGTAAACACATTCTTTTGCTGAAAACCTATTTTGCAGTGAAGCTCAAATTACGGAAAGAAACTCTTGTTGTTTCTCATCCATGCCCGCAGTGCAACAGTAATAATATCCAGAAGGATGGCACACGAAAAACAACGATGGGTAAAAAACAACGCTGGTTTTGTCGTGACTGCAACAAACGGTTTGTCAATGAGCCAGTGAGTAAAATAAAAGGGAACGAGCAGTGCGTAATCACGGCTATGGATTTATACATGAAAGGCGTATCTTATCGTGGGATTGCTGATAGCTTAAAACAATTCTACGGATTGAAAGTTACTCATGTCACGGTTATTAATTGGGTTAATCAATACATGGCACGAATAAATAATTACGTGAACACATTGCACCCAAATGTAAGCGACCAATGGCACGCCGACGAGCAATTTATCAAAGTGAAAGGAAAAACAGAGTACGTTTGGAATGTATTGGATAATGAAACACGATTTTTATTAGCAAGTAACGAAAGCAAGACACGCACATACAACGACGCACGAGAAACATTCAAGCAAGCGAAAGCTATCGCTGGAAAGACTGCTAAGACCGTTGTGACAGATGGAAGCTTCAATTATTCTAAAGCAGTAAAGAAAGAGTTTGCTTCATACAGTAATCCGAACCCACACAAGCGATATGTGAGCATAAAAGCGCATGACGCAAGCAATAACAACATAGAACGCTATCATGGAACTTTTAGGCAACGAGACAAAGTGATGAAAGGCTTTAAGGAAAATCAGAAGCAATATAGTGAGAACTTCCGCACTTACTACAACTTCATAAAAAACCACGGGAGTTTAGGAACTACACCAGCGCAGAAGGCAGGGATTAACGAAAGACCAGAATGGAGAGAACTACTCGCAAAATCACTTAAATAATATTTTAGTTATTTCAGTCGGCATTTCTTTTCTTTTTCGCACTCTTTTTTACAATCTGAGCAACATACGGTATTACACACACATTTTGAATTTCTACTATCAACGAGCTTCCAGCAAAGATTACATTGCTGAATAAAAGTAGGATAATCATTCTGTTCTGAGCTTCCATCATCAAATTCGGTAATCCACCTATTCTTACTTATCATTGGTAAGAATTCAGAACGGCGATTCACAATTTTAGGCTCGTTTTCCATACATGAGGATTGTTTATTCTCATTTAAATAAATATCGCTATCAAAACCGATGTATTGTCACAGCCGATACTTACCAGCCTTCTTCCACCATCCTATGATTTACCAGAACCCTTGCAGAGGAAGATTTTTAAACTCCTATTCCTAAAATGAAGCTGCAGGCTAGGCCGGGAGGTTAGCCCTCTCCTGTAAGCGTGAACGGGCTTTACACGTGGCTGAAGCTGTCGGGCGTAGCATCGTGCATGTGATGTCCTTTTGCATCCGTCGACGCTCTGTCCCGTAGGATCATAGTCATGTGAACCTGGTCAGGCGGGGAACCGAGCAGCCATTAGCAGGATATTTGATGTTTACGGGGGCTCAGAGCTGAGGGTGCTTGAGGATCAACATCCCATGCATTATGTGTGCCACCGATGGCGGGCCTGCTTTTTACTTGTACCTAATTGGTCTATCTTTATTTATACCCTAATAATCTCCACGCAAAGTGCTCTTTGCTAGTCGCGTTCGGCTGTTGCCTCGCGACCTCCTTCATGGCAGCGATACGTAGAGGCAAGCCTCTTGTATCTCAAAATCCTACTGGATTTTAAGACGAGTCGCGCGCGGCGCGCCCTCTTACGCTCGTGCTTAGAAGCGTTGCTTCTGGCACATCAAGAAGCTGTGGCTTCTTAATGATTGCTATCGAGCTTCAGCGCGCCACGGAGGAGATTATTAGAATTTTATTTAGGACTACTTTGCACTTCTAACCTTAAGTTTAAATATCCTGGATGTATCCTTTTCATCATGTTGGAAGAAAAGAGTAAAGAATTACCTCATGCGTTACGTCAAGTTATCGTCACGGATGTTATAACAGTTAAAGAAAATCAGAACGTTGGAGATGTTTTTCCGTTGCTCAAGAAAGATGTCCTGATTGATTATGTCTATGTTTTGGATGCAAAAGGCAAGTTTGTTGGCGTATTTTCCATTAAAAAAATATTTCATTGTTCGAAAAAGACAAGTGTTAAGAACATCATGAACAGGGATATTGTGCAAGCATCACCTAAAATGGACATTGAACGGATTGCTCATCTTGCATTACGACATCAACTCAAAGCGATCCCTATTGTTGCGGATGGCAAACTTGTCGGAGTTGTGCCGCCCGGAAAGATAACAGCGATACTCAATAATGCGCTGCGCACAGACTTGTTTCATTTTGCAGGAATTCATCGATCACATTTAGATTTTGAGAATAGTTTGACGACGCCAATTCTGCGCAGTATTGCTCATCGTACGCCTTGGCTGATCATTGGTATGATCGGAATAGTTATTGTTGCAGTATTCATCGGAATGTTTCAACGAGTTCTTGAGAAGCACATCATTCTTGCGTTCTTTATGCCGGCGATTCTGTATTTGAGCAATGCGTTGGGGACACAAGACCAAGCACTGTTTATACGCGATTTAGCGGTGATGGGTGATGAATTGAAACTGCACAAGTATTTAGTGCGGCAGGCATTGACATCGATTCTTATTGCAATGGTAATTGGCACGCTCATGTTTTTCGCAGTGGCACTGATTTGGAGAGAGCTCCACATTGCGTTTGTTATATCATTTGCAGTGTTCGCATCGCTTGGCGTAACAACGGTCACGAGCTATTTAGTGACGATTGTTTTAAAGAAGATTGGATATGATCCTGCACTTGGCGGCGGGCCGTTTGCAACGATTATTTCTGATGCGACGTCAGTGATGATTTACTTTGTTGTGGCGACGATGATGTTGTAAGAATTAAGAGGATTATTACCAAAATTTAGAGAGATGTTAAGCTATTTATACGAGTATAACTTATGTTAGGTCATGAGCTATTTTTTTGAATTCGATTTGGAAACAGGGAAAATCGCAAAGAACACTTGCCCTCACTATGCAGTGCGTTATTATAAAACTGAGACGGGTGTACTCGTGGAGATTGGCGATGGTTATAGGCATGAAATATTTGTTGATGGAAGGTATTGGAATCTTATTCTGAAAATGATTAAGGAACTTATGTTATGGACAAATCCTCATTTCGTTTAGTCTTTGGAGATTCACCTGTTGTCAAAGTACTTGACTATTTAATAGACAATCAGGAATTCGATTATAGCTTAACGGATATTGCGAAAGGTGCGGAAATTGCGTGGAGTACATTGCATCAGTTTTGGCCGGAGTTTGTGAAATTAGGAATTGTCCTGCATACGCGGAAGATTGGACGTGCTGAATTATACAAATTGAATGGCGGAAGTCCATTGGTGGAGAAATTACTTGAGATGGATATGATTGTTTCGAAGCAAATGATCGAGAAGGAAATGGAAAAACAGAAAGTAGTTGTTTAGTCCTTCACAGGCTGCATAATAATCTCGTTTTCTGATCCCAAACGTAATGTAACTTGCTCGCCTTTATGGAGGTCAAGAGCATCACTTACATCTTTTGGGATCCGGACGATAAGATTACTTTTGACTTGTGTCAGCGTCAGCTCATAATTTGCTTTCTTTAGTTTATTTAACTGAAGTATTCGTTCTGCTTTTTCGGGGTTGTAGTATATTTCACTGCAACTTTTGCATACCCATCCATCGATGTCATAATTATTAAACTTAAGATGAGGATCATATTCAGCTGTTTTCCCGCAAACACATTTTATTCCTTTCATTGTTTCACCTTGAAAACTCACCAACATGCGTGATGAGGTAAATTTCTTCATTGTTTGTAAAATTGACTGATTTTACAACGACAATATTGTACGTTTTGTTTCCCTTATTATACCATTTTTCTTCAGTATCGGACGCACGTTTTCTTGGTGCGTCGTATCCTTGTTCGAGCATATCTTTACAATCTGATAATGCAAATCCGAGCTGCATCATTTCTTTCATTGCCGATCGTGAAGGTATAAGAGGAATCGTCTTGTAGCATACATCGAACATATGTCACCTGCTTATGTTAATAGAATACGTTAAGGACATATAAAAATGTTGCGGTTTAAATGGCTTGTTTAGGTGACCTATGGTGTAGAATATCCAAATAAGTTGCCTATCGACTATTAATCAGCTAATGGTGTTTTCACGACTACTCGAACTCGTAGTCGTCGTATTGCACACCATTAGCTGATTATGTCAAGAACACTATGTTCTTGAGCACGCCAAAATCGGTTGATTTTTAGCGTGTCAGAAACACGTTGTTTCTGATCATGCTCAGAAATCGCATTTCTGACATAAGCGTCAAAGTAAAATGTATACTCTTCAGAATCGACATCAGTTAAACAAGTATGGTTTACACCACCACAATCGCCGGCTTCCCCGGCAACGAGTTCTTCGCTTTCGTTTCTTTTGATTGCGGCTCGAGAAGTATTTCAACGGAACACTTGAATTCGTCAGCAATTAAGTATGCGCTTTCGTGCAATGCGCGCTCTTCAATCGTTTGATTTACTTCTAATTGTGGTAATTTCGAAGGATCGGCGACTAATCTGGGGATTTGTTTTGAGATGTCTTGACCGTACTTTTTGAATGTAGGATTAGACATCATCTTCTTCATGATATCCCCAGTATTGCGCGTTGTTTCCAACATTTTCTTTAATTCGTTGACGAACGCGTACTTCCATTCGTCAGCGACGATTAACGTGACTTTGTTTGGTTTAGTGATCTTTGTTAACTTGAGGATATCACTCACATCGCTTAAGACTTGGTGGACTGCTTGTTCGGCTGCTTCAGCTTGGACATCAATTTTCTGTTTGTCAACTGTTGGCCAGGACTGTGTAGATATGAATTTCTGTTTGCCTAACATTTCCCAGCATTCTTCTGCGAGATGAGGGGCGAATGGCGCAATGAGTAGTGCGACAGTTGTTAATGAATCAGTGGTGATGTCTTTCTGCATTTTTCCTGCGGTCTTATAGCTCGTCATTACTTTGACTAACTCCATGATTTTGCCGATAGCTAAACTGAATTCAAAGTGTTCCATGTGTTGGGTAACGATTTCGATCGTGCGTTGTGTGTGGGACGCAAGATGTTTATCGCGGAATGAGTGTGTTGGCTCTTTGACGAATGTGTTATCGACGAATAAGTCTGCGATGCGTTGTAAGAAGCGATGTGAACCTTCGACGCCTTGGTCGGACCATTCCAGTTCTTTTTCAGGAAGCGCGGTGAATAGGATGAACAGTCTCGCGGTATCACAGCCGTACTTGTTGATGATGTCGCTCGGATCGACGACGTTGCCGAGTGACTTTGACATTTTTGCGCCATCTTTCAGGACCATACCTTGACATAGGAGACGCTTGAACGGTTCGCTGATTGTGGTGAGACCGAGATCGCGCAATGCTTTGGTGAAGAAACGGGCATAGAGTAAGTGTAAAACTGCATGTTCGATGCCGCCGATGTATTGGTCGACGGGCGCCCAGTATTCTGCGCGTTTTTGGTTGAATGGTTCTGTGCTGTTTTTGTTGTCCGTATATCGGAAGAAATACCAGCTGCTGTCGACGAACGTGTCCATGGTGTCGGTTTCGCGCTGTGCAGGTTTCTTACAGGCTGGACATGCTGTGTTCATGAATGAGTTTGATGACGCTAATGGATTTCCATTTGGAGTGAATTTGACGTCGTTAGGCAATGCAACAGGAAGATCGGATTCTTTGACAGGAACTAAACCACAGTCATCGCAATACACCATGGGAATTGGTGTGCCCCAGTAGCGTTGACGGCTGATTAACCAGTCGCGTAACTTGTAGTTGGTTGTGCGCTTGCCGTGCTTTTGTTTTTCGAGCCATGCAATAAACTGTGGAATTGACTCGCGATTGTTCATCCCCGAAAATTGGCCGGAATTGAAGAGAATCCCATCACCGGTGTACGCTGCAGTTGCGGTTTTTGCGTCGACTGGTTTACCGTCCTGCGAGATGACGAATTTTAATGGGATGTTATACTTGCGTGCGAATTCAAAGTCTCGTTCATCGTGTGCATCTGCCATGACAGCACCTGTGCCGTATTCTGCGAGAACGAAATTGGCGATCCAGACAGGGATTTTTTCGTTATTTGCAGGATTGATTGCGTAAACATCGGTGAAGATGCCGGTTTTTTCTTGGGTTTCTTTTGTTTCTTGTTTTGTGTCAACAGTAAGAGCGTGCTTGACGTATGTTTTGACTTCAGTTGATGCTTGCCAGCCGGCGTTCAGCCAGGTTTGTGCAAGTTGAGGTGAAATAGCTAAGAATGTGACACTGAATAACGTGTCGGGACGAGTTGTAAATACTTCTGCGACGTGTTTTCCTTCAGGTTGGCCATTGACGATTAACGGAAATCGCAGAGATATACCTTCGCTTTTTCCGATCCAGTTTTTCTGCATGACTTTAACTCGATCAGGCCAATGTTCAAGTTTGTTCAGATCATTGAGTAATTCTTATGCGTAGTGCGTCACTTTAAAGAACCATTGACTGAGGTTTTTAGTGATGACTGTGTTTTTGCAGCGCCAGCATTTACTATCTTCGACTTGTTCATTTGCTAACACAGTTTGACAGCTGCTGCACCAGTTGACGGGCGCTTCTTTTTTGTACGCCAATCCTTTTTTGTAGAGCTGCAAGAAAATCCATTGATTCCATTTGTAGTATTCAGGTGTACACGTGATAACTTCGCGGGACCAGTCGTAGCTGAATCCCAGTTGTCTTTGTTGTTCACGCATATAGTCAATACATTGAAATGTCCATTGGGCGGGATGAATCTTTTTATTAATAGCCGCATTTTCGGCAGGTAGACCAAATGCATCAGAGCCCATTGGATACAGGACGTTGAAGCCTTGCATTCTTTTAAAGCGGGCGTAAGCATCTCCAATAGAATAGTTACGAACGTGCCCCATATGAAGTTTCCCACTCGGATAGGGCAGCATTTCTAAAATGTACATCTGTTTTTTTTTAGGATCCTCTTTGGTCTGGAAAATTCCTGCCGCTTCCCATTGTTTTCGCCATTTTTTGTCAATTGCACACAAATCTACCATATAGGTTTGGAAAAGAGGTTGGTTTAAATGTCTTGCGACGCTAAAATATAGTTTGAGGAGAACTTGTCTTTAATGAGTTTTCCTTGTTTTTCGTATAATTTTAGCCATTTTGAGGCGCAATTAGTGTTTTTGTAATTCAGGCTTTGCTTTAACATTTGACTATTAACTTTACCTTGAGAATTACATAATAAGTTTATTGCTTTAGTTATGACAATACGTTCTTTATACCTCATGAAAGTTTTAGTTAAATCCGTGAATATTTGATCTTTTACCACACCAGGAATTATAATTAATTCGCGCAGTTTCAGAAGATTATCTCTTTTCCCAATTCGTACCGCAAAGCGGATTTTATCTACTTTTCGAATTGTTTTATATTCACCGACATTGTAAACTTCATACTTAATTCCTAAACTATCGAGCATTGATTTTTCTTCTTCTAATAAGTTGTATCGAGGTAATGATTTTTGAAAAGCTCTTGACCAGTTAAGCTCTCTTCGATAAGAATTTAGATAATGCTTAACACATCCTTCATCCGCAATAGTTTGTTCAATCCAAGCGCACATAAGCTCCTTGCTTTTCATAATGAAAGATGGAACTGAAGGATTATTTTCGGATTTTATTCCTCTAAAATCAGCAAGGATAAGTATAGCATCTCGCATAATTGAAGGAAATAATAGAAAATGATCGTTACCTTTGATAATCACATTGATTATATTTTCAGTTCCTCCAAATAGGGTAATTGCATCTTTCTTTATTGATTCTCGAAGTTCTTTGTTCGAGTTTGAATAGCACATATTGTTGCTAATCCAGCCATCATTACAAATTGCAGCAATGACATGAACACCAGAACGAGAATTAAAATTAAATGGAAGTTTTGGATACGGTATGCCTAAACTCGTGTTTCCACCAATCCATATGATATTTTGTTCTATTTTGGAGAGATCAAAATCAAGCGTTTTTGATAGTTTTAATAATGAATTTAGACTTATTTTAGGTTTATCTTTACTGAGATAATGGTGGAGGCTACTTCTTGCAATTGATGTTAGTTTATTTGCCCCATAGATTGTCTTTGCCTGAGACATAAGTTTTTTGAATAACGCAAATTTAAATTTAGGCTCTAAAATAACTAGCATGTAAGGTGGGAGACCCCAAAAATGTATAATACCAGTTGAACGGATTAATTCTTTTTCTACCATCGCCCTGAATTTTGATTTTTTTATTTATATGTCTCACGCGCATCCGCGAAAAGTTGTCCAGTGCGAGTTTTAAGCTTATTTTTGAGAATTTAAGCTGTCCAGTGCGCTGTCCAGTGTGTCGAGTGCGTGGGCTTGAATTTTTAATGGATGAACTAATGTATTACAAAATTTAGCAATTAACCTTACAAACTATTTAATCCAGCAACAGATAGCTTTAAATAACTATATTTTATAGTAACTTATTATTACATAGTATCTATACATGGCGCATAACAAAGAGGTAGAAGAGTTAGCTTTACTTTTAGGTAGATTGCCCGCTGACAAATTGCGGCTTGCGCGTGATATAATTCAGGCATTTTCGAAGTCTGACACGGCTCCCGACGGATTTCCCGCTTCTATTTTTTCAACGGAATTAACACCATTCGAGAGCATTTGCATATTTCTTGTTGAACAGCGTTCGATGAAATATAATGAAATCGCTGATCTCATCCATCGCGATGCTGCAGTCATTGGAATCACGTACAGACGGGCGCGAAAGAAACATCCAGCAGCGCTGCCCATGCATTCTGAGGTTATTGTTCCGTTCGATATTTTCTCTGAACGATTGACGCTCTTTGAATCAATTGTGTTGCATCTCACGAAAACTCACACGGTAGCGCAGATAGCGGCGCTGCTCAACAGAAAATACAGGACGATATGGACAGGCTGTGCGCGGGCACGAAAGAAATGAAACGAACAAAAGAGAGGAATGTGAATGTGGTGTATACAGTGACAACACTTCTCATGCTTGCGATTGCGTTTGGCTTCGTATACATTGTCGGACCTGGTATAACGGGCGCTGCAGTCCTTGATACGGGCGCGATTATATCGGCAACATCAACACTTGAAGAGCAAGTAAACGTCTCGTCCATGCGCGTGACTGGGTCGTTCAGCGGGAATGGAAACGCAACGCTGTATCTTGGCGAGAAGATAGTTCTTGACAGCAGACTACTGAATGCGACGTCGTTCGAGAGTTATTGCGCTGAGACCTGCATCGATGTTGATGGTAGTGTTTCCCTCCATGCTGTTGTAGAAGGAGATGCGCTGCTGGTTGTGACGTACTTTAATTATACGACGGACACGAACGAAGAATCTGAAGTGAGTGTTCCAGAAGAATCAGCAAACGAAACGGTTGTGTTTTTACCAATCAATGAAACTGTTGATGATACGAATCAGACTAACTTGACGTATAATCAGACAGATGGCGGCAATCAGACGAACGCAACGAATGAAAATAATGAAACAAACGAAACAGTAACGTCACTCGATGATGTGACCATCCAGGCTTTCAACGGCTGCACGGCGGATACGACGAATGGACGATGGACGGTTTCTTCATCGACAACTATAACGACGAACCAAACATGTTATGTGATCATCGTGAATAATTCGGCGACGTTGACGGTGAATAGTAATTATTCGAATGTGACGATAAAGATTGAGGCGACGAATATTACGATTGTAAGTGGGGCGAGCATTAGTGCGAATGGACTTGGATATACAGGCGGATCAACAACACCATCAAACGGCGCTGGACCGGGCGGCGGAGAAGCGGGAGTCAACGATCCTTGTTGTGAACATGGTGCGGGTGCGGGCCATGGCGGCTTTGGCGGCGGCAGCAGCGGTGGCAAGAAGGGTGGAATCGCATATGGTTCAATCTCAAATCCGCGTGCATTAGGTTCAGGCGGCGGTGGCGCGACAGAATTAGGTGGTAATGGCGGCGGCGCAATATTCCTGAATGCGACGGGATTGTTAAACAATAGCGGAACTGTAAGTGCTAACGGAAATAATGCAGGAGGCACGAGATCAGGTGGCGGAAGTGGGGGTTCGATTCTCGTTTCTGCGGATACATTTGCTGGATCCGGAAGTTTTACTGCGAAGGGTGGAGATATTGTAAATGCCCTGAGCGGATCGGGTGCGGGAGGGCGTATCGCTATTTATTATACTTCAAAAACGTTCACCGGAACCTATTCAGTGCAGGGACAAGGAAGCGGCACTCCTGCGCGAGATGCAGCAAGCGGAACTATATTCCTCAAGTCACGAAGCACAAGTTTAGCTGAATTAATTTTTGATACACCTGAACAGACAACGATCAATAATATTCCTGTCAACAGCTCGTTAGGGTTCGATCCTGAAACGACGGACATCATCATCAAGTCAGGAGCGATTGTTAATCAGACTGGACCGTTCAACGCGACGTCGTTGCGTAATCTTACAGTTATTGGAACTTTTGAGCTTTCAACAGCCTACATATTCAACACATCAATGAATGCGTTGATCATCGGAACATTATCCCATAAAGCAAACAATGAGACAAGTATCTACAACATCAGTATTACGCTGAACAACCTCACAATCCCATCCGGCGGTGTGATCAGCGGAGCAGGACGCGGATTCCAAGCTGGAGTTGGCCTGCAAAATGGTTCTGGTCCAGGCGGCGGCGGACGCGGAATTGATAGCCCTTGCTGTACGCATTCTGCAGGCGCAGGTTATGGAGGTGCGGGCGGCAATGATAACAGCAATACTGCTCTATCGGGCAAGCCTTACGGTTCTATATCGAGACCACTCGAATTAGGTTCCGGCGGCGGAAGTATAGCATCATCCGGTAGAGGAGGCAGCGGCGGCGGTTTAATATTCCTCAATGCGAGTGTATTGAACAACAGCGGAACCATAAGTGCAGCGGCAGCGAATAATGCCGATTCTAGAGGCGGAGGCGGTTCCGGCGGTTCAATCTACATCATGGCGAACACGCTGCGCGGAACAGGGGCATTTACCGCACGAGGTGGAGACAGTGGATTTGATACTCTTTCTGGCGCTGGTGGGGGCGGACGTATCTCAATCAATTACAATACGAGCACTGCAGCTTTCACCTATAATGTTGGACCAGGCTCTAATACCGTTGCAGGTAGTGCGGGCACCCTGTTCGTCTGCAAGACATTCGGCAATGTGAGCTGTCCCGGAATTGGCAACGGCGTCGACATGTCTTTCTATTTCAGTATAAACAATTCCGTCCAAATAAATCGCACCATCACCAACTGGAGCAGCGCATTGATAGTTTGGAACGACACGAGCACGAACACGACGAACATCGGATTTTACAATTTCACCGGACTGCAGGCATTAAACACATATAAGATTACGAACAATTCCATTCAACATGCAACTTCTACAAGCAGTAGTGCCGGCACCCTTGTAACATTCAATATCGCATTAAACAACCAAAAAGAAATCCAAGTCAGAGCAAACAGCGCGCCAGAACTGCAAGTCGACGTGCCCAACCAGACGATCACACAAGCAAGCTTCACTCTCATCAATCTTTCGGAATACATGACGGACGCAGACGGCGACAACATCACGTTCAACATATCCGAGCGCAGCAGCACTAGAATCAATTACACATTTTATTGGAATGGAACAGTACGCATCGAGCCAGACGACGATTTCTTCGGCGTCGGATGGGTCAAGTTTGGCGCGGACGATAAACGCAATGCAACGCTCATCAGCAACAATGTTTCGGTGACGGTCAACAGCATCATACCGCCGCTGATCTTTAATCTGACGCCGTCGAACAGGCTATTGAATAAATCAGCCATCGAAATCAGCGTCAATGTCACCGATGATAATGTGAGCGTTGTCATCGCTAACATGACGTATCCTAATCAGACACGGACGCAGCTGATACTTTCGCAAACAGTGAACACGAACACGTACAGTATCTCGTACACGCTGCCTGTTGCTGGTAGTTACGTCATCCAGTTCGTTGCAAATGACACGCTCAATAATAGAAATAGCAGCACGTCGACTTTTACCGTGGACTTGAACTTTACGACGGTCGTTAACGTGACGTCGCAACAGTATGGGCTGCTTGGCGGCGTGCTGAACAACACTGAATTGAATGATACGACGTCGGATTTCATCCAGCTGAATGATTCGGACGCGCTGCAGGAACTGCCGAATAATCAATTCAACGAGTCGGCCTACAAATTCGGCGGCATTGACATGAACGGAAATGTGCTGCTGTTCCATCTCAATAATGATAGTGCCAATGGAGAGAATACCACGACGCCAAGAGACTGGAGCCGGATGAGAATTAACGGTACATGGTTTAATGGCGGCGCATCTGGCCATCCAGGAAAATTAGGCGCACAGAGTGGCACGTTTGACGGATCAAATGATTACATACGTGTTCCGGACAATGCAAGCATTGATTTTATTGATAATAGTACCTATACAATCCTTGCATGGGTAAACATGAGTGTGTACATGGGTGCCAGCAGCTGGCGGGGTATTGTTGACAAGGAAGCAACTGTTTCTACAAAAAGACAGGGATACAATTTTATTCTTTCTAATCAATCAAATCAGATTCAGTTAGCAAGCGAGCGTTTTGTAAATGGAGTCGGGGCAAGTGCACAGTACAATTTCCCGAACGGGGCATTTGCACTCAACACATGGTATTTGTTGGGCGTCACGTATAATGGTTCTCATCTGGCGTTATACTCTAATGGTGTCAACGTATCCAGAGCGGCAACATTAAACAGTTCGCTCATCGATACTACGACAGTTCTCAGTGTAGGGGCGCGAAATCAGGGAGCTGCGGGCACGATATTCCAAGGCTCAATTGATGAAGTTTCGGTGTGGAACAGATCATTATCCGACGACGAAATCCAAAACATCTACAACCGCCAAAAAGGCCAGTTCATCGACAAAGGCCAATACGAATCGCAGATTTTTGATGCGGGCGGACAGACGAATTACACAAATATATCATGGTATAACAGAACTGCCGTCACCTCAGTAAATCTCACATATATCCCAGAAGTCCGCAGCTGCGACGACGCTTCGTGTGCAGGCGAATCGTACACGAGCCTCGGCCCAAGAACAGGAAAGCAGACATTATTACCGACGAACGCCAGCAGATTCTTCCAGTACAGATTCAAGTTTGTGACGAATGACAGTGATTATTCGCCGCACCTATACAACGTCACGATAGAAGCCGGAGAAATTCCAAGGAATCGCGTCCCGCGAATCAACGTGACACTGAACATGACAAATATCCTGCTGAATAACTCGAAACAGAATCTGACATTGTACATTAATGGTTCTGATGAAGACCGAGATCGAGTTAAGAACATCACCAACTGGTTCAGAAACGGCACGTCGATAACGGTATTGAATATGCCGTTTGAACGCGTGAATAATACGGACACGGATAACGCGTGGGATTATTCGGGGTATGGGAATAATGGAAGCGAGAATGGCGTCTACTGGAATGCAAGTGGAGGTTATGATGGGCGCGGTGCGTATGAATTTGACGGGATTGATGATTTTGTGAACGTATCTGATACATTGCTCCCAGAAAATAATGATTTTACAATATCAGCTTGGTTTAGGACTATAAGCAATTCAGAACAAAATATCATTTCAAATAATGGGGGAAGTCAAGCCGGCGATTTTGATTTTAAATCGGCGTCATTATCAGGAGGTACTTATCGTATCTTTGTGTTCCTTAGAAATTCAAGTGGAAATCTTGCAACACACGGCACTACACAAAGCAATGATGGGAGATGGCATCATGCAGTACTGACAAGAGATGTTAATACATTCTCTCTATATTTTGATGGGCAATTTGAAAGCAGCGGAAGCAATGGAGCATCGTTAACAGTTACCAGAGATTTAAAAATCGGAAGTAATGTAGGGGGTAATCAGAAACACAACGGCACCATCGACGACGTCATGATATTCAACCGCAGCCTATCAGCCGAACAAATTTTAGCACTATTCAACAACCGCACCGACCTCATCGTCAATAACGAAACACAACTGCACGACGTCTGGCACGCAGTTGTTGTCCCGAACGACGGCGTTGAGGACGGTCCATACGTCCGCACCAATAATGTCACGATCATTGCAACTGTGCCATCAGTAACAGCGCCCATCATCTATCCGGCGGATATCTACACGTACAGCAATCTCACGGCA
>Ga0209542_10006807_pt1 | contig 22079 bp, 17 predicted proteins | sample RifCSPhighO2_01_FD_184028 | JGI IMG/M metagenome (GOLD analysis project Ga0209542, IMG submission 184028) | Soil microbial communities from Rifle, Colorado - Rifle CSP2_plank highO2_0.1 (SPAdes) (version 2) | ecosystem: Environmental > Terrestrial > Deep subsurface > Rock core/Sediment ... | reverse complement strand
TAACTGTTGCACTTCGGGCGCTTTCCTACCTGAATCAGGTGTTTTTTCCGGCATACAAATATTGTACCACGAATTCATAAATTGAGCTTTTTGTGCTAAATTATAAGAGCTTTGTCCCCGTAGTTCAACGGATAGAACAGTCCCGTCCTAAGGGATAGATGTCAGTTCAATTCTGACCGGGGACACAGATTAGAGCCCAAGCGCGGCGGCGATTTTCGGCTTATTGAAGCCGATAATCATTTGGTCGCCGATGAAAATAACCGGCACCCCCAGCTGGCCGCTTTTCTCCATCATTTCCTTCCTTTTTTCCAGATTGCTTGCCACATCATACTCGGTATAGGCAATATTTTTCTCCTTAAAAAAATCTTTTGCCATGTGGCAAAAGTGACAAGTCGGGGTCGTATAAATGGTTACATTTTTGGGATTCATATTTCCATTATAGCATACCTGTCAAGGCTGGCAAAATTTGTGCGAGCAGCGGGAATCGGACCCGCGTCTTTTGCTTGGGAAGCAAATATATTACCACTATATTATGCTCGCTTTTTGTTTCATCTAAACAAATTTTTAAGCCAATTAAAGAATCCTCCTGATTTCGCTTCTTCTTTAGCCTCCTTCTCATCATCCACGATGATAATTACCCCCTCGCCTTCCCGGGCAAGCCCGAATTTCTCGCGAATGTTCTCTTCAATCCCCTCTTCGGTAGAAAGCTTTTCAATATCGGCGGAGAGCTTAGCCTTTTTATCCTCGAGTTCGGCCACTTTTTCTTCAGCGAGCTGCCTATTCTTTTTCGTCCCTTCCATTTTGCCCCAAAAGCCAAAAACGCTCCAGGCGAAAAAAAGAGCTAGAACGCATAAAAGGGCCAGTGCCGGCCAGGATTGCGCGAGATTCCGCCATCTCTTCTTTTCTTGAAAACTTCTCATAATCTGATACTATGTATAATATGCTTTTTAATAAAAAACATCAAAAGAAAATTCAAATAATTTTTGCTGTATTGGGCGTTCTGGTCATCATTAGCATGATTCTGCTATATTCCCCCATTTTCCTTCCGCAATAATTTACGTCTCCGCCCGCATCATCTTCAGAAATACTTCCTGGGGAATGTTCACTTTTCCCCTCTCTTTCATTTTCTTTTTGCCTTTTTTCTGCTTTTCCAGGAGCTTCTTTTTGCGGGTTACATCCCCGCCGTAGAGGTACCCGGTAACGTCTTTACGAAAGGCTTGCACGGTTTTTGAAGAAATGATTCTCCCGAGTGCCTTCCCTTGGATTTTTGTCACGAACATCTGTTTGGGAAGCAGGCTCCAGAGCTTCTCCACCGCTTTTTGTGCTTCACTTTCCACCTTTTTTCGGGAAACCACCCGGGAAAAGGCGGGAACAACTTCATCCGCCACTAAAATGTCCAGACGAGTGACATTAGCCTCCCGTAAGTTTTCAATTTCATAAGAGAGCGACCCATAGCCGGAAGTAACGCTCTTTAATTCATCAAAAAAATTCCGCATCAGTTCGCGAAGCGGCATTCTTGCTTCTATCGCCCCGCGATTCGGGCCGGTGTTTTCCGTTTCCCCTACCTCCGCTTCGTGCTCGTAGAGAAGCTGTAAAATTGCGCCGAAATAGTCTGTCGGAGCGATAATTTTAGCTTTTACCCAGGGTTCGAAGACTGCCTCGATATTTCCGTCATCTGGGAAAAAGTAAGGCGAATAGACCTTTTCTCTTTTCCCCTTTTTGTTTATTACTTCATAATTAATCGAGGGAGTAGTAACGACCAGATTCAAGTCAAATTCTCTTTTAAGCCTTTCGGTGGCGATTTCCAAATGAAGCATCCCTAAAAATCCGCATCTAAAGCCCCTTCCGAGCGACCCGGAAGATTCTTCTTCGTATGAAAAAGCGGAGTCGGAAAGTTTGAGCTTCCCCAGGGCTAGTTTAAGCGGCACGAACTGGTCCGCGTCTTCGGGGAAAATAGAAGCCCAAACGACAGGCAGCGGATTTAAATAGCCCGGAAAAGGAGACAGGCGGTTGCGCTCGAAGGTGATTGTGTCTCCGACCGAGGCGATGCCCGGCTTTTTGATGCCGGTAACGATGTAGCCGATCTCTCCTCGCTCCAGGCTCTCCGCGGGCGACTCTTCCGGCGAGAAAATACCCACTTCCAGCGCATTAAATTTCTCGCCGGAAACCGCGAAAACCAAATTTTCTCCTTTTTGAATTTTCCCGTCAAAAACCCGCACAAAAACGATTACTCCCTTGTGATTCGAATATTTAAAATCGAAAACAAGCGCGCGTAAATTATTATCTCCCTCGAGAGTTGATTGTGGCGGCGGAACTTTTCTTATAATTTCTCGAAGGAGATTCTCCACGCCTTCGCCGGTCCGGCCGGAAACAAGCAAAATGTCCTCTTTTTTAGAGCCGAGGAGTTTGACGACTTCGGCGCTCACATCTTCGATTTTGGCAAGCGGGGAGTCAATTTTAGAAAGAACAGGAATAATCACAAGTCCCTCTTCGCGCGCCATTCTAAGCGTGGTAAGCGTCTGCGCCTGAACACCCTGGGTCGAATCGACAAGCAAAATCGAGCCTTCTACGGCCTTGAGCGCTCTGGAGACCTCATAAGAGAAGTCCACATGCCCGGGTGTGTCGATCAGGTTTAGAATAAAGGTCGAACCTTGAGAATCGGAGTCCAAGGTTCGACCTTGTAAGGAGGTAGGAGTATACTCCATGCGGACGGGTTGCATTTTAATTGTTATCCCCCGCTCTCGCTCAAGTTCCATCGTATCGAGCACCTGCTCACGCATTTTCCTAGCCTCGATGGTGTGGGTAATCTCCAGCATCCGGTCGGCGAGAGTGCTCTTGCCATGATCTATATGGGCTATGATAGAGAAATTTCGGATATTATTCATTGTTTCCTTTTATATCGGCAAACTGTAAGTAATATAATTTTGCGTAAGTCTGACTGGATTTTAATAATTCGTCGTGTGTTCCTATTGCTTCGATTGTTCCCCTACTGAAAACAAGAATTCGGTCAGCATGTAAAACGGTCGAGAGACGATGGGCAATGATAAGAGAGGTGCGGTCTTTAATAAGAGCATTTGTCGCTTGGCTGATGAGCCTCTCGCTTTCTGAATCTAAGTGACTTGTTGCTTCATCTAGAATTAAAATCTTTGGATCCCGTAATACCGCTCGGGCAATACCTACTCTTTGTCGTTCTCCGCCGGAAAGTTTAATTCCTCGCTCGCCAACAATGGTATTGTATCCCCCTTCAAGTTTCAAAATAAAATCATGAGCTAGGGCGGTTTGAGCCGCATTTTCAATTTGTTTTTGTGATATTGTTCCCCGACCATAAGCAATATTTTGAGCGACCGTTCGAGAAAATAAATCAACTTCTTGTGGAACCACGGCTATTTGTCCTCGTAAGCTTTCTTTGGTAATTGTACTTATGTCAATTCCATCAATAAAAATAGCCCCTTTCTGAGGATCATAAGAGCGTAATAATAAATTAATAAAGGTTGTTTTTCCACTCCCCGACCTTCCAACAAGGGCATAGGTTGCTCCGGCCGGAATAACAATATTGACATTTTTTAATGCATATCGGTCATCATTATGATAGGAAAAGGAAACATTTTTAAATTCAATCTCTTTTCTAAGGAGTGGTAAATCATAAGCATTGGGTGTATTAATTACATGAAGGGACTCGTCAAGAATTGAAAACAAACGCTTAACGCGCGTTGTATTTCTCCTCATGCGGGTAAAAAGCGATCCAAGATTAGATAGCGGCTGATAAGCCATATTCTGCAACGTAATATACAAGACAAATTGACCGATTGTTGCTGTGCCCCGCAAAACTAACCAAGCGGAAAGCACTATCACTGCCACCCGACCCGTAGTGGAAATTATTGCTTGAATATTTTCAATCTTTTGCCACAAGCGTTCTGCGACATATTGAATTCCGCGCGCATCCGCCATTAATTTGCGATTATTCTGCGTTTCTTTTTCTTCTTGAGAAAACTTTTTAACTGTTAGAACATTTCCCGCAACGTCATACATTTCTCTTGATACGGCTTCAAACGCATCGTTTGATTTTTGTTCAATTTCATAAATCTGATTAGCGATCTTACGAGTAGCATACATATATATTGGAAACGGGATGAGAATGGCCAATGCAATCCATAAGTTGGAATATAACAGTGCGGTAAACGCCCCTATAAAAATAATAATTGGAGGGATAAAGTTTTGTCCAATAATTTCATATATTATTATATAGAGAGAAGTCCCCCCGCGATCAATGCGCCCGATAATTTGTCCACTTGAAGCCCCATGATGAAAGAGTGAATGGAGTTGTAAATATTTCTCCAGCGCTTGATTTCTAATTTTATCTTCAACCCTAGTCGCCATTTTAAAAAGGTGATAGTTGTAAGCGGATTGAAACATGCTGCTGACAAGGGTCGCAATTAAGATTCCTACGGAAGAATATATTAAAATACGCCATGGCAATGTCCCGCCGTTTTTAAAAAATTCTGTAAGCGTATCAATGATTGTTTTATAAACAAAAGGTACAACAATGCTGGCGACTTGGGAAATGATAATTAGGACAAGTAAAAAGGCAACCGTTTTTTTGCGGTCTCGAAAAAAAAGAGACATCCTCATTAGTGTTGAAGACTCATTCTTCATTTAAATATTCTATCACAAAATCTCCTTATTTTACAATCCTTCCTGGGGCGGGGCGACAACTTTAACTTTCCAGAACTTGGTGTGCAGGGTTTTGCTAAGGTCTTTGAGCTCTTCATTCTTTAAAAGATACAATACTAAAATTCCGGCGGCGATGCCTAATATTCCGGAGAGGAATCCCTGTAGAAAAATCCCCCAGAAAGTATGAGTGCCAAAAATCGAAGCAAAAACATTCAAACTTAAATAAGATATCAGACCAATAAAGAACGACGCGCCGAGCGACTGGAAAAAAGTTTTTAGGATAAACGGCTCGCTTTTCACAAAATCTTTTTTAATAAAAAACCAGAGCAGAATAAAGTTGATGATGGTACCCAGAGAATAGGCCAGGGGTAGCATTAGGATCTCCGTGCCGGAGAGATCCGAAACCTTGAGGAGCGATTCGATAAAATACCGCGGAAACAAAAAGTTCTTGAAGAGGTATAAAAACAAAATTGAAAAAAGGATGATCAGAAAAGACGAAATAAGATTGATGACAAGCGGCCGCCGGGTGTTTCCTCGAGCATAAAACGCACGGGCAAAAAGAGCGATCAATCCTTGGGCAACGATGGAGATTGAAAATACCGCGAGCGAGGCTGCCACCAGGCGCGTATTTTCCCAGGAAAAAAATCCCGATCCCAGAATGACGCGCACGATCTGTGCCCGAAGCACGATAAAAAGAAAAGTGATCGGGAGCGACCAGAAGATAATCGCCCGCGCCGCCGATTTCAGGTGGTCTTTAAATTCATCCATTAGCCCCCGGGAATAGCTCCTGGTGAGGATCGGGAAGGCGGCCACAGCGTAAGAAAGGCCGATGATGCCCAGGGGCACGGCCTGGAGATTAAGCGAAAGATTAAAAATTGAAATTGATCCGCTCGCTTCATAGGAAGCAAAAGCGACGATGATCAGGAGTGCCAAACTGTTGGCCGAAAGGCCCAGCGTCCTGGGTAAGGAAACTAAAACTGTCCTTTTAATATCGGAAAAATTTATCGACCAGGAAAATCTGGGAGTAAAACCGCTCCAGGCCGAAGCCAGCGCTTGGATCAAAAAATGAAGAAAGGCACCTAGAATCACTCCCAGCGCGAGTCCATAAATACCATAGCTGGGATAGAGAGAAAAAATGCCGGCAATGATGCCGAGATTGTAGAAAATCGGGCTTAGGGCGTAAATAAAAAATTTTCGGAAAAGCTGGGTAACCGTGCCGAAAATATTCGAGAGTCCCAGTAAAATCGGAGAGAGAAGCATGATCCGGGAGAGCTCAACGACTCTCGATTGCATCTCACTGGTGAATCCCGGGGTGATAATCGAGCTTAAATAAGGCATCAGGAGATAAGCGATCGCGGAGAAAAAAATCATCAGAACAAAAAACACGGAAAAAATGTCGCTCATATATTTCTTCGCCTCGTCCGTTACCTTATCTCCGGACATTCTTTCTAGAATAAATGGAATGAGGACAGTAATTGAAGCAAGCGACGCAACGGAAATAAAAATCAAGTCCGGCACTCGAAAAGCCGCGTAATAAATATCGAGGGTGGGTCCCGGCCCGATAAAATGCGCGAAGGAACGATCGCGAAGGAGCCCTAAGAGCTGTGAAAAGAAAGCAAAAACGCCCAAGAGCAGCGCCGCCTGGTTTATGTTCCCATATTCCTTGCTGAAAATCCTTAAAATCTTCTCCATTACCGCTTTTCTTCCTTAGGATTTGAAGCGCTCTTGAGAGAATCAAGATATTGCGTCAGATCCTCATCTCCAGGCGCGAGCGTAAGAGCCCCTTCGGCGTAACGAATTGCCTCGGAAAGATTATTGTCCGCTCTGGCAATTTGGGAAAGCGCCACCAACGCGTCAATATAATCAGCCTTAAGCGATAGGGCCCGGTCGGCATAACTCTTGGCTTCTTCTATTTTTCCGAAGGCAAGATTGTCGCGGGAAAGCGCTAATTTAATTGCCGGATTTAAGGGATTCAATTTTTCGGCGGCTTGATACGCTTCTATCGCTTTCCCGTACGCGCTCGGGACGCCGAAAGAACCGAGCGTGTCATAAACGGCGCCGAGCGTCTGGAAATTAATAAAATTCTCTCTATTATAAACGGTAGCTGAAGTGGCTCCATTCACCGCCTCTCGCAGGGTTCTCTGGAGTTCCACCTGCTCTTCTTGAGATAAAGAGGTTTCATTCACTAAAGTATTAAGCTTTAACAAGTAAACTTGCGCGTAAGTTCGCCAGTATAAATCGTTTGGAGAGAGCGAAACGGCCCGCTGGATCGAAGTTTCGGCAGCCGAAATATTGGTCGCGGCGAGAGCGCGGCCGAAGTAAGAAACCGAAGCGAATCGCTCCAAATATTTGAAGGAAAAAGCGACTGAACCGACAATCGCAACCACTAAAAGGAGAATGAAGAAGAAACTTTTTCTCGGATCCTCGAAAAAGGACCACCCCTCGGTCTTATTGGGCGAGGATAAACCGATAAATATTCCCGTCGTAGCCATGGCGAAAAGAAATATCACCGAACCAGTCGGATAAAAGAAAGACGCGATGAAAAGAAAAAGGGGCGCCACGAAAAATACCAATTCTTCGGCCTTGAGGCCGTCTTTCAGGCTCTCGAGAAGGGATCGCCCGCCATGGATTATAAAGAGAACAAAAAATAAGAGCCAAGCAAGAATGCCGACGAGTCCGGTGGTAGCGAAAAAGGTCGGAAACATCCCCACTCCGGAATCAAAAATGGTGTTCCAGTACGGGGTGTTATTAATCTTGGCGGGTCGGTGCATTGCCCAAGCGTCTCCGAATCTATTCGGACCCAAACCAAGAATTGGATCTCTGGTTAAACTGGATTTGGCTACCAGGGCGGTTGACGAGAAAGAGGGCCGGACTTCCGTATTCGGCAGTCTTAGATAATTCGGCAAGAGCCCCGCAATGAATTGTCCGGAAGTGAAGAAGAGGAGCGACAACACCATTATCGTTAAAGAGCCGGCCGGGAAATTTTTCTTCTCTCTGACTCCGGCGAAAAAAGAAATTTTATAAATAAAAACAAGCAGCGCAAAAAATCCGAGAAGCCCCCAAATAAGCGGAAAACTGATAAGAAAAACAAAAAAGAGCGAGAGAGCGATTAACCCAACGAGCAGCCATTTAATTGCCTTCGTCGCTTGAAAAAATTCAATAATTAAAAGCGAGAGGATTGCGGTAAATCCCGCCCAGAACCCCAGGGCGTTCCATGAACCGAGGAAATTATCGGTCTTCTCCGCCAAAACCCCGAAGGACAGAACGCTCGGCGCGAATAAGCGAAGGAATTGAAAAATCAAAACAACGCCGGAAACAATGATTATGCCCCATAAAATTTTTCTGGCGTGATCGGGCGACCGGAAAACAATCGAGACCAGAAACATGAGGAGAAATCCGGCAAAAATAAACCAAAAAGTTCCAACGTCAAACATCGTGCCGAAAAAAGACATTTCGCGGGCGGAAGAAAAAAGCGCGGAGAGGAGTATCGCCAGCACCACTCCCCCGCCGGCTACCAAGGTCCAGGATTTGGGTAAGATGATTTTGCCGTCGGAGAATCGCGCCGCCAGATAAAAAATGACGGAGATAGCCAAGCCCACTATCAAAAGGAGCCCTTTCCCAATCTCAATCGGAATTTTAGTGAAGGGCAGGAAAAAAACAGGCAGAAGCGCCAGAGTCGCGAAAAGGGACCAAAATGAAATTCTATCGAGGATATTTGACCACATGCGTGTATTCTATTATATAACGTATTATATAATTAATTAAACGACAATGTTAATAAGTTTGTTTTTGACATAAATTACCCTTTGGAGATTTTTCCCCTGGATATGTTTCAAAACTGCCGGATTGGCCAATGCTTTATTTTTTATGTCCTCTTCTGCCGCGTTATTTGGCATCACTATTTCTCCCCTCACTTTTCCATTCACTTGAATCACTATTTTGACTTCTTCGTCGATTATCAAATTTGTATCCCATTCCGGCCAGGGTTCAAGCTGGATCGAATTTTTGTGACCCAAATTCTGCCAGAGCTCTTCAGTGATATGCGGAGCAAAAGGAGAGAGAAGCTTTATAAATTTTTCAAATTCGCCTCGGGATATAATATTAGTTTCAGATTCATTTACAAAAATCATCAGCGCGGAAATGGCGGTATTGAACTTCATCGACTCGATGTCTTCAGAAACTTTTTTGATTGTTTTATTAAGCGAAGCAGATAGAGAAAAATTTGTGGCTGGGCGTGAAGCAGGTACAGAAGAATTCTGAACGGTGTAGGACCCACCCGGTACTCCGGGAAGGGTTAAGCCGGAAGAATTTTTCTGCACCTGCTGGCTTAACTTCCAGACTTTTTCTAAAAATCTTCTCGGGCCGATGATCGCTTCCTCGCTCCAGGCGATCGCCTGGTCAAAGGGTCCCATGAACATCTCATAAAGCCGGAGTGTATCCGCGCCGTATCGCTTCACAATGTCGTCCGGATTAATCACATTGCCCTTGGATTTCGACATTTTCTCTCCTCCTTCGGCTAAAATCAGCCCATGCGAAGTTCTTTTCTTGTATGGCTCCGAAGTGGGCACTAATCCCAAATCGAACAAGAATTTGTGCCAGAAGCGCGAATAAAGAAGATGAAGAGTTGTGTGCTCCATCCCGCCGTTGTACCAATTTACGGGTGTCCAGTATTTTAATTTTTTCGGGTCTGCAAATTTTTTCGAGTTTTTTGGATCAACGTAGCGCAAGTAATACCAAGAGCTCCCTGCCCAGTTGGGCATGGTGTCAGTTTCTCTTTTTGCGCTACCTTTACACTTCGGGCATTTTACATTTACCCATTTGGAAATGTTTGCCAATGGAGACTCTCCGCTGTCTGTCGGTTGATAATTTTTTACTTTTGGAAGTTCTACCGGCAAGTCTTTTTCCGGCACCGGTATATATCCACATTTCTCACAATGAATTATCGGTATCGGCTCACCCCAGTATCTTTGGCGTGAGAAAATCCAATCACGTAGCTTGAAGGTTGTTTTTTCTTTACCCCCGACAAACTTCACAATTTCCTTTTTCGCCTTTTCGGATTCCACCCCGTCGAATTGGCCGGAATTTATTAATACCCCTTCTCCAGCATATTGTTGGAAACCCTTTTTGTATTCATCCCAAGCAAACTTATGAGCTTCTGGAGTCAAAAATTTTTCCATCTCGTTTGGAGTTAACCAAAATACTTCATGGTTCATTTTTTCTGCATCTGAAATTTCTTCTTTTTCTCCGTTTTGAAGTTGAAAGTGCAAAGTGTGTAAATGAGCAAATCGGTTAATATTTTTTGGAACGTGAAAAAATTTACTATGGACTGTGAGTGACTTAGTAATCAATTTTGGATTTTTATATCCGGTTTCTTCACGTATTTCATTTACTGCGCCTTCTTCTAATGTTTGGTTGCCTTCAGGCCCTCCAGTCAAAAGTGTTTGCCAATTCACTTTTTTCCATTTAAGACCAATGTACTTATCTTCTGACCAATGTTTTACGATTGCCAAAATAGCATTTCGTTCAACGAGCGGCTCATTCTCTTTGTATGCGTCAATCCCTGATTTAGTAATAAAACAGGGTTCAATCACTCTTTTTATTAGCAAACCATATTTTTTCGCAAACTCAAAATCCCTCTCATCATGCCCGGGCACACCCATGATAGCTCCCGTGCCATATTCTTTGGAAACATAATTTACCGCAAATACAGGTATCATTTCATCATTAGCAGGATTTTTCGCCCTAAGTCCCGTGTCAACACCTATTTTTTCCTTGTTTTCACGGTCTGTGTCGGATTTTATGCCAAAATCTTTTCCTGCTATCTTCTTTGCGATCTCTGGAGATACTGCAATAAATGTTACACCAAAAATAGTATCAGGTCTGGTTGTAAAAACTTTAATACTTCCCCCACCCCCTAGGCTTTGCCTAGGGGAAACTATTTTAAACTCAATCTCCGCCCCTTCGCTTCTCCCTATCCAATTTCTCTGCGCTAATTTTATTTGGGGTAGATAGTCTACGGTGTCTAAATCCTTATCTAGTCTATCGGCGTATTTAGTTATAGAGAGCATCCATTGCTCTTTCTCTCTTTTTTCCACCGGCGTCCCACAACGCTCGCAGGCGCCATTTACTACCTCCTCGTTAGCAAGCCCGATTTTGCAAGACGGGCACCAATTGATAAGCGCTTTTGATTTATAGGCCAGGCCTTTTTTGAAAAACTGCAAAAATATCCACTGCGTCCATTTGTAGTATTTGGGGTCGGTGGTATTTATCTCTCGCGCCCAATCGAAAGACATACCCAGGGATTTGAATTGCTTGCGAAAATTATCGGTGTTCTTTTTGGTAATGAGCGCCGGTTGCTTGCCGGTTTTAATCGCGAAATTCTCTGTCGGAAGACCAAAGGCGTCCCAGCCGATCGGATAAAGCACATTATAGCCCTCCATTCGGCGCTTGCGAGAGATAATGTCCATCGCCGTGTAGCCACGCACGTGGCCGGTGTGCAATCCGTCGGCGGACGGGTATGGAAATTCCATCAGCGAGTAGTATTTTTTCTCTTTGAAAAAACTTGCCCCGTCCCCGGCGGGATCTTTACCTTGATATGATTTTTTATTCTTCTCCCACTCTTTCTGCCACTTTTTCTCAATCTTCAAATGGTCATATGACCTCATACGACCATTTTAGCCGAGAAACGCTTTATTTGCAAAATTATTACAGCGGCAGAGGTTTCGGATACGGCGGAAAGAGATCCCTGTCAATGGTGCGTTCGAAGCACGCTCGGCCGGCTTGATGATCCCAAGATTCATTTACGCCACCCGGGGCGGGATAGGGATATGAAACTGTCGCATCTCTAATGTCTTTGGGATATTCCATATAGGGCATCGGCATCACCCCGCCTTGGTACTCGCGCCAGCCTTTCGGCATAGGGAGGGCGAAAGTGGCGCAAAGCTCAAATTTAAGCGGCGCAAGCACGCCGTATTCGTATTTCTCGCCTTTTTCAAATTCGGGAGGTACCGGCAAGGAATAGCCGGATAAAGGGTTCGCAAGTTCAGCCAAATCTTTCGGCAACTTTTCTTTCTGCTGCCAGAAATTTATGATTTGATATTGGATATTTTGAAGGTCGCCCACTCGCCGTTCATCGAGACGCAGGAGCCGTTGCTTCATCGGGCTTCCCATCACCGAGAAGCTAAACCAAAGAGCGAGAATAACGATTATGGATGATTTTATCGCCCCCAAAAGCCCAACCCGGAAGCCCCAGAATTTTTTTACTCCCCGGAGTTCAAAAATATAATTGATTCCGATACCGAGCGCAACCAAAAGCGCGATAACAACCTTCAAGATAAACCTGGTAGTGATTTCTCCAGAGATAAAATACCGAACCAGGGTCACTAGATCAATCACAATGACCAGCGCGGAGAGAAATAAGATAATATAGATAACCCATTTTCTAATAATTTCATCGAGTCTGCCTACGCCTTTCTCTCGCAATTTTTTCCAGAAGTAGGAAACAGCCAAAAAGATCGGAAAGAAGATAATCAGCGTTGCCAGCGCCGCCCGAATGCCTTCGTATTCATAAGTGGAATAGCCATATTGATAGCTGGAGTTGAGAACGTCCGGAAAGCGTTTGTTTAAGGTTTCAAAAAGCAGATTGAGGAATGAAACAACGGAGGTGATCAGAGTTATCAGCACCCCGAGCGACAAAAAGAAAAATCCGATGTTAAACTTCTGCGCATTCATTTGTAAATTTTGTTCTGTTTCCATATCCTTTGATTATACCACTATATTAGAAATTCAACGACATCGCCGTCTTGAACGATGTAGTCCTTCCCTTCGGTGCGGAGCCAGCCTCGCTCGCGGGCTTTTGCATAACTTCCGGCTTCTAATAATTTATCCCACCGGATAACTTCCGCCCTTATAAACTTTTCTTTGAAATCATTATGAATCGCCCGGCCGGCCTCGGGCGCGGTAGAATCTCGCCGACAAGTCCAAGCGCGGCTCTCCTTCTCGCCGGTAGTGAAAAAAGTAATCAAGCCTAAGAGGTCATAGCCGGCCTGGATCAGCTTATTAAGTCCCTTCCCAAAAATCGGGTCCACCTCAATATACGGCCCCGGAAAAGGTTCAACCTTAGACCCTGATTCCCAAGGTCGAACCTTAGGGAGAGCCTCGGAAGTATTGAGCACATAGAGCGTCGGCTTTTTAATTCCCCCCTGCTCCAGCTCAAAATTTATTACCTCAATATCAAACATCGGATCAATTTTCTCATGCACATGAGTCACGCTTTTGTCTTCAAAGACTCTAACCACTTCAATAATCGCGTCCACTTCCCGGATGTGCGAGAGAAATTTATTGCCCAGTCCCGCGCCAACCGACGCGCCCTTCACCAGCCCGGCAATATCGACAAACTCGACGATTGCCGGAATCATCTTTTTCGAACGGCTCATGCTAGAGAGTTTTTCCAATCTTTCATCAGGAACAGGGACAATACCGACATGCGGATCAATGGTGCAGAAAGGATAATTTTCCGCCGGCACGGAGAGCTTCGTCAGCGCATTAAATAATGTACTCTTCCCAACATTTGGCAGTCCAACTATTCCGATTTTCATTTATTCAAGGATTCTAATTTATCTTTTAGCTTTCCTTCCTCTTCCTTAATTTCTTTCAATTCTTCCGCCAGCATGTCGCTTGCCCCTTCCAGCTCGCCGATTTCTTCTTTTATTTCTTTGATATTATGAGCTTTGCGAAAATAGGGCATGGAAAAATGTCTGCGGCGCACCAGAAATACGATAATGCCCAAAAGACCCACCGCAAGTAAAAGATAAAGAGTGAGAGTGCTTAAATTACTCTGGATGACCGCGAGAAGTGAATCATTCCTCTTCGTTTCGCCGGGAAGCGATATCCATTTATCGGTCAGAAGCGTCCGGTCGCTGGCGCTAATTTGCGAGAGCCCTTTCTCCAGAATCGACTGGAGGATGGCCCGGTCCCTTGAGAGGGCGAAGGCCGGCTTGTAGTCAAGGCCGATGTTCCCGGCAATCGTCACGCTGGAGAGCACCTGCTTCGAGAGATAAAACGAGAGCGAGGCGACGTCCATCGTTACCGCCTCGACTTCCCCCAAAACCACCTGTTGCAGACCTACTTCATCGTCGGTCACCGTTTCCCGGACCACTCGCGGATAATTTATCCGCACATAACTTTCAGCCGCCGAATTTTCCACCATCGCCACCTTTTTGCCGTTAAAATCATTCAGGGTGAGCCCGCTTTTCCTTTCCGCGTCTTTGCGGACGACAATCACCACCGGGACGGTGATGTAGGATTCGGTAAAAATCAATAAGTCTTCTTTTTCTTTGTCCGGCGAAAGATAAGCCACATCTCCTTTGCCGGACGCCATATCGGATAGAATCTGGTTACGTGATCGGGGAGTTAAATACTGGAGATTCGCTCCGATTTTCTCCGCCGCCAATTCCAAATAATCGATCGAGAGGCCTTGAATATTGCCGGAAGCGCTCTGGTATGAATAAGGCGGATTGTTCTGCTCCGGATAGGCGACAATCGTATTGTTCCTCGATTTGAGCCACAGATTTTCTTCCGGAGTTAAAAGATTCCGATTTTGTGCAACCGCCGGAAACGCGAATGAAAAAACAGCCAAAATAAGTAAGCAGTATAAAGTTATTTTACGTCTGTTCATCTTTGCGAATTAGTTTTTCAAATTTGTCGCTCATATTATACTCCCGCTCCATTTGCTTTCCGGAAATATCAACTTTTTCTTCTTCCAGGCCGAGCTTTTTTCCCAAAACCCGCATCCGCTTGAACGAATACCACGGAATGAAATAGATGATAACCCCCAGGCCGACAATCGGAATTAAGAGCCCTAAAATATTTATGACCACGACCAGCGCTTTGACAATTTTGCTATCCGAGACCAGAAGCTGTACCCCGAGTCCCGGTTTTTCGGTATTGCTGTCGTTGTCCACCAGAAAAGGCGTAGCGTTATAAACCCCGGCCACCAGCCCCGCGCCGCTTTCGTATTGGAATTGCCCGGCTGGATCATTCTTGACCAAAACCGCGTCGAGTTTCTTCCTCTTGGCCTGCAGAAAGGCGATAAACTTCTCCCCGACCGATTTGAAAGAAACGTCTTTGAAAACGATTTTCGTCAGCGCGTTCGGCTCACCCTTCCCCTTCAGATAGGCCGACTCTTTGGAAAGGATGCTGGCGGAATACTCGGTGATAACCGGCAAGGCCGCCAGCCTCGAGGGGGAAACGCGCGCTACGCTTTCCTCGGACGGAAACGAACCGGCTAGAATTTTAAAATTGGCGGAGCCCAACGTCGCCAAGATATTGGTGCCTCGCCCGTCGTTGGCAAGAATCGCGCCCTTCGAAAAATTAAACTGCGCCGTCCCTGAAGTTTTGGCTTCAAAAGTCGCGCGGAAAATCAGGCCGCCCGAACCCTGAAATCCCGGATTTAAAATTATTCCTTCGAATAAAACGCTACCGCGGCCGATGGTCGGGTCTTGAGTCCAAAGATTGACAATACTCCCCTCTTTTGAAATAGAAATAACCCGAAGCAAATTTTCCGGAAATGAAAGAGTTCCGGAAACCGCGTTGATCGGCGCGATTCTGGATTCGACTCTAACATCAATAGTGAATCGCTCTCCGACTGTCGTCTGCTTCTCCGGAATGCTAAAAAAAAGGCTTTGAGCAAAGGCTAGATTGGCTACAAAGAAAAAAGCCACCAGCATTCCTAAAAAATGCTTCATGTTTTAGATTTTAACACTTTATACCCCAAAATTCCAGACAGTATTAGGATAAAGATTGTCAATAAAAGTTTGGTTGAAAAAATCCCCGGAACGATGATGCTGGCCTCCTGAAAATTGCCATAAAAATCATAGGCTCGAATCGAGATTTCCCGCGAAAAAATCCCTCTGGAAACCGGCGCCGGGCTTTTCGCTTCTTGCCAATCTCTTCCGCCCACCCTTATCTCATAAGATTTGATGCCGGAATCCGAGTCGCTCGTGTCGAAGATCAAGAGAGTCGGCGTTCGCGAAAAAAGGGAAGATTCGACAATCTCGATATCGAAGGGAAACGGCGGATTCCGGTCAGCAATTTTTTCTTCCGTTGGATTGGGGTTTTCTCTAATTGTTAAAGTCGCGCCTTTTTGCGTGTGCGTAAGAAGACTTCCTTTGCCGTCATTTTTTAGAAGGAGACTTTCGGTTATGAAAAAATTGGCGCTACCCGCCGCCTTCCCGGTAAAAAGGAGGCGGATCAATGGAATTGCTCCCAGACCTTCCTGTCTTGGGTCGTAGACTCCGGTTACCCCGCCCGGAATAATTCCCCCAAAATATATCTTCCCGTTTTCTTCCCGCGGAGGATCCACCCAGAGCTTAATCAAGCCGTCTTCCTTGTAGCCGGAAAAAACGAGCAAATCTTTGTCATAAGAGAGAACGACATTTATCGAATTTATGGAAATTTCATCGGTGTCAGCTTTGATAAGAGCGGAGAAAGTTTCCCCGGCCTTGACGTTCCCGGGCGTCTCGACAAAAACACTCGCGGCCAAAGCTCTGGAAGCAAAGAAGAGAAGAAATATTATAAATAAAATTTTTTTCTTCATATTACCCTGTCCACCAAAACGCTAAGATTGAAAAGTCGACCAAGTTAATTATACCGTCATTGTTCGTATCGACACAGCGCGGCGGATTCTCCTTCCCATACCAGAAAGCCAGAACCGAAAAATCAACCAGATTGATGACATTGTCGGCGTTGCAGTCCCCGGGGATGTTTTTTATCAGCTCCAGGCTCGGAATATTTACGTCCCCAATGGAAAATTTTAACAATTTGCTGATCCGCGCGTCCGCAAGGTAATTCACGTGGGCCGTGTATTCCCCTTTCGGAAAACCTTGAAGCGGGAGAACAATTTTATAATAACCGTCTTGGCCGGATGACAAAGTGAAGGTCTTTTTTTGAGCTTCGTCTTCCCCCGAAACCACCGTCTCCAAATTTTTCCCCGGCAAGCTGTAACCATGGAGTGTCAGATACTCCTCTCTTTTCGCCTGGGCCAGATCGCTAAGAATTGTCGGGGCAAAGCGGATACCGGAAAGATGAGTCAGGAAGCCGCTGTAAACGGCAATCGGATAATTAATCAGTACCGATTTTTCTCCGGCAATATCATGAGCAAAAAGAGTATAGAGAATCGTGCTGTCGTATTTCTCTTCCAGAGTAGCGGAGAATTTACCCAGACTGTCCGCCAGCACCGCGGTCGCGAGATTCCCCTCTTTTAAAATACTGACCGTGGCCCCCGGATAGGCCTCGCCGGAGAAGCGGACTGCCGTTTTTGGAATGTTGACGCCTCCGCCTCCGCCGCCTTCAACAGGCGGCGGAGGCGCCGCGCCGGAAACTTCCGCGCTGATCGTCACCGTCTCGGTTACGGGCGCCTGCGCCAAAACCGAGCTCGCTATAAAAAAAATAGAGGCCGCGACAAATAAAACCGTCTTTTTAAAAAAATTATTGGCCATGAGAAGGGACGCCGGCTCTCGCCTTCTCAATAATGAATCGGTTGTAGCGCCGGATAAGTTTCCCCCCGCCCCAGAATAGGAGGAAAAGGACAATCAACATTACCAGCACCAGCTGCCATGGAAAGACGAAAAAGAACGCCGAACCCTTCGCCTCGGCGCCGCTTATCCCGTAGGCAACTTTGAGATTCGCGGAATAAAGTCCGACGGCGAAGTTCTTCCATTGATAACCGACATCGCTCCAAAACTTTTTGAAAAATCCCGAGGGCGCGACGTAATCCGCCGACCGTGAGTATTCAATCCAATCGACGCTGAACTTCCGGGTGCTCCCGGGCAGAACATTGCCGACTACCGGATTGGCGTTAATCTTCTCCGTCGGCCAAAAGACAGTATTGCGAATGACGATTTTGCCTTCCGGCTTTACCCGGTCGCCGCCGTCATTTTTAAACCGGTATTCGAAAGAAACCGGCAGAACGCTGTGCCAGAATTTTTTATCTTTAATTTGAAAGCCGAGGAGTCCCGCGTCTTCCCTGACTTCGCCGTTGACCGAGAGTAGTACCAAAACGCCGGTTTGGGCGCCAACTGAAACTCCTCCGCCACCGGCGGGCGATGTCCCCCAGAAAATCACCGCGAAGTGTCCGCCGGGCTCGGCGTCTTTGGGAACAGTTATAGTGAAAGGAATAATTTTTTGCTGCCGCGGAGTAAGATAAACCGAACCGAACTCGGTTTGAATCCAAGTGCCCAAGCCCTCTTTCGGCTCGACAAAGGCGGGACTGCCGCTTTCGCCTTGAGCTTCAAAATTAGAAAAGGTGGAATAAAAAGTTTCCGCGGTTTCGTTCTCGTTGATCAGAAGAATTTCTCCTCGAAGTATATCCCCGGGATTGCCGGAAATTTCAAAACGAACGGGAGTAATGGTGAGCGCGCTCGCATTGTCGGCATAAAACAGCGCGCCGAACGCTATTACCACAAAAGTTGTGAGCAAGACTCTGCAATTTAAACCATTTTTCATTATTCAAGGTTGGAATTTAGAAAGTGCCGGTAGCGATAAAGGTCAGCGTATCGGTGTAATCGGCGTGGGCAACGGTGGTGCCGGAAACGGCGGCGTTTACAGCTATTTCAGCATGACCGGAAGCCAAAGGAGCTGCTCCGGAATTTAAAATATCTTCGCCGGCTGTTGTTAATGCATCAATAACATTGGTTTCTGAGTTGGTGGCGCAAGTGTTACCGGAGTAAGGCGCCGCAATAGTGAAGCCTACGAGTCCGACAGTAATAACGCACAGGCCGTAATTTTCCGTCCCGTCCGCCATTGTTCCGGTAGCGCTATCAATATCGTCAGCCGGCACGGAAGTGGAGGCCAGGCCATTCGCGCCGTTAGCATTTTTAACCGTCACTACCATCCCGCCGGAAGCGTTGGTATCCCCTTCGGCAATTATCATATTGATGGAATCGGTTGAACCGGATACTCGCGTATCGGTTGTGGTGATAGTGCCAAGGGCAACTGAATAGGGCGTGCTGGTTTCACCGTCCGCTACAGAAGTGTCTAAGTCAAAAGTTATGCTTTCAGTAACGGTGGCGGTAACAGAAACCTGGTCATCGTCATTTATAGACATTGCCGCAGTACCGGAGTCGCCAAAGGTGCCGGAGAGCACAAGAGTAGTTGTTCCGGCAGGACCATTCGTTATCTGGCGAACACCAGTGCTTTGATTTGTAGCATTAGTACCGATTTCAATAGTTACCACGCTTGCTGCCGCAACCGCCGCACTGCCATTGGTGAATGTAATTACCGTAGCCGAAGTTCGTACGACACCCCACGTAGTACCAGATGGAGCTGCGGCAAGAGTAACATCTACGCCATCGTCCGCAAGATCTATGTCAGTAAAATCCAGAGCCGCGGCAATGCTGGTGCTGTTATTAAAAGTCAAAATCAGGGTCGCCGATGCGGCAATTCCCGTAGGGGTGGTGAAAGTAATGGTATGGTTTGACAAAGTAGAAGCCTTTTCCCTGGTTAATGTATCTTTAAAAGCTGTTACTGACGCGGCTATGGCAAAGCTTGGAGCAATTATAACTGACAAAATCGCGAGAATTGTGACGGAACTTAAAAACTTGGAGAGGATTTTAAATTTATTTTTCATTTATTTATGTCCCGACGCTTTTGGGATCGGGACTCCGACTTATCGTTGGAGCTAATTAATAATTAAAAACTTTAAGAATTACAAGCCCATTATATCATAAAACTAGCCCTTTATATATGAAACCAGACCTGTGGATAACCCGCACACTGCTTTTGCTATACTTTTTTGCGAAATGAATTATGTTTATATACTAAAAAGCCTCAAAACGTCCCCGTAGCGATAAAAGTTAATGTGTCCGTATAATCTGAATGCGCCGGAGTGGTGGCGGAAACCGCGGCGTTGACGATAACTTCCGCATATCCGTCGGAGAGCGGAGCGCCGGCAGAATTCAGTATGTTCTCCCCCGCCGTGGTCAGGCCTTGAATATCGTTCGTTTCCGTGTCAGCCGCGCACGTCCCCGATTCGTAAGGCGAGGCGCGGAAAAAACCGATAGGTGATTCGACATTAGTAACGACGCATAATCCATAATTCTCTGTCCCATCGGCCATTGTCCCGTCGGCGCTGCCAATATTGTCAGTCGGCACGGAGGTGGACACCATACCGTTCGCGCCGTTGGCATTCCTTACCGTCACCACCATCCCGCTTACGGCGGCGCCCGTTTCGCCCTCGAGCACTATCATCTGGATGCCGTCGGTGGTTCCGGAGACCCGGGTGTCGGTCGTGGTAATTGTGCCCAGCCCAACCGAATACGGAGCGCTGGATTCGCCGCTACCTCCACCCGCCGCCGTATCGATATCAAAAGTTATTCGGCTCTCGTCTTGATAATATAAAAATCCATAACGAGTTTGAAAAGAAGCGGAGGTGCCACCGGGGTCGGAAAACGAAGTATGGCCCGAAGAAATAAGTTGAAAACTGGCCGAGGTGCCGTAATCGCCGAAGGTGCCGATAATCGGATCACGAATGATGAAATTGGTGCTGGTCAGGTCTATCGCCCGGGCTGAAAAAGCCATGAGGAAGAAAAGAACTGCAAATACGAGAATTTTATTAGAATTCATTTGGCGTAAATATTCCCGACTCACTGGGAGCGATCGGAGATGCCTGAAAGCTACCGAGATTTACCGGCGCTACGTTAATGATCAAATTTGCCGACGGATCGTAAAGAATTGCCTTTTTTGCATTGGTAAAAATCAAAACTTTGTCTCCCCTTTTCGCGTCCTTGAAAAATGCCTGATTTTTAAGCACTTCCGGATCGGAAACGGTGGCGATAGTCGGAACTTCATCTTTCGGCAGAAGAATCAATTTGCCCACTTTCTCCGCCAGTTCTTTCGCTTCGAGCTCCGCCGCCAGTTCCGGGTTTTTATAAGATATTTTATTTTTGTAGAAATATCCTCCGACTATCGCCAGCACGATCAGAAAAAGTATCAGGAAATAACGGCGGGAAAATCTCATCATGCGTCAATTATAACACACCTACAGAGAATCTTTTCTCTTTCGTAAAAGAAAACCGGCTAAAACTACAAAACCAAGAGGAAGCGCAACATGTTCGACTTGAACCCCCGAGTTCCCCGCCGAAGCCAGATTGCTCTCGCCATAATTAAATCCACTATCACCTCCGCCGCCGCCCGGTGTGCCACCGCCGACTGGTGCATCCGGCGTACCGGAGCCTTCAACGCCGCTACCACCCTCATCCGGAACACCGCCGCCGACATCGGGATCCGGAGTAGCCGAAGCTTCAACTCCGCCTCCGCCTCCGTGCTTCACGATAAAGACCCAGCAGGTTCCGTTATTGCCGAGGTTGGTCAGGGTGTTGCTTGTTTCGATGTTGTTCCCGCCGGAGCAGGCGGAGTCTTTCACGGAAGCGCGGTTCACCGTCGCGGTAGAGCTGAAGGTCGTGGTCCACTGACTACCGGCCGAATCAGAAGATATCGCTAAAATATTTCCGGACTGTCCGGCGACATCAAACGCGCCGGCAAAAGTGTAGGTGTTGCCGTTCTTGAACTTGAGAGACTTCCCGGCGCCGTTTGCGGCGGAGACGGTGAAACTATTGAAGGTGATATTATTCGCGCCGTTGATAGTCGAAGTGGTTCCACTCGCCGCTTCGCTTCCTATCGAATAAAAAGTCGAAGGTGAATTTTGGTTGTTGTATTCGGTGGAAATCCAATCAACGGAACGAGCAGACCCCCTTACTATTCTTAACTCATCCTGGTTAATTGCAAAATAACTGGTGTCCGAATTGGAGCCAAGAAATATTCTTGTATATGTTGGCGCGGTTCCGCCAGTAGTGCCTATTTGACTCCCATCAATATTAAAAGCGTAAGTCGTGCCGGATCTTGTTACTGTTATCAAATGCCAGTTTCCATCGTTTTTTGCGCCATCATTTATTTCCGGTGTTGGACCGCCAGAAGCATCTAGAAAAATTACGTCACCTGGAGCCAAACAAGTCGCAACAGCTATACCGCCACTGCCGGATTGGGCCAGATCAACCATACGCTTACAGCTTGCCGCAGCAGTCCATTTCGCCCAATAGGAAAGCGTTAAGTCTCCGCTAATGGAGTTAGCCAAGCTCCCGTTGGATATTCTATCGTTAGTTCCGTCAAAAGCCTGCCCTAATCCTATTTTCCCCGTAATATCGTCGTTTCCCGACTGCGAACCGTCATTATTATTGGAAGTTGAATCTTGATGCACTCCGCTAGTCCCCTCATCTGTTACTGCTTCGCCCAAATGCCAGACTGCCTCGTAGCCGTTTGCCCAAACCCCCGTCGGATTAGATTGATCGGTAGTAACGCTTGAGTTTCCATAGAACATATATATGACAGTGTCAGTGTCGAAGTCCAGGGTTGGG
>Ga0209542_10006806_pt1 | contig 22083 bp, 21 predicted proteins | sample RifCSPhighO2_01_FD_184028 | JGI IMG/M metagenome (GOLD analysis project Ga0209542, IMG submission 184028) | Soil microbial communities from Rifle, Colorado - Rifle CSP2_plank highO2_0.1 (SPAdes) (version 2) | ecosystem: Environmental > Terrestrial > Deep subsurface > Rock core/Sediment ... | reverse complement strand
TTCGGCGTCGGCATAACCTCGAAAAAAGCCTTGCCTGCGCGGGTAACGGTGATACGCCGCCCTGTTTTCACGAGCTGCGCAACTTTCCGCGGGCTGCGGAAGAAATCCCGTGTTGTTAGTTTCGTACTCATGCCACGTATCGTAGCAATGTCAGACATCTTGTCAAGCATCCGCTTGCGACTGCTCCTCCCTACATGTCTTCCATCCCTCCCCCCATACCTCCAGGAGAAGGAGCAAGACTTTTCTTCTCGGGGATTTCGGCAACGGCGGCCTCGGTTGTGAGGAGAACAGCCGCGGCGGAAGCGGCGTTCTCGACGCCGCTCCGTGTTACTTTCACAGGATCAATGATGCCCGCCTCGTACATGTCGACAATCGCGGTCTCGTCGGAGTCGGCAAGCGCATTAAACCCGAACGCCGCTCCCTTCTTTACCACTTCCTGCAATACGACGGCGGAATCCTGTCGGCCGGCGTTTTCTGCAATCTGCAGAAGCGGCGCCGAGAGAGCGGAGAGAAGAATACGATAGCCGACGGTGTATTCATCATGAGCCTTTGAATTTATCTTCTTTGCGAGCTTATCGGCAACCTTCGCGAGCGCGGCGCCTCCGCCCGGGACAATTCCCTCCGCAATCGCGGCTTTGGTCGCGTTCACGGCATCTTCAATCTTGTCCTTGAGATACTTCATCTCGGTTTCGGTCGCCGCACCCACGCGGATGACGGCGACACCACCGGAGAGTTTCGCAACGCGCTCTTCGAGCTTCTCGCGATCGAATTTCGAATCCGTGTTCTCAAGCTGCTTGCGCAAAGACGCCACGCGCTCCTCAATGTCAGACTTTTTCCCCTTGCCGCCCACAATGACGGTTGAGTCCTTCGTCGCGACGACGCGCGCGGCGCGCCCGAGCATGTCGAGCTCCGCGTTCTCGAGCTTCACGCCGAGATCTTCAGAGACGACTTGTGCGCCCACGGTAATCGCGATGTCCGCGAGCATTTCCTTTTTGCGGTCGCCGTAGCCGGGAGCTTTCACTGCCAAAACGTTAAAGACACCGCGGAGTTTGTTCACGACAAAGGTTGCGAGGGCCTCACCATCCACATCATCGGCGATTATGCAGAGGTCTTTCTTGCCCGATTGCGCAACCTTCTCAAGAAGCGGCAGAATGTCCTTGATCGTAGAAATTTTCTTGTCAGTCACGAGGATCGGAGCGTCTTTCACTTCGGCCTCCATCCGCTCCGCGTTCGTGATCATGTACGCGGAAACGTAGCCCTTATCAAACTCCATGCCCTCGACGTACTCGGAGTCAATTCCTGTCGCCTGCGACTCCTCGACGGTAACGACGCCATCTTTGCCTACTTTCCCGACGACCTCTGCGATTTTCTCGCCGAGCTCCTCCGACTCTGCGGCAATGGAAGCAACCTGCCGGATCTCGCTCTTCCCCTTCACGTCCTTTGCCATTTTCTTGAGCTCTTCGACGGCGTCTTTCGCCGCAGCCTCGATCCCGCGGCGCACCATCATCGCATTCGCGCCGAGGGCGGTGCGCTTGAGTCCCTCGTGAACGATAGCCTGCGTGAGAACGACCGCGGTCGTGGTACCGTCGCCTGCTTTGTCGTTCGTTTTCGTGGCGACCTCCTTCACGATCGAAGCACCCATGTCCTCGAACTTGTCTTCCAGAGAGATCTCCTTTGCGATAGTAACGCCGTCGTTTGTAATAGTGGGACCTCCCCACGATTTGCTCAAGGCGACGTTCCTGCCTTTGGGGCCGAGCGTGACTTTGACCGCGCCCGCGACGATGTCAACGCCGCGCTTCAGCGCGGTACGAACCTCCTGATCGAAGATAACTTTTTTGCCAGACATATGAATTAGGTTCTAGGTGTTAAGTTATAGGTTCTAGTAAATGCAGAATTATTTGACGATGGCGAGAATGTTGGACTCGGAGATAATGTAGTACTCCACATCATCGATCTTCACCTCATCGTATCCATACTTCGAGAAGATTACTGTGTCGCCGACTTTTACTGATACCGGGATAAGCTCATTGTCATCACCGCGCTTCCCCGGCCCTACGGCGAACACTTTTCCCCGCTCCGGCTTCTCCTTTTGAGCCGTGTCGGGAATGATGATTCCTGCGGGAGATTTCTCATCGTCTGCTTCGATAGGCTTCACCAAGACACGGTCGTTAAGCGGAACTATGCCGACTGATTTCTTCGATTCTTTCTTCATAGAGATTACTATTAATCCTGTTAAAATAATGTTCGGTGCGGCAGCCTCTCGCGACGCCCCCCGAGGACTGCCTGGCGGCTCACAATATAATGAAGACATCATCAAGAGTCAACTTGCACGCCACGCGCAAGTGTGGTAACCTTGCGCCTGATGGATTTTCTCCTCGTTTCGTTGCCGTACGTGCAAATCGCGCTTTCTATTCTTCTCATCAGCGCGGTCGTTTTGCAGCGCACGGGAGCGTCCTTGGGAGGAGCGTTCGGAGCAGACAACTTCAGCTCCGGTTTCCACACCCGCCGTGGTTTGGAAAAAACACTCTTCTATGCTACGATTGGCATCGCAATACTCTTCGTTTTGTCGGCAGTACTCAATTTACTAATAAGCTAACGTTGCGCACCTTCTAGGTTTGCGCTGCGCGTCTAACGCGCCACCTGTCCCGTTAGAAATAGAAGACATGCGAACGAAGACAACTCTAAGAACATACATTTTTATGAGAATTAATCCAATGGACGCGATTTGTTAGTCTTCGTCCATTTCTAATGGGATGATTTCCGATTACGACTCCTCTCGGCAGATACCCGAGAACCTCAAAACCAAATTGACGAAGCACCGCGACGTGCCGCATCTCTCGCGATACGAGCATATGCGCCGCGCACTTTCTCCCGGCGAGCACCTCCTTGTTTCGGTGCTCACGGTGCTGCTTGCCGTGAGCATGCTCACGATCGTCGTGGGCGTCACCACCGCGGTTTCGGTGCAAGTCCCGTCGCATGGAGGCACCTTGACCGAGGGAGTCATCGGCCCCGCGCGGTTTGTGAACCCCCTGCTTTCGCTTTCCGGACCAGACAAAGATCTGACCGCCTTGGTTTACTCCGGCCTTATGCGCGCCCTTCCAAATGGAGAGCTAATTCCCGACCTCGCCGAAAGTTACGACATATCGGAGGACGGTACTGTCTACACGTTCAGGCTGCGCGACGGGTTGACCTTCCACGACGGCACATCGCTCACCTCGGCCGATGTACTCTTCACGATAGAGCAGGCACAACACCCCGAGATGAAAAGCGCGCGACGCGCTGATTGGGAGGGAGTTTCCGTCTCGGCACCAGATCCGAGGACTGTTGTCTTCACGTTGCCCCATGCATATGCTCCCTTCCTTGAAAACACGGCACTCGGAATTTTGCCGAAAGTGCTGTGGAGTGATGTGTCCGCCGAAGAGTTTCCGTTCCATCCATTAAACACCCGACCTGTCGGAAGCGGGCCGTATCGCGTCGACGATTTCAAAACGAGCTCGACCGGTTCGGCGACACGCTACGAACTGTCGGCATTTGAGAACTTCGCGCTCGGGCGGCCCTACCTCGGAAAGATTACCTTTCTCTTCTATCGGAACGAGGAAGAACTCATCGCCGCCTTCAATGCCGGACGGATTGATAGCATCGCGAGCGTCTCCCCCTCCGCCGTGGAGACTCTCATGCGAAGGAACATATACATCGCACGCGCCGCGCTCCCCCGCACCTTCGGTGTCTTTCTGAACCAAAGCAAGAATACGGTGCTTGCGGAGCCTGCGGTCCGCTCGGCCTTGAGAGCTGCCGTCGACAAAGAACGTCTTATTGACGAGATTTTGAAGGGATATGGCGTCGCTCTCGATGGGCCGATCCCGCCGGGAATACTCGGTACCGTTTCTCCTGCGACACCCGAGCCCTTTGCAGACGATACAGCTGAACAAACGGAACCGACTGGAGTTGCGGAGGCTGCACGAGGTATTCTTTCGCGCGGAGGCTGGACGTTTGATGACGAAGCAGGTGTATGGACGAAGAAAAAAACTGTTCTCGAATTTACGCTCGCAACAGCGGACGAGCCAGAGCTTTCGGCGACCGCAGAGACGCTCGCGAGTATGTGGCAAGATGCCGGCATCAAAGTAAACGTGCAGGTCTACTCACTCTCGGAGCTAAACTCTGTCGTGCTCCGGCCGCGAAACTACGAGACGGCACTTTTCGGAGAAGTCGTGGGAAGATCGCTCGATCTCTTCGCCTTCTGGCATTCCTCGCAGCGGAACGACCCCGGATTGAACCTCGCCCTCTATACGAACAGCAAAGCCGATGCAATCCTCACGCGCGCGCGGGAAACGACAAGCCGGCGTGAGCGCGAGAAACTCTACGGGCAGCTGCAGGAGCTGATCGCTGCTGACATGCCGGCTGTCTTTCTCTATGCTCCCGAATTTATTTACGTCGTTCCCGCGGATCTCGGTGGTGTTGAGCTCGGCGCCCTCACCACCCCATCGGAGCGATTCCTGAACGTGCATGAGTGGTACACAGATACCGAGCGCGTTTGGAACATTTTTACCAGCCGTATTTCAGAATAAATATAAACACTATGAATCCATTACCTCAAAGAGAACCACAGCCTCATCCCCGCAGAGAGCCTATGCATGGGCGTAGCCGCCCAACGCGAGGCGGACGTGGAGCACGATATCCTTCGCGGATTCCGCGCGGGCACGGCGGCCGCGTCCGTCTCGAACACCGCTCCAGCGCTCCGCGGGAAGCCAGAAGCGTAATACCGGAGCCGGCAGCTGATACTGTCCGCATCATCCCCTTAGGGGGTGTGGAGGAAATCGGCCGCAACATGACAGCGGTCGAGTATGGCGGAGACATCTTCATTCTCGACTGCGGCTTCCAATTCCGCGAGGAGGAAACGCCGGGAGTCGACTACATCCTCCCCAACACGAGCTACCTCGAAGAGCGACGCGACAAGATCCGCGGCCTCCTCATCTCCCACGGCCACCTCGACCACATCGGCGGCATTCCCTATATCATCGACCGCATCGGAAACCCGACGATATACACCCGCCGTCTTACCGGCAAGATGATACGCAAACGACAAGAGGAATTTGCGCAATCAACGCAGGTCAACATCCGCGAAGTCGAGGCCGACGAAACGATAAAACTCGGCAACGCAACAGTGCGCTTTTTCTCGGTAACGCACACGGTTCCGGATTCGATGGGCATCATTCTGGAGACACCGTGGGGAGACGTCGTCTTCACGGGCGACATCAAGCTCGACCACGAGGGCGGTGAGCCGACCGAAGAGGAACATCAGGAATTTTCCATCTTCAAGAAGCGGAACGTGCTTCTCCTCCTTATGGATTCCACGAACGTCTGGCAGCCCGGTTTTTCCATTCCGGAGTCGACCGTCTACCGCACACTCGAGGCCATTATCCGCGACGGAAAAGGCCGTCTCATCGTGGCGATGTTCGCTTCGCACCTCGAGCGGCTTATACGCGTCATGCATTTCGCCGAGCAGTACGGGAAGAAGATCGTCATCGACGGCCGCTCGATGCGAACGAACATCGAGATCGCGCGCGAGATCGGGCTCATCAAGTACAAAGACGAAACAGTCATCAATGTCGAGGACCTCGGACACTTTCCGCCCGAAAAGATAATCATCCTCGCAACAGGCGCGCAGGGTGACGAATTTGCCTCACTCGCCCGCATCGGCAACAAGACGCACAAATACATCCGGCTCACGCCTACGGACACGGTCGTACTCTCCTCTTCCGTCATCCCCGGCAACGAACGCGCGGTGCAAAAATTGAAAGACAATCTTTCGCGGCAAGGCGCGCACATCATCACCTATCATGCCTCCGACGTGCACGCTTCCGGCCATGGCAACCGCGAGGAAGCGGCGTGGATACACCGGCAGGTCAAGCCAAAATTCTTCATCCCCGTCCACGGCTATCACTACATGCTTCGCGTGCACGCCGACCTTGCGATAGAGCAAGGAGTGGATGCGAAGAATATCGCGATTCCCGACAATGGCTCGGTCATTGAGATACAAAAAGGAGAGAAAATCGTGAAGCTGCCGATGAAGGCTCCTTCGGAGCTGCGCGTCGTCGAGGGTCACACGGTAACAGAGCTCTCGGACGTATTGATGCGCGACAGAAAAGCGCTCGGGCAAGAGGGTTTTTGCGTCGTCGTTGCAACCATCGATCGTCGTACGGGCCGACTCCACAAATCACCCGACATCATCTCGCGCGGATTTGTGTACCTGCGCGACAACAAGGAATTGATGGATCAGACGCGCCTAATCATTCGAAAGAGCGTCGAGCAGTCGCTGCGCAATCCGCGCTCCGCCGACTTCGACACCGCCCGCGACGATTTGGCCGAATCCGTCTCTCGCTTTCTCCTTCAGCGGACAATGAAGCGTCCTATCGTGATTCCCGTGATTGTTTCTGTCTAGGCGATCTGCCACTTCTTCTTTCGACTTACGATAAGCCTATCATGTACCAGTCCCGCGAGCGCTCTCTTGAATTTCTCAAGGTCCGACCTTGGGGAATTCTTAAGGTTGGACCTTAGAGATTCCCGACTTTTTGAACCAGCATGCAACTCCCGCAAGATTGTGCCGCGGAGCTGACGCAGAGAGCCTTCGAATCGAGACTGCTTCGTGTAGTGCACGCTTCGCGCGTTCACCCGTACACCCGATGCCTTGAGATACGCACCGTAGTCCATGAGAGCCCAGTGCCATCTTCTGGGATCTTGTCCTTCAGCCGCTCTTTGGGCACGTACCAAAACTGCGCGGTCGCGTATTTTTGGTACGCGCGGGAAAAAATGATACATACATACCGTACGAATGTTGGTTTCGATGAGAGCGTCTGGCTTATTGAATGCGAAAACGCGAATGGCGTGCGCAGTGTAGTCGCCGACTCCGGGGAGAGCGCGAAGAGAATCGTAGCCACGAGGAACTTTGCCACCATGTTCCCTGACAATTTCGATCGCCGCATCCCGCAGATATTTCGCGCGACGGTTGTAGCCGAGACCACTCCATACTTTGAGAACATCGGCAAGTGATGCTTCCTCAAGCGCCCACATAGTCGGAAACATTTTCAAGAACTCTGCATATTTTTCTTTCACCCGAGGAACTTGTGTTTGTTGGAGCATCACTTCCGAAACCAGGACCTTGTATGGATCTCTCGTTTTCCTCCACGGCAAATCATGCCGCCCATGCTTTTTGTAGTGACCCCAGACAGACTTCCTGAACGAACCGATCGAGCTCATAGTTCCGGCCATGTCTTCTCGATGCTCTTCTTGACCTCATCAAACCAGAAACCATATCCGTCTGCTGTAAGATGCAGTCCGTCTGGAGCGTAATATCGCTCTGCGTCACTCGCGAACGGATCTTTGGCGTTAAAGAGATCGATATAGACGACGCCGTGTTTTTCAGCTGCAACCATGAATCGTTCGCGCAGCGTCGCTGCGCGATTGATCCACAAGAAGCCGAACGGCTTGGGGAAAAAGGGCGCGTCGCCTATTTTCCCGCCCGTAAGGAGTACGACGCGGTCGGATACTTCGCGCGCTCTCGAGAGGCTCGCCTCAATATCCTCGCCCGCTTTTCGGCTAGAGCCGAAGCGAATGATATCATTCGCCCCTACTTGAATGAGCGCCATGTCGTAGAGGGACTTTCTCACTTTTTTCAGCTGGCCGCCGATATCGTCCGCTCGCGCACCGCTCTTTGCGTGGTTCTCGACCGACGCATCTAGGTATGTACTGAGCCGGGCCGCGACACTGCCTTCGGCCGACGAGCCGACACCGACCCCAGTACTATCTCCGAGAACTAGAAGTGCTCTCACTCCCTCGGTCGATACGAAGGGTCGTGCATCCGCGACAAGTCCCGCGCTGATACGCACCAGACAGATCGTCCGTATGCTGTAAAACAAGATATACGCGACCGCCGCAAGTGCGACAGATATCAAAACGTATTTCATATCAAAGCTCGTACACAACATCTTTGCGTTCAACAACAACTTTCCATTTCATCCTCTTTGCATACGTATAGAGATTCGAGTTCGGATTGAAACAGATGGGCCTCGCGACCATTTCCAAAAACGGGATGTCTGATTCGGTATCGCCAACACCGACCGAGTGCATAAGGGTGAGATTCTCTTTTTCGACAGCGCGCTGTAAAATTTTCGCCTTGTTCAAAATGAGGTGTTCGTCCACTGCCTTCCCTGTAAAACACTCTTGAGGCCCTATCTCGTACACGATGCCATACGCTTTATCGAACCCCATCCGCGGGCAGAATTTATCGAGAACGGTTTTCGGCGAATGCGAGACCGCCAAAAGATAGTAGTCACGATCCTTAAGGTCCTGTAAGAGACCCCGCGTGTATCGATACACGCGCTTCCATTGTCCTTCGACGACCTCTTCGGCAGCATCTGCAAGCGCGCCGTAGTGCACACCTTTGAGATATTTATTGAATGCCTGCACGACTGCATGAATGTACTCTTGGTAGCCCCCCTCGCGATTCAGCCACTTCTCATATTCCCGCGCATAGACTTTCCGAGCCTTTATCGGAAATGCGTCATTTTCTATCAGCCTGTTTACAAGCTGTATGAGGAGACTGGAGCGAAATATCGTCCCGTCAACATCAAACACCGCTACCTTTTGCTTACCTGCCGCCACGTTTCAATCCTACCAGACGGCCGGACTTTGGAGAACGCGCTGTTGTTCTGATGCAAGAAATGATATGGTTAGCCTGTCTCGCAGCACGAATATGCATATTATGGCTCAAAAAAAGAAAAAATCAGGTGGAGAAAATCTGCAAATAGGCCTCATTTGTGGCGGGCCGTCTCTTGAAAGGGGGATCTCCTTAAATTCCGCGCGCTCGGTCCTTGATCATCTCTCCTCGGAGAGTATCGAGATCGTTCCCTTCTACCTTGACCAAAAGAAAAACGCCTATCGCATATCCGTTGCGCAGCTATACAGCAATACGCCCTCCGACTTCGATTTCAAGCTTGCACATACTGCGCATCCCTTGAGAGAAAAGCCGTTCATTCGCGCTCTGAAAGAGACCGATATTGTCTTCCCCGTGATGCACGGGCCGTATGGTGAAGACGGCGGCGTCCAGCAGTTTCTCGAAAAATACGAGATACCGTTCGTAGGTTCTGGCTCTCGAAGCTGCAAGAAGGCATTCGACAAATTTGAGAGTAATCGATTTATACGGGAAAATGGTTTCTACGCACTGCCATCAGCGCTTTTGAAAATATACGGGAAAGATCATCTCGAAATCGCGCGCTCATTTTTTAAGGAGCACCGCATTAAGCGCGCCATCGTAAAGCCAGTGAGCGGAGGCTCCTCCATCGGCGTTTTTTCCGTTTCGACACCGGAAGAAGCGGCCGAAAAAGCAGACCTCATTTTCTCGAAGCGCATGGACACGCGCGTCGTTATCGAACAATTTGCCGAAGGCAGGGAGTTCACCGTCATCTTGCTCCAAAACCGCTTTGGCCTCCCCGTTGCGCTTCCTCCAACCGAGATCGAAACCGACTACACCGAGCACCAGATATTCGATTTCAGGAAAAAATATCTGCCGACGCGCCACGTCACCTACCACAGCCCTCCGCGCTTCGACGAACATACGATCGAGCGCATTCAAACGCATGCAGAGCAGCTCTTCGCGCTCTTTCACATGCGCGATTTCGCGCGCTTTGATGGCTGGGTAACGCCTCTCGGCAACATCTGGTTCTCGGACTTCAACATCATCTCCGGCATGGAGCAGAATAGTTTCCTTTTTCAGCAGAGTGCCCGCGCCGGCCTCACGCATCACGATGTACTGTACTACATTCTGGAAAGTGCCTGCAGGCGCCACCACATCGATACTCCGCAAAACAATATTGCCGCAGAGCTGAAGCGAAAGCCTGTCTCCGTCCTCTTCGGTGGGGGAACCTCCGAGCGGCAAGTTTCGCTTATGAGCGGCACCAACGTGTGGCTCAAGCTCCGCGGCTCGAAATACTACGAGCCGCAGCCATATCTTTTAGACACCGACGGAGAGACCGTGTGGAAACTTCCCTACCTTTTGACACTGAACCATACTGTCGAAGAAATCGCCGAAAATTGCAGGAATTATGCAGGCGCAAAACAGCGACTTGAGTTCTATGAAGAGAGCGCGCGCTTGCATCTCGGTTTCTCGGCAAAAAAAGATCCGCGGGAGTTCTTTGAGCCGCAGAAGATGTCGCTCGATGAGCTATTGAATGAGCGTGCGTTTCTTTTCAACGCATTGCATGGCGGCAAGGGCGAAGACGGCACGCTCCAGATGAAGCTTGCACAGAGGCGCATACGCTTCAACGGACCGGAAGCGCGCACCTCGAAACTGTGCATGGACAAATGGGCAACCGCCGAGCACATCCGTCGCGTAAACATCGAAGGAGTTTCAGCTACTGTCGGAACAATTGCGGCGACGAAGACACTTCTTCACATGAGTGAAAGCGCGCTTAGGAAATTTTGGAACGGCATAAAAAAGACGCTCTCTGCACACTCCCTCGTGGTGAAGCCGAGAAGTGACGGATGTTCGACCGGCGTAGTTCATCTGTACTCGGCCGAAGATCTCCGTGCATACCTGAAACTGCTGCGCGAGCACACGCCACATGCTCTCCCCAGCACATTCAGAAATCAAATAAGCATCATCGAAATGCCTCCGGAAGCACCCGAGTACTTGCTGTTCGAGCGATTCGTTGAAACGGATGTGCTGCGCGTTCGCGGAAATGCGCTCAAACATACCAAGAAGAGCGGTTTCGTTGAGATCACAATCGGTGTCGTAGATCCGGGAGTTCCCGGAGGAGGGGTCTGTGCATTCAATCCCTCGATAACGATTGCGGAAGGTGAGGTACTTTCCGTAGAAGAAAAATTCCAAGGCGGGACCGGCATCAACCTCACTCCTCCCCCGCTGTCCATAATGAGGCCCGCAATAGTCCAAAAGATTCGGGAGCGCATCGAGAACCTAGCAAATGAGATCGGAATCGAGGGATATTCCCGCATCGATGCTTTCGCGCACATCCGCACCGGAGAACTTCTCATCATTGAGATAAACACGCTTCCCGGCCTCACGCCTTCAACAGTTCTCTATCACCAAGCGCTTGCCGAGAATCATTCCATCTACCCACGTGAACTCCTGGAAATGCTCATCGCGAACAAAGGATACTGATACTTGCTTATGTGTCGCGGTCGCAACAGATAGACAATGGTTAGAGCATGCCTACCTCGTCGCTATCCAGCGATGAGCAGCCGGAGGCCACAGCTTTGTGAGCGGATGCTTCGAACAATCATGTGGCCGCGCGGGACAGATATGGCGACCGTAGAGGACAAGGCCGTTGTTAACGTATTTCCAATCTTTTTTGGGAACAAGAGCCTCGAGATCCTTAGATATCTTGTTGATATCGCCATTATCGGTAAGGTCGAATCTGCGCGCGAAGCGCCGCACGTGCGTGTCCGTAGGTATCCCCTCCCAGACACCAAAAAGTTCGCCGAGAACGACGTGCGCCGTTTTGTAACCGACGCCGTGCAAGGCTTGCAGCTCCTTTGCCGTGCGCGGAACGCGTCCTCCGAGTTTTTTCTCGACATCCTTCGCGGTCGCGATGATGGCTTTTGTTTTGTTTCTGAAAAACGGTATAGATGAAATTTCTTTCTCGAAGGCGCGTGGTTTTGCTCGAGCAAAATCTTTTGGCGTTTTGTACTTCTTGTCGAGCTTGTCGGTTACGCGATTCACTACTTTGTCCGTACACTGCGCCGAGAGAATCACGGAAACGACGAATTGGAACGGCGTATTGTAGTGTAATTCGCTCTTTGGTTTCGGATACACGCGCTTGAGATACGCGACGATTCTCTTCGCACGAGCTTTTCGCTCGGCAGATTTCTTCATTGCACTACAATCGGAAACTCCACGGAATCCTCATTCTCCGGCAGGCCCGATGGATTGTCCTTGAGGAGCACTAGACGCGCAGGGCCAGAGTAATTCTCAACCATCACCTTGCCCTCAAACGGTACAAACTCCGTCGTCATCCAATTATCGCTCGTCATCGCGATGCCTCCTCCCACGTTGTTGTTGTCCGGATCGCGCACCTGCAGTGGGAACGATGCTTCGAAGAACCAATTCCCCCGCGCCTGCCCCGCCACCCTAAACGTCCGCGGCACCGTCTCGTTTGGGAGCGGGCTCGTGACAATAACGTTCTCTGAAACAAAAGGTTCTGTATCGTTTCCATCGGAAACAGATTCGGGAGAAGGGGCGGCAATAAGAACCGCACCCAAAACGACAACAACGAACAGAACGACGATTCCTACCACGAGTTTGAGTTGCATAAATGCATTATAGCCTAGCGAAGCGAGAGAAATGAGAACATGTTCACATTTCCGAGCAAGCGACGGCTAAACGAGCGGAGCGACTATAGCTCTGAAATCGTTTTTGCAATTTTTGCAGAATCATGACGTGCTATGTCGGCTTCTGAGAAAAAGTCTCCGATTATGACCTCCCCGGCGTATTCGGAAAGTTTATCGTCACAATGAATCGGGTATTTCTTTTCCTTTCCATAAGCGGTGACAAGCTTTGCGTCCATCTTTTCGGTATTGCAGATGGCATAGTCGAACTTTGAGAGGCCGCTGTATGAAAGTACGACGTGCGCGATGTCTGATGCAACGCTATCGTGAGTTTCTCCCCATTTTGAAAGCAGGTTGCAGACAAATACCTTTTTTGCTCTGTTTGCCGAGAGCGCCTCTCGCATACCCTCCACGAGCAAGTTGGGAATGACCGACGTATACGGATCTCCGGGACCTATGATGATCGTGTCGGCTGCGGCGATTGCTTCGGCAGTCTCTTCAAACAGTCGTGCGGGAGGATCGAGAAACACTTTCTGGATAGATTTACTCCCGTCGTGTTTGGGAACATCGATATTCGTCTCGCCGACGATCTCACTCCCATCCTCAAGGATCGCGTGAAGATTGGAGTTGTCGAGCGATACCGGAAGAACTTTCCCTTTTATATCGAGAAGCTCGGAAGCCTTTCTGATGGCTTCGATATCACTGCCATAAATCGAAGAAAGCGCTGTCAGAAACAAATTGCCAAAACTGTGCCCCTTGAGACTACCGCCATTTCGTCCTCCGGAGGAGGATCCGCCTCCGGCCGGAAAGCGAAAGTTGAAAAGTTCGCGAAGGATCTCTGCACGCTTGCCGTCGGAGAGCGCGACAAGCGCGCGCCGGATATCGCCCGGAGGCAGTATGCCGAATTCATCCCGCAAAACACCGGATGAGCCGCCGGAGTCGAACATCGAGATGACGGCCGTGATGGAGAATGGATATTCCTTGAGGCCGCGCAAGACGACGTAGCTGCCTGTGCCACCACCAATCGTGACAACCCGTTTCATAATCGGTTTACTCTATATTGTCGAGTAGACGTGCGCAATGAGGCCAGCTTGCATGAATTCAGTTCACTACTATACTATCTATACAACTGAATATCGTATCAAGAGTGTGGGTAGAGTTCCGGCTCGATGACCCGCCAGCAGCATGCTCGAGAAGAGTAATGTGCTCCATCCGGCCCTTCGGGAAGATACCTTTATCAGTAATCTCCCATAGGGGAGATATTTGGTTTTATACATGTTCCATTTATTGCAGCGTTATACGACAGAAAGTGTAACGTCGGGCCATCCCGACAAGGTGTGCGATCAGATATCGGATGCCATTCTTGACGCGTGCTTGGAACAAGACCCTAGAAGCCGCGTTGCGGTAGAAACATTCGGGAGCCATGGGACCTTGATGATAGGCGGTGAAGTGACGACGAAAGCGCACGTCAACTACAAGAAAATCGCGGAAAAGGTGTATCGCGACATTGGATACACCGAGAAACTCGCTATTCTTGAGAAAGTGGCCAAGCAATCCCCCGACATCGCACTCGGTGTCGACAAGGAAGGTGCGGGCGATCAAGGCATCATGTATGGCTACGCTACGAATGAGACAAAAGAGATGCTCCCTCTCGGTGTCGTTCTTTCGCACGCGCTCGCGCGCAGATTGGAGAAACTTCGCCGCGAGAAAAAGCTGAAGTGGCTGAAACCCGACGGCAAAACGCAGGTGACGATTAGCAAAGGGCGCGTCATTACTGCACTCACCTCGACGCAGCATGCAAAAAACGTCTCACAGGAAGAGATCCGCGAGGCGCTCATCAAGCACCTCTTTACGCCCATCCTCGGCTCAACGAAATACATCGAGATCCTCGTAAATCCGACCGGAAAATTCGAGATAGGAGGATTTGCGGCCGATGCCGGCCTTACCGGCCGGAAGATTCAGGTGGACACATACGGCGGCCTTGTTCCGCACGGCGGTGGATGCTTCTCCGGCAAAGACCCGAGCAAGGTGGACCGTTCGGCTGCATACATGTGCCGATTCGTCGCGAAGAATCTCGTTGCAAATGGCTACGGGAAAAAGGTGCTCGTCTCGGTCGCCTACGCCATCGGCCGCGCGGAGCCTGTCATGGTGGAAGCCTTCAACGACAAAGGGAGAAACCTCACGAGGACAGTAGAAAAGCACTTCGATTTCCGCCCGCGCGCCATCATCGAGCGCTTGAACCTCCGCCGCCCGATCTACAAGGAAACCGCCGCGTACGGCCACTTCGGCGCCGACGGCAGACCGTGGGAGGAAGTCATAAAGATTTAGTGGTTTCGTCGAATGAACAAAGCATTCATTTTCGATCTCGACGGCGTGCTCGTTAATAGCGAGCCATATTGGACAGCATGCGAAGAGCCATTCTTCCAGAGAGTGTTCGGTAAACAAATAGCGAAGAAGGTAGGTCACGTACCCGGAAGAGGAGTCGTCAAAGTGTACGAGGAGGCGCTCTCTTATGGCGCCATAATTGATAAAGAAATATACCTGCGGGGTTTTGAGGAGGTGGCAATGCGCGTGTATGACAGAGCACCGCTCACATCTGGCGTTGCCGAACTCGTACAGAGATTACTTGCCCATGGATTCAAGCTTGGTCTTGTGACTCAATCGCCTCAATCATGGATCGACCGCGTCCTTCCGCGCCTACCATTCAAGAACGAGCTGGCGGCAATCGTCTCAACTCGCGAGCAGAGTCTTGAACCAAAGCCAAGCCCAGAAGGTTTCCTCGTCGCTTTCAGTGAACTAAAGGCTGATCCAAGAAGCTCATTTATCCTCGAAGACTCGAATTTTGGTATCACGGCGGGCAAAGCCGCTGGTGCTTTTGTCATCGGTTTTCGTGGCAACCTCATATCTGGTTACGAACAGATCGGTGCCGACGCGTATGCCGACACGATGGACGATGTCGAGAAGCTTGTCGAGAAGTTCACTCAACCGTGACGGATTTTGCGAGATTGCGCGGGCGGTCGACATTGAATCCCTTGTTGCGCGCGAAGTAATAGGCAAAAAGCTGGAGCGGAATGACGGAGAGGATTGGCGTGAGCATCTCTATCGTTTCTGGAATATAGAGCACATCATCGGCGATCTTTTCGATTTCCTTGTTTCCCTCCGTTGCAAGAGCCAAAACCTGCCCCTTTCGAGCCTTTATCTGCTGAATCGCAGAGAAGACTTTTTCATACACTGAATCGGATGGGGCGAGCGCCACTGTGGGGAATTTCTCGTCTATCATCGCGAGGGAGCCGTGCTTCATCTCCCCTGCCCCGCAGCCTTCAGCGTGAATATAGGAGATTTCTTTCAGTTTGAGCGCGCCTTCAAATGCCACCGGATAATTGTATTTGCGGCCGATGAAAAGAAAGTCTCTGGCATCGGAATATTTTTTTGCGAGCGCACGAATCGCCTCGCGCTTCTCGAACACCTTTTGCACCTTTGCGGGAAGCGCTTTCAACTCCTTTGCGATTTTCTTTCCCTCGGCGGCAGGCATGCCACGCTGTCTTCCCAAAAAGATGGTGAGAAGCGCAAGCGCGACGAGTTGCGAGACAAACGCCTTCGTTGATGCGACACCGATCTCGGGGCCGGCGTGGTTGTACACGCCTGCGTCAGTCTCGCGTGCTATCGTCGAGCCCACCGTGTTGACGATGCCGAGCGTGAGCGCTCCGCGACGCTTGCCTTCACGCACCGCTTCCAAAGTATCGAGTGTCTCTCCGGATTGCGAAATCGCGAGCACGATCGTCTTCTCGTTTATGACCGGCTTTCGATAGCGAAACTCGCTTCCGAGTTCAACTTCAACGGGAATACCCGCGTGCTCCTCAAGCATATACTCACCTACCAAACCGGCATAGTAGGCAGTACCGCAGGCAACGATGATAATGCGGTCTATCTTTGCGAGTTTTTTCTCGACGCTCTCGAGGCCACCGAGTTTGGCCCGTCCTTCGGAGAGGATAAGACGTCCGCAAAACGTGTTTTCTATCACTTCCGCTCCTTCCATGATTTCCTTCAGCATGAAGTGTTCGTGCCTGCCCTTTTGCGCTTCCTCGGCACTCCACTCTATCTCCTCTGGAGCGCGGTTCACCCGGCTCCCTTCGAGTTTGTAGACTGTGTGCGTCTCGGGCGTAATGACGGCAACTTCGCCGTCCTCGAGGAACACTACTTTCTTCGTGTGCGGCAGGATTGGTGAAGCATCCGAGGCGATGAAGCGCTCATGCTTGCCGATGCCAAGCACGATGGGAGAGCCCATGCGCGCCGCAATCAACTTCTCCGGCTCCCCTTTGTACTGTATCGCCATGCCGTACGTGCCGCGGATCTCTTTAAGCGCTGCGATTGCGGCCTTTTCGAATCCGCCTTTGGCGGATTTCGCACTCTTCAGGTGCTCCTCGACAAGATGCGCAAATACTTCGGTGTCGGAGTCCGAGACGAACGTGTGTCCTTTTTTTATGAGCTTTTCTTTCAGCTCCTTGAAATTTTCGATGATTCCATTGTGCACGAGCCATATCTCGCCTTCGCAATCGGTATGCGGATGCGCATTCACTTTGGTGGGCTCTCCATGCGTTGCCCACCGTAGGTGCGCAATGCCGCTTTTGCCATTAAACTTTTTTGGAACCTTTTTCTTGAGCTCCGCGACGGCTCCCGGTGTTTTTATGCTTCCGCTCTCCGGCGTAAAAATGCCCGCGGAGTCGTAGCCGCGATACTCAAGGGCGGTCAAGCCATGCAAAAGCACCTTTCCTGCGTCCTTCGCGCCCTTCCCTGTGTATGCAAATATTCCACACATAAGAGTTTAGACGCACAATGTAGCATAGTTGTTGCAAAAACTTCAGGTGCCCGATGCGGGTCACGAGTTGGGATACGCCCGCCCGCTTACGCGTTCGGGTAAACTTCTTTAGTCTCTTTTGCGAGGTAGGGGTTCCACATGGCGCCGGTTGCACTCATGACGAGATCCGCGCCGGCGTCGCGGTACTCTTTGAAATCTTTCGGAATCATGACGCCGCCGACGCCTACGATCACATAGTTCATACCGAGCTCCTCACGAAGCGACTTCAGTCGTCGAACCATGTCTAGGCCACCCCATTTGATCGCCGCGCCGCAGATACCGCTCCTCTTTCGCTTTTCGCCCGGCAGTGCCTGCGTTCCGTCGGGATTCACGACGACGGCGGAGATCGTGTTTATCGCGCAGTAGCCGTCAACAAGATCACCCAGTTCCTGCACGAGCTCGCGAAGTAATGAATCCTCGAAGTATGCAAGCTTCGCAAGGAGCGGCACGCCGCCGATCCGCTCTCTGATCCGCTTCCCTATCAGCTTCATTTTCGGCACATCGAAGCACAGGAGTCCTGTACCTCCTTCATTTGGACAAGAAAAATCTCCCTCAATGACCTTCGTGCCGCAGTGGGCGACCATCTCGGCGACGCTCGCCCAATCGGCGATGTACTCCTCCGCCGATGTGCCCTCCCACTTCGTGCCTTCGAAGCTTCCGATAACGAGCTGTCCGTCTTCCGTAGAGCGAATCGCTTCTGTAAGATCGCCTTTCCATACCTCGGGCGGATACGAAGGCACGCCGAACGAATTTGTGATGGAAAGCGGTTCTTTGTACTCATTCTTCACGACTACGGGCTTTTGCGCACGCTCGATCGTAAGATCCCCCTCAAGCTGAACGCCCAAGACATTAGGCCATGGGTGCGACTGATACTCACGCGTGCGCACCGTTTTGTAGACAGCGACATCGAAACCTTTGTCGAAGGCTGCCTTGACGAATCGGCTGTTCAAAAGCGGTCCTGCCGGGATCCCGATCGGATACGAGATCTTCTGGCCAAGAAAATCGAACCGCGGAGCACCTCGGGGCAGCTTCACGCCATCTCGAAAGTCACCGAATGGTCCCTCCTCCCAATTCTCGTAGTACGTTTTACTTGGATCGTAGAACGGCACACGAAGCATAAATGCATTATACAACTTCCCTCCTTCTACGGCAGCACTGCGATTTTTCCGTCGAGGACCTGTTCGAAGCGAAGCGAGCCCCGCAGATGGGAAAATCGCAGTGCTGCCGGCACTTAACTAACCAATTCCGCGTAGACGACGAGGCGCTCGTCGTATGAGCGCTCGCCCTGAAGCCACTTCCCACTGCAGGTGATGAGGTTGAGGCGCGGCAAGTCGCGGCGGGAAAAGAGAATCTTCAGCGGAACGTACGTATATGGATAGGTTTGGATCTCGGCAACCCTAAAGTGTAACTCGCCGCCGTCTTTTTTCTCGACATAGAGGTCATCACCGACTTCGAGCTCATCGAGGTTTTTGAAAACGCCGGGAAGTCCAAGGCCGTTGTCGACGTGTCCGGTAACGACAGCGCTTCCCACAAACCCCGGCACGGCGCCGTACTTGTACCAACCCACATCGGCAAAGTTGCTTGGCGCCGCCATGTTGCCCTTTGCGTTCACTCCCACATATTGAACAAAGGCATCGATACCGAGCTTCGGAACTCGAAGACGCGCGGGTTCATCCTCTGGCAACGCGCGCTCCTCAAGAGCCTCCTCGCGTTCGGGAGCGGGTACTTCGGTATCCGGCGAATACCACAGCGCGCCTGTCGCCGTATCGATAAACACGAAGATGGCCGTGAGCGTCACAACGAGAGCAGCAAGTTTCAGTGTATTCCTTCGCAGGTCTAGACTCATACTGGGGAATCATATGCACATTCCGCAATGTGTGCCAGAAGTGACTTCGCGAGCTTCATAAGCTTCTGTCATATCTTTGAACATGTATCTATAATGCTCCTATGGGTCTTGCTCCGTATACAAAAAAACGCAATTTCAAAAAGACACTGGAACCCCTTGCCCCGCTAAGGGCTACGCATGGCCAGCGCAAGAACAAGCCGATTTTTGTAGTGCACAAGCATTTCGCGTCGCACCTCCACTACGATCTGCGGTTGGAGGAGGGCAGCGTCTTAAAAAGCTGGGCTGTACCAAAGGGCCCGCCGGAAAAAGCGGGCGAAAAGCGTCTCGCCGTGCAGGTGGAAGATCACCCGCTCGCCTACGCACGCTTCCACGGAACAATTCCGGAAGGAGAATACGGCGCGGGCAAGGTGGAGATCTGGGACAAGGGGACGTATGAGATCTCCGGGCGTGAACGCGGCGTTGTGAGCTTCGTCCTGCGCGGAAAGAAATTGAAGGGCAGGTTCTCGCTCGTTCGATTTCGCCCGCCGCGGCAGTGGCTTCTCATCAAACAAAAAACAACTCATCCATGAAAACGCACAGGAAGAACCTAGTAGGTGCAAATCTGGAAAAGGTCTTTTGGCCGAAAGAGAAATACACGAAAGGCGATGTTATTAACTACTACGAAAAGATCTCGTCGTTCATTCTCCCCTACCTGAAGGCATTATCCCGCAAAGCGGCGTGGCAAAATCCATAACAATTCACGCGCGACTGAAAAAGAAAGGCGATTTGTGGAAGCCCGTCCTTGGGGCTGGTGCCGACCTGCGGAAAACTGCCGCGAAATCCACATCTGTTTGGAGATAGGTACACTACTTCATCCGTATGCCCTTGAACGCTTTGCCCTTCCGCGCCATTTGATCCATGAAGCGGCCTGTTTTATTGTTGACCTTCGTCCAGCGCTTGTTGCGACCAGAGAGAACCTGCGATCGATATCGCACTTCGCCCTTGCGGCCGTGTCCCTTTCTAGCGTTGTGTGCCATGCTTCTATTGTACCGACTCTCGAGAAGACGCAACCACTTATCCACCGGACTGCCAATTTGAAATGAATTCGAATTGATAGAAAAATCCTAGAATATTTAAGAATAGATTGTCCCGAATCGAAAAACCTACAAAAAGCTCAAGCCCCACGCCAAGTGTCACGACCGCGAGAACAGGGAGCCGCCACGCAAGCAGAAATCCGAGCGCTTCCCCGAGCGTGTCGACAAGCGAATTGATGATGCTGTCACCCACGTAGCCTTGCGCGAGCGCCTGCTGCCGGTAGTGTTCGATGAGCCAAGGCGTATTCTCGACTATTTCCCATCCGACTTCTGCGCCGAGTGCAATGAGAAATCTCGTCGCGATAGACATCCGCGGAAAGAAATACCAAAGCGCTAGGTAGAAAAGAAATCCGTGAATGACGTGGCTAAACGAATACCAATCGGTGAGGTGCTGCGAATTGCCGCTGCCAAGAACGACGCTTTCCCATAGCTTCACGTACCCGCTTTCAGCTATCAGCGGCTGCCCCAAAAGAAAAAGTATGACCGCCTGTGCGGCGAGAACGAGAACCGAAAGTATGACGATATTTCGAAGCATTAGCTTAAGAAGGAGCCGACTGTGACGCCGACTGCGATCGCGATACCGCCGATGATCGTCATGCGCAGCGCGCTTTTGAGAAGAGACGTCCTCGAGAGCGCGCCGCTCACGAAACCGAGTACAAAAAGTGCGCAAACGGATGCCGCGACGGAAAGAATGAACGCAGAATTTCCCTCGACAAATAGGTACGGAAAAAGCGGGATGAAACCGGCAACAAAATACGAGCCGAACATGATTACACCTCCAAGGAACGAACCCGAAGCAGTGGCTTCCCGCTTGGTCGTAAACTCCTCGGCTGAAGTTTCCGAAAGAAAACTCCCCGCTGCCATCGAGAATGCCTCGACGAAGATGAGAATGAGACCGGTGAGAAGAATCATATCGCGCGCCACACCCGCTATCGCAACGCCCGAAAGCAATCCGACGGTGGAGACCAGACTATCTTCGACGCCAAAGATGAAATTGCGAAAATATGCAGCCTGCATCAGGAAATCATATCATCGCTTTAAAAAACTGGGCCACAGGCGCGCATGCGCGAAGCGTCATCGTTACCTCGTCCATCAACATGGGTGCATGGCAGCACATTACGAATTTGGGGCTTGCACCGAGGAACTTTATTGCGTCAGGTCGCCGCACGCGACGTAGATGTTCGCTTCTTCGGGAGATTTGTGGACATTGAGCGCAAGCGGAAGCTGCGCGAGGAGCGCATCGAGCGAAACATTAAGCGTCGTCTCCGAGACGCCGTTCATCGGGAAGGTGAGCGGATACACGACCCCTCCGATATTCGCACAGGAGCCGGTGTGGATGTGCGCCGGCTGCACGATGCCTTCCGGCGCGCCGGCGAGGTCAAGCTCCACGAGAGTGCTCCCGTCCATAGCAGTAAGAGTGGCTTCTCCCGTCATCCCCGAATCATTCTGGGCGCTCATGGCAACGACGATAGACTGTGACGAACCTCCGGATTGGCTCATGTACAAATAAATTCCCCCGACAACGACGACCGCAACGACGATCCAGATACCTATATTTTTCATACCATGCGTTTATAATAAATAGTAATAAATATACCCCTTCATTCGACCAGTTCACAATAGCACACCGTTCCAACACCCCAAACGGTGTATCGTGAGCGTAGTCGAACGACATCCAACAACTCTCCTCCAAATCTGGCGCATTCACCCTTCGACCGACTGGAGCGTGAGGCATCCGGGAATTTCCGTATCGGTATACAACGTTTGGTCTCCCACATACTCTTCCCATGATTGAAAAAGATTTCTCATTTTTGCAAACGTTGCCTCTCGTATTGAATCGTCAAGATGTGCAAACGGGCACACATGCTCCGGCGTTTGTCCCCCTTTTAAAATGCCGATCTCCACGGCTCCGTATCCGGGAGGGTCCCCGTTGCCAAAAGAACCAACCTCCCCGATTATCTGACCAGCGA
>Ga0209542_10006804_pt1 | contig 22084 bp, 14 predicted proteins | sample RifCSPhighO2_01_FD_184028 | JGI IMG/M metagenome (GOLD analysis project Ga0209542, IMG submission 184028) | Soil microbial communities from Rifle, Colorado - Rifle CSP2_plank highO2_0.1 (SPAdes) (version 2) | ecosystem: Environmental > Terrestrial > Deep subsurface > Rock core/Sediment ... | reverse complement strand
TATGGAGTTGCGGGATGGGCAGGTCGTGCTCGTTCCCGCGGGCTTCATCGAGATGTCGTCCGTGAGTGGTCAGTCCGCGCAGCGGTCGCTGCGCCGTCGGGCGCAGCGTCCCGCTTCGGCGGAGGGGGCTGGCCGTACGGGCGGCTAGGAGTTCGCTCGCAGTTCTTTGAGTAGCGCCGCCGGCAGGGGATCATGGTGCAGTTCCATCGAGTCGAGCTCGATCCATGATCTCCCTGCCGGCGGTTTTCTATTTTTTGAAAAAAGCGCCAGGGGGTCTTGACATCTTCCGCCCGACTCCTATACTTTTGGAGTTAGCAGTCGAAGGTCGTAAGTGCTAAATGCCTACGAATTACGAATAGCCCCGAATTACGAATTCGTAATTCGCCATGATTCGTAATTGGTAGAGAATACGAAATTATGGCAGATATCAAGATAAAACCGTTGGGCGATCGCGTGCTTATCGAGCCCATCGCCGAAGCCGAGAAGACGAAGTCCGGCATCTACCTCCCCGATACCGCGTCCAAGGAGCGGCCGGAGCAGGGCAAGGTCATCGCGGTTGGCGAAGGCCGCATGCTCGACACGGGCAAAGTGGCTCCGATGAGGGTCAAGGTAGGGCAGAAGGTGCTCTTCACGAAATACGGGCCGAACGAGATCAAGGTCGAAGGAAAGGAATATCTTATTGCGAAGGAGGAGGATATTCTCGCGGTTATTGGGTAAACATAATTTTGAGGAGGTGATGGCTACCCCGCATCAATTTCGCGGGGAACCAGACGGCGAGCCGCTTCGCCCGAAAGGGATGGCCTATACGGCCACGCGGCTCGCGAGTATCCTGCATCAATATCGGCATCAGCAGGTCTACCTGTTTGCGATGGCGGAATGGGTGCGGGGTGCTCATGTTTCTAGTCAATCGCTTCGCTCTTGAAGAAACATGGCAAAACAGATTCTCTTCAACGACAATGCGCGCCAGGCCCTCAAGCGGGGCGTGGATAAGCTTGCGGACGCAGTACGGGTGACGCTCGGGCCCAAGGGCCGGAACGTCGTCCTCGACAAGGGGTATGGCTCGCCGTCCATCACGAACGACGGCGTGACCATTGCGAAGGAAATCGAGCTCGACGACAAGGTGGAGAACCTCGGCGCGGAGCTCGTGAAGGAGGTCGCGACGAAAACGAACGACGTCGCCGGTGACGGCACCACCACGGCAACGCTTCTCGCGCAGAGCATCGTTACCGAGGGAATGCGGCATCTGGCCGCCGGCGTCAACCCGATGGGCATGCAGCGCGGCATCAACCGCGCGACTGAACTCGTGGTGGGCGAACTCAAAAAAATGTCGAATCCGGTGAAGGGGCACGACGATATCGCGCAGGTCGCCACCATCTCGGCGAAAGACGCCGAGATCGGGAAGCTCCTCGCGGATATCTTCGAGGAGGTGGGCAAGGACGCGGTGATCACGGTGGAGGATTCCCCGACCTTCGGCGTTGAGAAAGAGGTCGTGGAGGGTCTCCAGTTCGACCGCGGTTACATCTCCGCCTATATGATCACGAACGCCGAGCGGATGGAGGCGGCCTACGAGAACCCGCTCATCCTCATCACCGACAAGAAAATTTCTTCGATACAGGACATGCTGCCGGTCCTCGAGAAGGTGGCGAAGTCCGGCCGGAAGGAACTCGTGATCATCGCGGAGGACATTGACGGCGAGGCGATCGCGACGCTCGTGGTGAATAAACTCCGGGGCGCCTTCCATGCGCTTGCGGTCAAGGCCCCGGGCTTCGGCGATCGCCGCAAGGAGATGCTCGAGGACATCGCCATTGTTGTCGGCGCCAAGGTCGTCTCGGAAGAGGTTGGCCTGAAGCTCGAGAATGTGGAACTCGATATGCTCGGGACCGCGCGCCGCGTGGTCGCGAATAAGGAGAATACCACCATCATCGGCGGCAAGGGCAAGAAGGCGGATATCGAGAAGCGGGTGAAGCAGATTCGCGCCGAGATCGAGAAGACCAAGTCCGAATTCGATCAGGAGAAACTGGAAGAGCGCCTGGCGAAGCTTTCGGGCGGCGTGGCCGTGGTGAAGGCGGGCGCCGCGACCGAGGTGGAGCAGAAAGAGAAGAAGCTCCGCATCGAGGACGCCATCCAGGCGACCAAGGCCGCTACGGAAGAGGGCATCGTGCCGGGCGGCGGCGTCGCGCTCCTGCGCACAGCACCACATCTTGCCGATACCATCAAGCGGCTTAGCCGCGAGGAGAAAATCGCGCACGACGAAAAAATAGGCATGGAGATCATCCTTGCCGCGCTCGAAGCGCCCTTGCGCCAGATCGCGTTGAACGCGGGCGAAGAGGGGACGGTGGTCGCGAATAAAGTCAAGGAGAAAAAGGAGGGTGCCTACGGCTACAACGCCGAGACGGGAGAGTACGGCGATCTCTTGAAGTGGGGCATTGTTGACCCGACCAAGGTCGTTCGCTCCGAGATCCAGAATGCCGCATCGGTCGCCTCGATGATTCTTACGACCGAGGCCATCGTGGCGGAACTCCCGAAAAAGGAATCCCCCCTGGGTGGCGGCGGAATGCCTGGTGGCATGCCGCACGAGGATTATTGAGTGAGAAATTCGAAACGGGAAATTAGGAAATAAGATCGAAAAGCGTTTGACAAATACCACAGTAATGTGGTATTTGCTGTTTGCGTAGATCTGGGACCGAATTCTCATGAGGTGACATAAGCGGTGCCATACCGAACACGAGTCGCGGTCAGTACGACGCGGCTCTTTTCTCTTTCTGGGTTATCTCCTGAATCCTATTTCCTACCGCCTAGCGGTAGTGATTTACACTTTGCCCGTGGGTAAGTATACTGGAGCATATGCGAAAGAAAAGAATTCAAAAGACGAGGACGAAAGCAAAAGTAACGATCCCCATTCAGACGAGCTACGGGCGGCATCTTTGCGAATTCATTTTTGATTCGAAGGGAAAAGGATATACGGTCATTGCCAAGCACGTCCCCGGCGTGGTGACCCAAGGAAAAACTCTTCGGGAAGCGGAGCGGATGGCGCGCGAAGCGCTCGAACTCTGCATTGAGTGCTTGACGGCTGAACGATGGGCTTCCCGAACGGAATCCCGGGCGCGCGAACGGATGCTGTCCAGCGCACGGACGTGAGCATCATTCCGATTATCAAACCCGCAGAGATGCTGCGCGTGCTGTTCAAAGCCGGTTTCATTATCATCCGAACGCGCGGTAGCCACATGCTCATGCGGCATCCGGCCACGAAGCGGACTACCACAATCTTCATGCACCCCGGGGATCTCTTCCGGAGAACGATTGCCAATACACTTAAGCAGGCCGGACTTTCCGTGAGGGAGTTTCTTCGCCTTTTGAAACATTGAGGAGTAGGCGGGCGTTGTCGGCGAAGCGCCAGAGAAGGAATCCCCTACCATAAGGAATGCCATATTCTTATAGTAATTGGCTGTTCTCGCGAACGTAAACCAGCGTAGACGGATGGTATTGCACCCTAAATCTTACCTGCTATACTGACGGTACTATGTTCACCATCTACACCGTCCTCGGCGTTCTCGCGCTTGCGATTATCTGGGCTATTATCGGTTATAACGGTCTGGTTCGGCTGCGGCAGCAAGCCAAGGAAGCGGAATCCGACATTGACGTCCAGCTGAAGCGGCGGTTCGATCTCATTCCGAATCTCGTAGAAACGGTGAAGGGATATGCGAGCCATGAGCGGCAAACCTTGGAGAGCGTTACCGAGGCGCGGACGCGCTTCATGAACGCGAAGAACACGAAGGAGCAGATCGCGGCGAACGACATGCTCTCGAATACCCTCAAGACGCTATTCGCGGTATCGGAGAGCTATCCGGATCTCAAGGCGAACACGAATTTTCTTGAACTCCAACGCGAGCTTGCGGACACCGAGAATAAGATTCAGGCCGCGCGGCGCTTCTACAACGCCAACGTCCGCGACCTCAACATCCGCATCGAGCAGTTCCCGGCAAATATTCTTGCCAGCATGTTTGGATTCGTGAAAATGGAGTTCTTCGAGGCGGAGAACCCGGCGGAACGCCAGCCGGTCGCGGTGAAATTCTGAGGCGAGTCATCAGGTCATTGGTCATTATTCCTACGGCGGTTATCCCCAGGTCTCTCTGCACATCCCCTTGACACGGGCAACCCCGGGCGACTATACTTCATTCCAACGTCCCGTTGCTCCCGTAACAGGGAAACAGCTGGCGAATACTCAATAAAACGTCCGCTGACAATTGCGAGAGGGAGAACCATCCGCAATTAGGCACTAGAACCGAAACCGGAAAACCCGTTCGGGAGGGTTTCTTCGGGTTATTGTTTTTGTCCATCGAGCGACGCAAGCATCCTCCTGCCTGCGGAACGCCATTTTCGCTCGGAACCATTTTTTGTAACGGCATTTTCGCCCTATGCCCGCTACTGCCAAGAAGTATTTCGCAAAGTATCGGCAGCCGTTCGAGGAGTTGCCGAATCTCTCCGAGATCCAGCTTGATTCGTACCGAAGGTTCACCGAAACGGGACTCCGGGAGATCCTCGACGAGATCTCCCCGGTGCTCTCCCTTTCCAAAGACCTGGCGCTCGAATTCGGGGAGTACTACTTCGACGAGCCGAAATTCACCGAGGTTCACGCCAAGGAACATAACCTCTCCTACGAGGCGGCACTCCGCCTCCGCGCGCGGCTCACGAACAAAAAGACCGGCGAAGTAAAGGAACAAGAAATTTATCTCGGCGATTTTCCCCTGATGACCCCGCGGGGTACCTTTATCGTGAACGGCGTCGAGCGCGTCATCGTCAGCCAGCTCATCCGTTCCTCGGGGGTCTACTTCACGGCGCATCAGACCCGCGGCAAGCGCTACTACGGCGCAAAGATCATCCCGAACCGCGGCGCCTGGCTCGAGTTCGAGACCGAGCTCGACGGGTCGCTCCATGTCCGCATCGACCGGAAGCGCAAGGTTGCCGCCACAACCCTCCTCCGGACATTCGGACTCGTGCAGGACGCCGATATTCTTGCGGCGTTCACCACTATCGAGAGCGGCGAGGATGTCATCACGAAGACCATCGCGCGCGACGGCACCAAGACCCAGGACGAGGCGTACATCGAGGTCTACAAGCGCATCCGCCCGGGCGAGCTTGCCGCCGCCGACAACGCGCGCTCGCTCATTCAAGCCATGTTCGGTTTCGACCGCTACGACCTTGCTCCGGTCGGGCGGTTTAAGTTCAACCAGCGGCTCGGGACGAAGAAGGAGCCGACGAAAGAAGCCGACCGCGTACTCGACCGTGGCGACATTGTTGCGGTGCTCTCGGAGATCATTCGCTTAAACCAGGCGGGCGACATCCCGCCGGATGATATCGATAACCTTGGCAACCGCCGGCTCCGCGGCGTGGGAGAACTGCTGCAGAACAAGCTTCGCGTCGGCATCCAGCGGATGATCCGGATCGTTCGCGACCGCATGTCCACGTTCGACCCCTATACGCTCACCCCCGCACAGCTCATCAACGCGCGGCCGTTCATCGCGGCGGTGAAGGAATTCTTCACGTCTTCGCAACTCTCGCAGTTCATGGACCAGATCAATCCCCTTGCCGAGCTCGAGCACCGGCGGCGTCTCTCCGCGATGGGCCCCGGCGGGCTTACCCGCGAACGCGCCGGATTCGAGGTGCGCGACGTGCATCCCTCGCACTACGGCCGCATCTGCCCGATCCAGACCCCGGAGGGCCAGAACATCGGGCTTGTGGGGCACCTCGCGGGGCAAGCGCGGGTGAACGACCTCGGACTCATCGAGACCCCCTATGTGCGCGTGGAAAAGGGCAAGATTACCGGCGAGGTTGTCTACCTCGACGCGGCCGCGGAGGCGCGTTACAACATCGCCCACGCCGGCATTCCGTTCGATGAGCAGGGGAATATTTTGGAAGAAAAAGTAGAGGCGCGCCTTGCCGGGTCGCCCGGCGTCATCGAGCGCGCGCGGCTCGACTTTATTGACGTTTCGCCCCAGCAGGCCATTTCCATCGCGACGAGCTTGATCCCGTTCCTCGAGAACGACGACGCGAACCGCGCGATGATGGGCTCGAATATGCAGCGCCAAGCCGTGCCTTGCGTCCGCGCTGCGCGGCCGCTCGTGGCAACCGGCCGCGAGGGGAAAGCCGCGCGCGATTCCGGGCGCCTCGTGCTCGCTGATGAGGAGGGCGAGATTACGAAAGTGGATCCGCGCGAGATCGTTCTGAAAACCCGGAAGGGCGAAATTACCTATACCCTGAATTCGTTCCTTCGCACTAACGCTTTTACCGCCATTCGGCAATTGCCCATCGTGCGGAAGGGCCAGAAGGTGAAGAAGGGCGAAGTGCTCGCGGATTCCTCCTCGACCGACCGCGGGGAGTTGGCCCTCGGCAAGAATCTCGTGGTCGCGTTCCTCTCCTGGAACGGGTGGAACTACGAGGACGCCATCATCATTTCCGAGCGTCTCGTGAAAGACGACACGTTTACCTCGGTGCATATCGAGGATCACTCGATCGCGGTGCGCGACACGAAACTTGGGCCCGAGGAAACCACCTACGATATCCCGAACGTCTCGGAGGAGAAACTCAAGAACCTCGATGAGGAAGGAATCGTCCGCGTCGGGGCCGAGATGCGCTCGGGCGACATTCTCGTCGGCAAGACCTCCCCCAAGGGCGAAACCGAGCTTACCCCGGAGGAGCGCCTCTTGCGCGCCATTTTCGGCGAGAAGGCGCGAGACGTCCGCGACACCTCGCTCCGCCTGCCCCACGGCAAGCGCGGGCGCGTCATCGGCATCAAGGTCTTCGCGCGCGACCGCGGGGACAAACTCGATGCCGGCGTCATTAAACAGGTGCAGGTGGAAGTGGCGCAGCTCCGGAAGATCGCGGTCGGGGACAAGCTCGCGGGGCGCCACGGGAACAAAGGCGTCATCGCGCGGATCCTGCCCGAAGAGGACATGCCATTCCTTGCCGACGGCCGCCCGGTGGATATTATTTTGAACCCGCTCGGCGTCGCGTCGCGTATGAATCTCGGCCAGATTCTCGAGACCCATCTCGGCATGGCGGCAAAACTCTTGAACTATCAGGCGATCTCCCCGTCGCTCGCCGGCGCTACCGAGGCGGAGATCAAAGTGGAACTCGAGCAAGCAAACTTCCCCGCCAACGGGAAGGTGGATCTCTACGACGGGCTTTCCGGCGAGAAGTTCCGACAACGGGTGACGGTCGGCGTCGCCTACATCATGAAGTTGAACCACCTCGTGGAGGACAAGATCCACATGCGCTCCATCGGGCCGTATTCGCTCATCACCCAGCAACCGCTCGGCGGCAAGGCGCAATTCGGCGGCCAGCGTTTCGGCGAGATGGAGGTCTGGGCGCTCGAGGGGTATGGCGCGGCGTACACCCTCCAGGAGATGCTCACCATCAAGTCGGACGACGTGCACGGCCGCGCGATGACGTACGAGGCAATTATCTCGGGGGAGAAAATCAAGAGCCCGAATATCCCGGCGTCATTCCACGTGCTCGTGAACGAACTCAAAGGTCTTGCGTTAAACGTCGAGCTCCGGGGCGGGAGCGGCGCCGAGAAGCCGAGCGCGGAGGAAGCCGCCTCCGTTGTGCCCAAGCGCCTCGGACCGGACCGCGTTCGGTCGCGGGGATAGGGGATAACACCGATATGGCAACATCCATTACCCAAACAACCGAGGTCGTCCGCGAGCCGCAGGTCTCGCCCGAGACGCATATCAGCGACTTTGAATCCATCGCGCTTCGCCTCGCGTCGCCGGACGAAATTTTGTCCTGGTCCCATGGCGAGGTGACCAAGCCCGAGACCATCAACTACCGGACCGCGAAGCCCGAACGGGACGGTCTCTTTGACGAGCGCATTTTCGGCCCCACGAAGGATTACGAATGCTACTGCGGGAAATACCGCCGCATTCGCTACAAGGGGATCGTCTGCGACAAGTGCGGCGTGGAAGTTACGCGCGCGATCGTTCGCCGCGAGCGCATGGGGCATATTCAGCTCGCCGCTCCTGTTTCCCATATCTGGTTCCTGCGCGGCGTTCCCTCGAAGATCGGGCTGATACTCGATATGTCCATCAGCGACCTCGAGAAGGTCACCTACTTCGCGGGGTACGTGGTGACTGAGGTTCATGAGGACAAGCGCAAGAACGCGCTCGAGGAGATCGAGCGCGAGTTCAAAACGAAAGCCCAGGCCGCCATCGGCGGGGAGCTCGAAAAACTGAAGGCGGCGAAGGAAAAGGCCAAGGAGGAACTCCGGGGCTTGTGGCCGCTGCGCGTGCTCTCCGAGGTGGAATACCATCGCTTGTCGTTGAAGTATGCGGACGTATTCGAGGCGGGCATCGGCGCCGAGACGCTCCGTTCGATCCTCGCCGCGGTGGACCTCGAGAAGCTGGAGAAGAACCTCGACGCCGAGCTTGTCACCGCGCCCCCGATGCTGCAGAAAAAGTATTTGAAGCGCATCCGGGTCGTCCGCGCGATGATCAAGAATAACCTCCGGCCGGAATGGATGTTCCTCTCGATCCTGCCGGTCATTCCGCCCGATCTCCGACCCATGGTGCCGCTCGACGGCGGCCGCTACGCTTCGAGCGATTTGAACGATCTCTATCGCCGCGTCATCAACCGCAACAACCGGTTGAAGCGCCTCTATGAACTGAAAGCCCCGGAGGTTATCACCCGGAACGAGAAGCGCATGCTGCAGGAGGCGGTGGACGCGCTCATTGATAACTCCGCGCGCCGCGGGCAGGCCGCGGTTTCCTCGCAGGTCCAGCGGCGGCCGCTCAAGTCCCTCGCCGATATTTTGAAGGGGAAGCAGGGACGGTTTCGCCAGAATCTCCTCGGCAAGCGCGTGGATTACTCCGGCCGCTCGGTCATCGTGGTCGGCCCCTCGCTCAAATTGCATCAATGCGGACTCCCGAAGGAAATGGCGCTTGAGCTGTTCAAGCCGTTCGTCATCCGCAAACTCATCGAGCGGGAGCTCGCGCATAACATCCGCGGCGCAGGGCGCCTCATCGAGGACCGCCCGCCGGAGGTTTGGGCGCTCCTGGAGGAGGTTATCGCCGAAGGACGTCTCGTGCTGTTGAACCGCGCGCCCACTCTGCACCGCCTTGGCATCCAAGCGTTCCAGCCCGCACTCGTCGAGGGGCACGCCATTCAGATCCACCCGATGGTCTGTCCGCCGTTCAACGCGGATTTCGACGGCGATCAGATGGCCGTGCACGTTCCCCTGACCGAAGAGGCGCAGGCCGAGTCCCGGAACATCATGCTCTCGACGGGAAACCTTTTGAAACCCGCGAACGGCGATCCGATCATTCAGCCGACCAAGGACATGATCCTCGGCGCCTACTGGGCGACGACGTTCGAAGCAGGGGCTCCGGGCGAAGGCAAGAGCTTCGCGAACGAGAAGGACGCGGTGATGGCGCATGCCTACGGCGTCGCGGATATCCGCGCGCGGATCAAGGTTCGCATCACCGAACGCGCGCTTCCCGCGGGCGAACAGGCGAAATTCGTCGAGACGAACGTGGGCCGCATCCTTTTCAACCGGAATTTTCCCGCCGATTATCCGTACATCAATCAGGACATTACGTTCAGCTACTTGCAGGATGTCGTGGGCGATCTCATCCGCCGCTACGGCATTCCGAACGTGCCACCGATCCTCGACGCGCTCAAGACCTTCGGTTTCCGCTACGCGACCATCTCCGGCATCTCCTGGGGGATGGACGACCTTAAGACGCCGCGCGAGAAGCAGGAGTGGATTCAAACGGCGGAGCGGGAGATCGCCGCGATCGACGAATTCTTCCGCCGAGGCCTCCTCACCGAACGCGAACACTACGACCGCGTCGTGGAGATATGGCGCGGGGTGATGGATAAGGTGCGGAATATCCTCCCGCGAACCATTGACCCCGAGGGATCGGTGTCCACCATGATCACCTCGAAGGCCCGGGGTACGTGGCTCGCGATTATGCAGATGGCCGGGATGAAGGGGCTCGTCGTGAATCCGGCCGGCAAGATCATCGAACTTCCCGTACTCTCGTCGTACAAAGAGGGATTGAACGTGCTTGAGTATTTTATTTCGACCCACGGCGCCCGGAAGGGTACGGCCGACACGGCGCTGAAAACCGCGGTCGCGGGGTATCTTACCCGTCGCCTCGTCGATGTTGCGCAAGACATCATCGTCGCCGAAGAGGACTGCGGCGCCAAGCAGGGTCTTTCGATCCGGCGCAAGGATTCAGATGAGATCGGGCGGCCATTCGGCCTGCGCCTTTTCAGCCGCGCCGCGCTCGGGGACATCGTGACGCCCGAGGGGGAAACGCTCGTCCGGGCGGGGGAGATCGTCTCACGGGAGATCGCCGACGCCATCGAAGCATCCGCGATCACCGAGGTGACGATACGTTCTCCCCTCAGTTGCCGCGGGACGTTCGGCATTTGCCGTCAGTGCTACGGACTTGACCTCGGCCGCGATGAGTTGATCCGGATCGGCGAAGCGGTCGGCATCGTTGCCGCGCAGTCCATCGGCGAGCCGGGCACCCAGCTTACCATGCGCACGTTCCACCAGGGCGGCGTCGCCGGTGGCGGGGACATCACCACCGGCCTTCCGCGCGTTGAAGAGATTTTCGAGGTGCGCGCGCCGAAGGGCCAGGCCGTGCTCGCGGATGTGAGCGGGACGGTCGTTGCCATCGACGAGGTGAACCGCGAGAAGATCATCAAGATTCAGGTGGAGTCGTCGCTCGAGGAGCTTGCCCGGGCCGACGCGAAGAACGCGCGGAGAAAAAAGACGGCGAGCAAGAAACGCCGGAAGACCGATGAGGTGGCGGAGGGCGCGATCAAGGAATTCCGCATCCCCCCGGCGACGGGTCTCTTTGTGGAGGTCGGGAGCAAGGTGGGCGCGGGCGACCTCCTCTCCGAAGGGCATGCCGACATGAAGGAGCTCTTCAAGATTGCCGGGAGCGAGCTCACCCAGCGCTATATCGTGAAGGAGGTGCAGAAGATATACTCGCTCCAGGGGGCGCCGATTCACGACAAGCACGTGGAGATCATCGTGCGGCAAATGTTCAGCCGCGTCCGCATCAAGGACGCGGGTGATACGCTTTTCACCCCGGGCGAGATCATTGAAAAACCGCGTTTCCGGGAGGAGAACAAGAAAGCCATCCGTGCCGGCAAGAAGCCCGCGCGCGCGGCCCAACTGCTCCTCGGCATTACCAAGGTTGCGCTGACCACTTCGAGTTTTCTTTCGGCCGCATCATTCCAGGAAACCGCGCGCGTGCTCATCAACGCCGCGATCGAGGGGAAGGACGACGGGTTGAAGGGATTGAAGGAGAATGTTATCATCGGTCGGCTGATTCCCGCGGGGACCGGCTACCGAAAGAGGGTTGTCTAAATTCATGTTGAAGATTCGATTCCAACGCGTAGGACGGAAGAACGATCCGGCATTCCGCATTGTCGTGACGGAGCGGCGCTCAAAGCCAAAGTCCGGCGGCATCGAACTCCTCGGCTCGTTTTATCCCAAAACAAAGGAGACCCGGCTTGAGGCCGAGCGGATTCACTATTGGCTTTCCCAGGGCGCCGAGGCATCTCCCCGCGTTCATAACCTTCTTGTTGCCAAGGGCGTTCTCCAGCAGCCGAAGATACACGTGGTTCGGAAGGCCGTTCCGGTGGCCGGAACGCCTGCTGATGCCTCTTCTCCGGCGGACTGAGGCAAGCCAGACGACGCGAAAAGACGAACCGTCCGCGCGAGACCGGATTTTTTCGGTTGACGGCGTTGGCCACGCGCCGTATTATGCGGGTATTACCGTACGAAAGGTCGAAGCAGCAAGGCGTAGAAGGCAGCATCAGCCGAGCCGCGAGCGAATACTCGCAAGCGCATTCCGGTTTGATGGCAGGACATTCTATGGCACACGAATACGCTGACGCAGAGTTCCTGGAGTATGTGGTCAAGGCCCTCGTGGACGAACCGGATCAGGTCCACGTTGACCGCAAGGTTGACGAGATGGGAGTGCTTCTCACCCTCAAGGTCTCCGCTCCGGACATGGGCAAGATCATCGGTCGCAGCGGCAACACTGCGAAATCCATCCGTTCGCTTCTTCGGGTCGTCGGAATGAAGAACAACGCCCGCGTGAACCTGAAGATCGAGGAACCCGAGGGCGGCCGCGGTCCCCGCATCGGTCACTCCGCCGGCGCGGATATGGACGCGGGGATGTCGGGGTTATCGGAAATGGATAAAACAATCGAGGATCTGAAGCTTTAGCCCGCGATCCCGCTGAAAGCGAGAGTGCGGTGGCGAAAGCGAACCCCCGCACGTATGTTGCCGCCTCAGCGGTGTCTACCGTGTGCTGGATCGTTGCCCGCAAACATATAGGGAGTAACATACGAGCTGGGTGAATCCGTCCTGCGGTTTCGACGACAAACAATTACAAACGCCACCCTCACTATCATCGGGCGGCGTTTGTTCGTAGAATAGGAGAACAAAAGAAAGAGCGCCCGACCGTTTGCGGGTTAAGGGCGCTCGAAGGGGGACGGTTTCCGTTTCCTGTCAACCCTTGATGATGAGGATCGCGAGCACCAGCGGCGACACGAAGGCGCTACTTAGGATCAATCCCGCGATGACGATGAGGGCGCGTATCCACCAGCGAAGGTTGATATTGCGTTCGGTGATGATGTCAACGGTGAGTATCACGAGCCCCCAGGTCACCGAGAGCATCACGAGACCAACGCCGGTGATCATGAGCCAGAGGGGCATTGCCGACATCCAGGGCTTCCCCGCAAAGGCATCGGTGAACGCATGGAATGACGGCAAGGCGAGTGCAATGGCGATGGCACTGGCGAGCAAAAGAACGGGTATCGCGATCAGTCCTCTTCGGCGCGATGCGCGCATGGGATTCTCCTTTCTCCGGGCGGCGAGCCGCGGGCAATCGATAAAGGCAATGAGCGCTACCGCGGCAACAAGCGCCGTCCAGACGATCGTAACAACACGCAGGGGGAACGATTTCGACCCGTCAAGAGACATCCAGATGCCGAATGCGGTGAGCAGGATGCCGACGATGGCTTCGCTGATCGGGCGGCCGAACGATGCCATTTCCTTGTTCATAGAGAGCACCTCCTGTATCGACGGTATCTTTTTTAAAGACCCAAAGCAACGTATGCGATTCGACATCGTGACGATATTCCCGGATGCTCTTGCCTCGTACCTTAATACGTCGATTCTTCGGCGTGCGCGGGAGCGCGGTATCATTCAGACGCATTTCCATACGCCGCGGGATTTTACAAAAGACAAACGGCGAACGGTTGACGGCAAACCCTACGGCGGGGGCGCGGGTATGGTGATGATGGCCGAGCCGATTTTGCGAGCCGTTGAGAAGATATCAAAAATGGAGAAAATAAAGAGCATAAAGAAAACAAAAGTTGTGCTGTTGTCGGCGAAGGGAAAGCAGTTCAACCAAAGAATGGCCTACGACTGGGCAAAGAAGTTTGACCAGCTGGTTTTGATCAGCGGCCGCTATGAAGGCATTGATGAGCGCGTGAAGATCGCGCTCAAAGCAGAGGAGATATCCGTCGGCCCCTACGTGCTCACCGATGGCGAAGTCGCGGCAATGGCGGTTATCTCGGCGGTTGGGCGTCTCGTTCCCGGGGTTATCCGGCTTGCGTCGCTCCAGGAAGAATCACACTGGAACCTTCTTTTAAAAAAAGAACGGGGCGCCGTGAGGGGGAGGGGTCTTGAATATCCTCACTACACGAGGCCCGAAGTGCTGCGCTGGAAAGGGAAGGCGCATCGCGTTCCGAAAGTGCTGCTTTCCGGGGACCATCATATCGTCGAATTTTGGCGGCAACGACATGCCAAATAAATTTATATTTCCTTCCGGGTTCCTCTGGGGTGCGGCGACCTCCGCGCATCAGGTTGAAGGCGGGAATCGGAACGACTGGATCAAGTGGGAGCGGACCAACGCCGGTCGCCTTGCGGCCGAGGCAGCGTCGAAACTTTCGCGCCTCAGGAATTGGCCGGAGATTCGGGCGCAAGCGGAAGATCCGGCGAATTATATTTCCGGCCGCGCGTGTGATCACTACCATCGCTTCCGCGAGGATTTTGGTATCGCGAGGCAACTCGGTCACAACGCGCATCGTTTTTCCATCGAGTGGTCGCGCGTCGAGCCGGAAGAGGGGAAATTCGATGAGCGCGCCATCGAGCATTATCGTGAGGTGATTCGCGCATTGCGCGAGCGGGGGATGGAGCCATTCGTCACTTTGTGGCACTGGACGCTCCCGCTTTGGCTTTGTGAGCGCGGCGGGATACTCGCACCCGATTTTCCGGAGCGATTCGCCAACTATGCGAAGCGCATGGGGGTGGCGCTCGGAGGCGATGTCCGTCTTTGGATGACGCTCAACGAACCGACCTCGGTGATCGCGAATGGGTATCATCGCGGCGTGTGGCCGCCGCAAGAGCGGAGCTTTGGGAAGGTGCGGCGCGCGTATCGCGCGCTCGCCGACGCGCACCGGCAGGGCTATCGAGCTTTACACGAAACGGTTCCTGGGGCAGAGGTCGGCTTTGGGAACATTCTTCTTTTTCTCGAACCGGCAAGCGCATCCCCTTTGGACCGCCTCGCGGTACGGTTCTGGGAACACTGGGCGAATGAACGGTTCCTCAAGATGATTGGTGACACGAATGATTACTATGCGCTCCAGTATTATTTTCATTTTCGGGTCGCATTCCCGAAGCGTATTCGGAATGTGAATAAGCACGTCTCTGATCTTGGATGGGAGTTGTATCCGGAAGGGTTGTATCATCTTATCAAAGGTTTTCAGAAATTTAGGAAACCCATCTATATCACTGAAAGCGGTCTTGCCGATGCGGCAGATCGGCAGCGCGCCTGGTTCATTCAAAGATCCCTCGAAGCGATGGCGCGAGCGGGAACGGAGGGTGCTGACGTCCGCGGTTATTTCCATTGGTCGCTCCTCGACAATTTCGAATGGGATAAGGGCTTCTGGCCGCGGTTCGGGCTCGTCGAGGTGGATTACCGAACGCTCGAGCGAAAGATCCGTTCGAGCGCGTGGGAGTATAAGAAAATCATCGAAGCGAATGCAATCGAATTTTAGATTCTGAATTATGAATTTGATCGGCTGGCTCCCCATCGCCGTCATCGCGCAGGTCATCATCGGGAGCTCGGCGGTGTTCGATAAGCTCCTTCTCCGAAGGCGCTCCGTTGAGCCTTGGGGCTATACCTTCTGGTTCGGGATGTTGGGAGGCGTTGCGGTCTTTTTGCTGCCGTTTGGCTATTACCCGGCATCGCTCGGGATAATAGCGCTCTCGCTTTTCGGCGGAGCGGTATTTGTTTTCGCCGCGTTTTTTGCGTTCAAGGCGCTCGAAAAGATAGAGGCGTCCGAGACCCTGCCGCTCATGGGAGCGCTCTCCCCGATCTTCACGCTCGTCATCGCTTCAATGTTTCTCGGGGCGAACCTCGGGTTCGCCGATGCGATCGGGTTTGTCCTGTTGACGCTCTCCGGGTTCTTGCTCGTCCTCGTGGAGCGGAAGGACTTTCGCAAAGGGGCGCTCGGCATGATCGTTTGTGCGGCGCTCCTGCTTGCGGCTTCGCACGTGGTATCGAAGATCGCGTTTACCGAATCCTCGTTCATCACGGGATTTTTTTGGATGAAAGTGGGCGGGGTGCTTGCGTCCCTCGGCATGCTTGCCGCGCCGAGCATACGGCAGCGCATCCGTTCCTCCGCAGCGAAGACGCTCCCGCGCGGACGCATCCTCTATTTCGCGAACCGCGGCTATGCCGCAGTCGGCTCCTTCATGGTGAGTGCTGCGATTTTTCTTTCAGAGCCGGCGCTCGTCGACAGCACTCAGAACATCCGCTATCTCGTCATTTTCCTTCTTGCGGGATTCATCCTTGCCGAGCGCTTCCGCGGCCGGGATCTTGTCGCTAAAATCGGCGCTGGCGCGCTCATCATCGCCGGGCTTCTGTTCCTTGCCGTCGGCGAGCAGGTTCGCGCGACCGCCCCGGATCAAAACCGTCCGGTCGTGTGGGGCGTTACGTTTTCGCAGAAATTCAGCCAGGATCTCGAGATGGATTGGCGCGAGAACTATCGGGTAATCGTGGAAGAGCTGCGACCTCTGCGGCTGCGGCTGATTGCCTATTGGGACGAGCTCGAACCCCGCGAAGGCGAATACCGTTTCGACGACCTTGATTGGCAGCTCGACGAAGCCGAGCGCGCCGGCATCCCGGTATTGCTTGCGGTCGGGTTGAAGCTTCCGCGCTGGCCCGAATGTCATATTCCGGCCTGGGCGGCGGCGCAGCCGGCGGATATGCGGGAGCATGCGCTTGACTCCTATATCGAGCGCGTTGTAGAGCGCTACAAGGGCCGTGGCGGGGTGATATCGTGGCAGGTGGAGAATGAGCCATTCCTTTCGTTCGGGGAGTGCCCCACGCGGCAGGATGCGCGGGTTCGGGCAGAGGTCGCGCTGGTCCGGCGGCTCGACCCCTCGCGACCGATCGTGGTCACGGACTCCGGGGAGCTCGGGCTTTGGTACCGCGCCGAGCGCGTCGGCGACGTGTTCGGGACGACGATGTACCGAAAGATATATCCCCGCCTCCTCGGCCTGTTCGTCGGAACGATGGAATATCCCCTGCCGCCGGATTTTTTCCGCGCGAAAGAGGTCGTGGTGCGCGCGCTCTCGCCAACGCCCCGGAAGCGCTTCCTGGTGGTCGAACTCCAAGGGGAGCCGTGGGAGCCGCGCTCGCTCAAGGACTATCCGCCGCAGGAGCTCATTCAGACATTCAGCCCCGCGTACTTCGAGGATACGATCCGCTATGCGCTCGATACGGGTTTTGATGAGTACTATCTTTGGGGCGTAGAATGGTGGTGGTGGATGAAGGAGCGCCACGGCGTCCCCGAATACTGGAACATCGCGCGGGAACTATTTCAGAACGCGTCGGCAGAATCAGCGACCAAATGACCAGTGCCCATTGACCAATGACCCGAACCTACATCGGCATTGATATCGGCGGTACGAATACGCGGTTTGTCGCGCTCCGCGGATTCCGGCCGCAGCGGGTGCAAGCCGTGGCTCTGCCGACGCCGCGCAGTCGTCGCGGCGTTGAGGAGATGCTTCTCAAGAATATCCGCTCGATGAGGGCGGGCGAGCGCTTTGTGGGCGTCGGGCTTGGCGTTGCCGGGTCAGTGGATATGCGGCGCGGGATGGTCGTCGTGGCGGAGCACCTCCCATTTCTGAACGGCTGGAAGCTCGTTGCGACGCTCCGCCGGGAACTGCACGCGCCGGTCATGCTCGAAAACGACGCGCGCTGTTTTCTCCACGCCGAAGCGCTCTGGGGCGCTGCGCGCGGGAAAAAGAATGTTGTCGGCGTTGCCATCGGGACCGGCATCGGCGGCGGGATCATCATTGACGGGAAGATGTATCGCGGCGCCCATGGAAGCGCCGGCGAGGTGGGTGATATCTTTCTTGAAGGGAGGCGAACGTTCGAGCAGAGCGCTGCGAAGCAAGCGGCGGTGCGATGGGGGAACCGTAGCCGGGCGATCGGCCGCGGCATCGCGGGTGTCGTAAGCACGTTTGACCCGGAACTCGTGATTCTCGGCGGGGGAGCGGTTGCCGCGGGCAAGGTTGATCTTCGCGTGGTGCGACATGAGGTTCGTCGTTTTGCGATCGAGCCCGCGGCAAGCAAGACGCGCATCGTCTTTAGCAAGCTCGGCGATGCGGCGCCGGCCATCGGCGCGGCGTTGCTTTGGGGACCGTAGTTCCTCGCCGTGGCCTGGATGCGCGCGGACGGATCGCCCGCTTGACGTGGTAACTTCAAAGATGCTAATAGTTTTGCATCATGATATGCATTTCCCGCCGCAATTTTAAGAATTTTCTATTTATTATTGCCGTGGCCGTCGTCAGTAACGCATTCTTCATCTTCCCCGTTTCTGCCGCCGAAATTTCCCTTGATCCCGCCTCGGTAGCGACCGCCGTCGGCTCCCCATTCACCGTAACGATCCGTGTCGCTGACGTCACCGACCTCTTCGGGGTGGCGTTCGATCTGCTTTTTGATCCTGCGGTCCTCAAATTCGTGTCATCGGCGGAGGGAGATTTTTTGAACCGGGACGGAGCATCCCCCGTATTCTTCGCGGAAGAATTTGACCCCGGCGACGTGAATGTCGGGTATACGAGACTTCCGCCGGAGATCGGCGTGACCGGCGGCGGAAACTTGATGACCATGACATTCGAGGCGCTGGCCGAAGGATCTTCGAACCTGGCGTTTCTATTCGACCCCGAGTTTTCGCTCATCGATTCGCAATCCAGCGCGATCCCCGCCGATTGGCACGATGCCGTCGTCACGGTAACTGCCGGCGGAGAAACTTCCGATGTTGTTCCGCCCTCTATCCCCGTTGATCTTTTTGCGGTCGCGACTTCTTCCGTCGAAATTAACCTCTCCTGGGCCGCGTCCGCCGACGATGTCGGCGTGGCGGGCTACAAGGTCTACCGCGACGGCAATGAGATCGCCACCACCACCGGCATTATCCACAGCGACACCGGGCTCGCCGCTTCGACGACCTACGCCTACGCGGTCTCCGCGTACGATGAAGCAGGGAACGAATCGGAGCGATCGGAGCCGACGGAGGCGACGACACTCGGCGAGTTGCCTCCCGTGATCGTAGGCATTATTCCTCCGCACCAAGAAGCGACCGTCGGCTCTCCATTTACCGTGACGGTCAGCATCGCTGACGTCACCGACCTCTTCGGGGTGGCGTTCGATCTGCTCTTCGACCCCAATGTCCTCGAGTTTGTATCGGCGTCAACCTCGCCCGCGGAGATAGATTTCTTTGGCCAGGGCGGAGAGGGTACGCTCTTGAATACCGCGGTGAATCCGGCGGGGGATTTAATCGTCGGATATACGCGCTTTGCTCTTGACGTCGGGGCGAGCGGCAGCGGCGATCTCTTGTTCCTTACGTTCAAGCCCACGGCCAGCGGGACTTCCACCCTTGCTTTTCGGACCCGGCCGGAATCCCTCGTTACCCCCGGCCTCATTCCGATTGCCGCAACGTGGCATGACGGCTTTGTCACGACAAGCTCAACGCCGGACACTATCCCGCCGGTGCGCACCGACGGTCGCCCTGTGGGCGTTCTCGCCGCCGGTACTTCGCAAGCGAACCTTTTGCTCGCCACCAATGAAAGCGCCGCGTGCAGATACACAACGACTGCCGATAGCCACTACGCCTCGACGACGGATGCGTTCGCAGAAACCGGCGGAACATCTCACTCGGACACGGTCACTGGCCTGCAAAACGCCCAAGCATACACCTATTACGTGCGATGTATTGACGGGGCCGGGAACGTCAATACTGACGACTTCCCGATAAACTTTTCGATTGCGGCCGCGTTGATTCCTGCCCCTCCTCCCCAAGCATCCTCTTCAGGCGGCGGGGGCGGAAGTGGCGTTATGACAATTCCGCTGAGTATCGAAAACGAATCCGTCACCGCGACGACCTCCGCAGAAGGCAGCGTAACGATTTCGTGGCAGGCGAGTGACTATTCTACCGGCCAGGTGATCTACAGCGGCGAACATGAGCCGCATACCTTCGACTTGAACGATGCCACGGGCATCCCGCCAAAATACGGTTACGCGTATACCACGGATGAGTTCGATACGAATCCGAAGACAATATTTCACTCCGCAACGCTGCCCGGTTTACTGCCCGGGACAACGTATTACTACCGGACGGTTTCCCGAGGTTCATTTGCGGTCAGCCAGGAATATCAATTCATCACCCGTGAAGGGGGGGAACAAGCAACAACTCGAACGCCTCCGGCCGAAGAAAAGCCCGCCGTCGAAGAAAAAAAACCTGTTCAAAAAGAAAGGCTGGCAGAAGAGCCGGGAACGTCGCAACAGGAAACGAAGGCACCGCCTCGGATTCAAGAAGCGGGTATAGCGCAGGGGGAGGCGACGCAAAAAATCCCCGCCAGCGAAGAGGTAGCGGCGGCGAGCGCCGCGCCAGTTGGCAAAAAGTACCTATTCTTCATTGGCGGCGGGGTTATCGCGGCGGCCTTCGTTGTTGCATGGCGGGCAGTACGGCGTAAGACAAAGCAGTAACAAACGAAATGACGCGCACATCGTTGCCGGTTTCACGCAATCAAAGAATACTGATCGCGCTTTTCGCGTGTTTCGGGAGCGCATGGTTTGCGGCTCCCGCCTCGGCGGCAAGTGTCACGATCTCTCCGGCGAGCGTAAATATCGCCGTCGGCTCCCCATTCACCGTAACGATCGACGTCGCGAGTGTCACCAATCTCTTCGGAATGGCTTTCGATCTGATGTTCGACCCTGCGCTTCTCAGTTTTGTTTCCGGGCAAAAGGGCGCTTTTTTAGAGCAGGGAGCGGAGACGGCCGTGTTAACTGCGGTGAGTCCGCCGGGAGATTTGATCGTCGGGTATACGCGATTGGCGGTCAATGGAGTCCCCACGGGGGTGAGCGGAAGCGGCAACGTAATGGTGCTGACGTTCCAAGCACTGGCTGCGGGCACGACGGCGTTAACTTTCCAGAATAACAATCTTTGCGACCCCAGCGGCTCGGAGTGCAACCCGATCGCTGCCACGTGGAGCAATGGAAGTGTCACCGTTACCTCTGGTACTGCTGATACCATCGCTCCCATCGTCACGGCCTTCACCATTCCTGCAGCAGCTTCATCCCTCACGGTTTCGATCACGTCATTTACCGCGACGGACAACACGAGCGTGACGGGTTATACGGTAACCGAGTCATCCACGGCTCCCGCATCATCGGCCACGAGTTGGACGTCGACCGCGCCAACATCGTATGCGTTCTCCAGCGCGGGCTCCAAAACGCTCTACGCCTGGGCGAAAGACGCCACCGGCAACGTCTCGACCAGCAGATCCGCAACCGTCACCATTACGCTGGCCGACACCCAGCCCCCCACCGTTCCCGCCAATCTCTCCGCCACGGCCATTTCCGCTTCGCAGATCAACCTCTCCTGGACCGCGTCAACGGATAACATTGGGGTAACCGGCTATCGGATATATCGGAGCGGAGCCCAAATAACAACGGTCGCTGGCACTACCTACTCCGACGGTGGTTTGACGGCCCAAACCAACTATGCGTACACGGTTGCCGCCTACGACGCGGCTGGGAACGTATCGGCGCAGACATCAAGCGCGAGCGCGACGACGCAAAGCGGAAGCGACACCGTTGCTCCGATCCGTTCCAGCGCCCTGCCTTCGGGTACGCTTGCAGCCGGCACGACCCAGACCGCCATCTCGTTGGCCACCAACGAAAACGCAACCTGCAGATACTCCACGGCGGCAGGCACTATCTACGCCTCAATGACCAGCACGTTTTCGACCACTGGCGGGTTGACCCATGCAACGACGCTCACGAACCTCGCGAATGGCATGAGCTATACGCACTACGTGAGATGTCAGGATGCCGCCGGAAATGCCAACACCAACGACTACACTATTTCTTTTTCCGTTGCCGCTTCGACGCCTGCGCCGACTCCAGTTCCCGCGCCGGCGCCAGCTCCTGCGCCCGCTCCTGCAGGCGGAGGCGGCGGAGGAGAAACCACCCCAAATTCTCCACCCCGATTTTCTTCATTTCCCGAACAGCTGGGACCCAATCTCACTACCATCATCAAAGAAGGAGGCGTAACCAATACGACGATTGTATTCTTCCGCGGATCAATCACAGATCCTGACTCTGACACCATACAGCTCCGCATAGAGCTCCGAAAGACCCAGGAACTCTTTACCGGATCTGAAGACGGCATCCTCACCTCTATCGTAAAACCCTCCGGATCAACCATGATCCTGGAGCGAGGCGGTCTTGTCCCCGGAGCATACCACTGGAGATACCAGGCCGTTGACTTCCAAGGAAACTCCTCTCCCTGGGTTGAATTCGGCATCTCCCAAAACACGGACTTTACCATTGATTCGAAAGCCCCCGCACCAATTCCCGCTCCTGCGCCCACGCCGGCGCCAACGCCCATCGCGCCTCTGATGGGTCCTTTCGCGGTCGGTATGAGGTCGGAGCAGGTGAAAGTTCTCCAGCAGATGCTTGCCCACGATAAAGAGATCTAC